>ENA-OOQO01000485-OOQO01000485.1-human-gut-metagenome-genome-assembly--contig:-NODE-485-length-24763-cov-2.541282_pt1 | contig 24763 bp, 26 predicted proteins | sample MGYA00241088_ERZ501162 | MGnify/ENA primary metagenome ERZ501162 (study PRJEB25962, sample SAMEA2042497) | human gut metagenome | biome: human gut; feature: human-associated habitat; material: faeces... | reverse complement strand
CTGGCGATCGTGGTGACTGCGCCGCTTGGAGCGATAGGAATAGATGGAACGTACAAGCATTTGCTTAGTGAGGATAAGTGATGTTTTGCGTTCGGTAGATATAGGAGACAAGTATGAATAGATTGAACAGTAAGATAAAGAACATTATATTTGACATGAACGGCACAATGATATTTGACGGAAAGTATCATGAGATAGCATGGAAGGATTATGCGGAGAAACTTGCTGGCAGACAGATGAGCACGGAGGAGTTTCAGCATCATGTGCTGGGGCACACGAACAAGGATATTCTGGAATACCTCATGGGAAAGGGTACGCTCACCGAGGAGCGGATACTTGAACTTACCGAGGAGAAAGAGGCTATGTACAGAGAGATGTATATGGAAGATACTGCAAACTTCAAGCTGGTGGACGGCCTGGTGGCATACCTTGATAAACTTAAGGAACATGGGATAAATATAAATATAGCCACAGGGTCAAATATGACAAATCTGGCATTCTATTTTAAGGAATTTGATCTCGATAGATGGTTTGACATAACGCTGTGCGCATACGACGATGGAACCATGAACGCAAAGCCGGCTCCTGATATGTACATCCGGGCCATGGAGCGCATCGGAGCAGTGCCGGGAGAGACCATGGTCATAGAGGATGGCCCGTCGGGAATCCGGGCAGCGGCGGCAGCCGGAGCCGGATATATAGTGGGAATCTATGGTGACTCATCAAGAGAACTGCTTGAAGAGACAGGGCTGTGTGATGAACTGATTCCAGATTATAGAAATATGTGATAAGAATAGGGCGTGTTCAAATGGAAGGACATGCTCTATTTTTTTGCTGTGATATATAGGGGTATTATTTCTATAACAACTCCATAAGTTTATTTGCAGCAACGCTCATACCACGGCGCCTGTCACTGATGATACACATGTGACGCTTTGGTATGGGCTTTTTAAATTGCAGGCGGAACAGGTCGCCGCGGTCTATATAGCTCTGGGCGAAGTCTGCCATGATGGAGCCGATGCCGAGATTTCTCATGACGAACTGGGCGATCATATCGCTGGTAGACAGCTCGAATTCGGGCTGCAGAGTCACGCCCTCATGGCTCAGGAATGTGTCGACATATGCGCGTGTGCTTGTGTCGTGTTCCAGACAAATGATCGGAAGCTCGTCAAGCTCGTGGTAATCCAGAGTTTTGCCCTGAAGATATGAGAACCTTGGTCCGGCGATGAAGATGTCCTCGATCTCCCTTGCCTGCCTGATCTCCATGTGAGGATCTGCAGGAAGAGGACTGGTGACGATACCGAAGTCTATGTTGCCTGATAGCAGATGATTTATCGTGCTGGGAGTCGGAGCATTTGTGACATGAACCTTGATCCCCGGATATAGCTGGTGGAAATGCTCCAGATATGGCAGGAGATAGAACTGCAGTGTCATATCGCTTGCACCTATCCTTATCTCACCGGTCTCCATGTGGAGGAGCTGTGAGAGCTGCTGTTCACCCAGGGAGATGGATTCGTATCCCGCTGCAACGTGGGAGTAGAGGAGTTCTCCGGCATTTGTCAGTGAGACGCCCTTCTTGGTTCGGATGAACAGTTCTATGCCGATCGCCTGTTCCAGAGCTTTGATCGCCTGACTTACGGCTGGCTGGGATATACACAGTTCCCTGGCAGCGGCGGATATGCTGGATGCTTTGGCAACATGGTAGAAGATTTTGTAATATTCGAAATTTATGTTCATTTATAATTTCCTCCAGATTCAATAGAGATCGTTTAATATGTGTGTGTCAACAATATGTTTTATTGCAAAATAATTCAGAACTTTTTACCGTTCTATAATGGTACGATTGAAATAATTTTGCTTAAAAAATTATGCATATATAATATAAGTAAAATGGTGTTTGAGGTGGACAAAATCCATTATATTTACAGTTTATGTTGGTTTCTACAAAATGTAAAGATAAATATAAGATACACTTATAATAAATATAAATAATATTGATTTTACTTATGACATTATAGTGTTATAATGAAAAGGTATTGTGAGTGATCTGCTTATAAATATTATGTATAGGCAGAAACATTTGAACAGCCACAATACGGATATCAGAAAATATTTCAAAATGCTGCGAAAGCGAGGAAAAGTATTATGGTAAGAGCGGTTGTAGGAGCCAATTGGGGCGACGAAGGAAAAGGTAAGATCACAGACATGTTAGGCCAGGAGTCAGACATAATCGTAAGATTCCAGGGTGGTGCCAACGCAGGTCACACAATTGTCAATGACTATGGTAAATTTGCTTTACATACACTTCCATCAGGAGTGTTCTACAGTCACACAACAAGTATCATTGGAAATGGTGTTGCACTTAACATCCCTCTTCTTTTCAAGGAGATAAAGTCCATCACAGACAGAAATGTACCAATGCCTAAGATCCTTGTATCTGACAGAGCACAGATGGTTATGCCATACCACATTCTCTTCGACGAATACGAGGAGGAGAGACTTGCAGGTAAGTCATTCGGATCAACAAAGTCAGGAATCGCTCCATTCTATTCAGATAAATATGCAAAGATCGGTTTCCAGGTAAGCGAGCTCTTTGATGAGGAAGCACTGAAGGAGAAGATCGAGAGAGTTATAGTACAGAAGAACGTTCTTCTTGAGAACCTGTATCACAAGCCACTCTTAAAGGTTGATGATATATTCAACACACTCATGGAGTATAAGGAGATGGTTGCTCCTTATGTATGTGACGTATCAGCATACCTCTATGAGGCGATCAAGGAGGGCAAGAACATCCTTCTTGAGGGTCAGCTTGGTTCACTGAAGGATCCGGATCACGGAATCTACCCTATGGTTACATCATCATCAACTCTGGCAGCTTACGGTGCCATCGGTGCAGGTATACCTCCATACGAGATCAAGCAGATCATCACTGTATGTAAGGCATACTCAAGCGCAGTAGGAGCAGGCGAGTTTGTAAGTGAGATATTTGGCGACGAGGCAGATGAGCTCAGACGCCGCGGCGGTGATGGCGGTGAGTTTGGTGCAACAACAGGAAGACCTAGAAGAATGGGTTGGTTCGACTGTGTGGCATCAAAGTATGGCTGCCGTATGCAGGGAACAACAGATGTTGCATTTACAGTACTTGATGTACTTGGATATCTCGATGAGATCCCGGTATGTGTAGGCTACGATATCGACGGTGAGGTTACAACAGACTTCCCAACAACATCAAAACTCAAGAAAGCAAAGCCTGTATATGAGACACTTCCAGGCTGGAAGACAGATATCAGAGGAATCAAGAAGTACGAGGATCTTCCAGAGAACTGCAGAAAGTACATCGAGTTCGTTGAAGAGCATATCGGATTCCCAATCACCATGATTTCAAACGGTCCGGGAAGAAACGATATCATCTACAGAAACGCAAAGTAATTTGACCTGATTCACAGGGAAATCAAATAACAGAAAAATAACAGGGACACTTTCCAGTAAGAGATTATTAGGGAGTGTCTCTTTTGTTGTTGGAAATGGATTTCTATTTGTGGTGTAAGGAGATTGTAGAATAAGATTATATTTGTTATGATTATTTTATCGGCTTTCCGATAAAAGTTCTAGTGGATAGGGCGATGTGCAAAAAAAGCATATTGCAAATTTATTGCATGGAGGAGAAAAATGAAATACATCAAAATCAATGAAAACGGAATTCATATTGTATTTGGAATTACAGATAAAAATCAGATCAAATTGCTGCATTTTTCAAAAGCAGAATTTGATGAAAATGATATTTGCAAATTTGGAAAGGAATGTAAGGCAGAAGATCTGGTAAGAAAAGAGCAATTTATCGATGAGGCTTTTCAACTTGTACAGGTAAACCTTGCCGGATATAATCGCCCATATGAAAAGCATGGAAATAAACATATTTGTACAGCACCGGGATATTTATTGACCTATGCGGGGATGGAAGACAGTTGGAATGAGATTGGACGTAAGATAACCATTTATCAGGAAGATAAGGAAGAGACACATGTCCGCGTAGAAACAAGAATGCAGTTTTATAAGGGCACTTCTATCGTTCGTATGGTCAATAAAGTAATCAATGAAGGCGATAGTACACAGTGTCTGGAATATCTATCTTCATTTTGCTATACAGGAATTGAAAAAGAGGGAAAAAGCAATTCCGATGCGAAAATGAGAGTGCGCATTCCTTATAATGGATGGCAGAAAGAGATGAGTATCAAAGAATATAAGTTCGGAGATGTAGGACTGGCGCAAACACAACCCGGGGTATACCAGCGTACTTCACAGGTGCTTGAAGTATCGAATACCGGAAACTGGTCTACGAAGAAGTATTTACCATTAGGGTATGTAGAAAATACAGAGGCACATACAAGCTTATTCTGGCAGATTGAACATAACGGTTCCTGGCATTATGAGATCAGTGATCAGAATACGCATTTTTATGTCTGTGTCAGCGGACCGACCGAAGTACAGTCTCACTGGTTCAAAAATCTCGCGCCGGGCGAATCATTTGAATCGGTACCGGTTGCTGTGGGTGTGGCAGATGACAGCTTTGAAAAAGCAATGGGTGAGCTGACAAAATATCGCCGTATGATTCGAAGACCGAATAAAGATGATGAGAATTTACCGGTTATTTTCAACGATTATATGAATTGCCTGTTTGGTGATCCGACAACGGAGAAAGAACTTCCGCTGATTGATGCGGCTGCGGAATGCGGTTGTGAATACTATGTGATAGATGCCGGTTGGTATGCTCCCGGAGAATGGTGGGACAGTGTCGGCGAATGGCAGGAAAGCAGGGAGCGTTTTCCGAATGGAATTAAAGAAGTAACAGATTACATTCGTCAAAAGGGAATGATACCGGGCGTCTGGCTGGAACTTGAAGTGATGGGAATCAATTGTGAGAAAGCAAAGAATGCTCCGGATGACTGGTTCTTTATCCGTCATGGAAAGCGTGTATATGACCGTAGCAGATATCAGCTCGATTTTAGAAATCCGGAAGTCATCGAACATGTCAATGAAGTGATCGATCGGGTAGTCAAAGATTACGGAGTGGGATATATCAAGATGGATTATAACATTGAACCGGGCATAGGTACTGAACTTGGCGCGGAAAGTGTGGGGCAGGGACTGCTTGAACATGAAAAAGCATATCTAAACTGGCTTGATGATGTATTTGCACGTTATCCGGATCTGGTAATTGAAAACTGTTCCAGCGGAGGCCTTCGCATTGATTATGCGTTGCTCTCCAGATATAGTATTCAGTCTACATCGGATCAGGAAGATTACCGGAATTATGCGACGATAGCAGCAAATGCTGTGGCAGGAGTTACTCCGGAACAGGCGGCAGTCTGGTCGTATCCGATGCGCCAGGGAGACAAGGAAGAAGTAATTTATAATATGATAAATGCCATGCTGCTTCGTATTCATCAGAGTGGTCATTTGGCACAACTTCCGCCGGAACGTCTTGCATTAGTGAAAGAGGGAATTGCCTGTTATAAGACGATTCGTCAGGATATCAAATATGCGATACCTTATTGGCCGATTGATATTGCTGACAATGAGGATATGTGGGTATGCGGAGGCCTTCAGCTTGAAAACAAAGCATATCTTGCAGTATGGAAGCGGCAAATGGAAGGAAAAAATAATGACAGGTACATGAAAGCCGGCATAAACTGCACAGATGATAGTTTGTCCATACCATTGGACAGTATTCCATTTATCAGAGACGATATGCAAGTATCCTGCATTTATCCTAAGAAGGAACCGGTTGATTTTGAATTCAAAGGAAATGTATTAACGGTGCATTTTAAAAAGCCTGTTATGGCAAGACTTTTTGAATTAAGAAAGGGTATTGTTTAATAAGGCGGAATCTGATTCATCGTTTTGAATTTTATAGATTCCACTTGTAGATGTTTGAAAATGTGATACTGGAAAATGAAACAATAGAGGACGCAGAATTTGTTGGCTGTGAATTTAAAAAATGGTATTTGTTGTAAATAAGGACAAGTGGATTAATATTCAATTTGGAGGAATAACATAATGTCAAAAGATGAGTATTTGATCACAGATGCACCGCTTAAAGCGCTGACAGTCTTTGCAATGCCTATGATCTTGGGCAGCTTTTTTCAACAAGTGTATAATATGGCTGATTCAATAATAGTTGGCCAGTATGTCGGATCATCTGCACTTGCGGCTGTTGGCGCATGTGCCGCTCTTACAAATGTATTCATTTGTGTGGCACTCGGTGCCGGCATAGGTGCGGGCGTGCTTGTGAGCCGCTATTTTGGAGCCAGGGATTATAGTAAAATGAAAACAATAGTATCAACATCGCTGATAAGTTTTATGGTTTTGAGTATACTTTTGGGTGTATGTGGTCTTATCTTTTCACGTTCGATGATGACGCTGCTTCAGACACCTGCTGACATACTGGATGAAGCGGTGCTGTATCTTCGTGTTTATTTTGCCGGATTTCCATTTTTGTTTATGTATAATATTCTTTCAACAATGTTCAATTCAATCGGTGAATCAAAGATACCGTTGGGTCTTTTGATATTTTCTTCTGTCTTGAATATTGTTATGGATCTTTGGATGGTGGCAGGCCTCGGCCTGGGCGTTTTCGGTGCAGCTCTTGCAACTCTTATTGCCCAGGGAATATCCGCAGTGTTTTCACTGCTGATTTTTCTTTGGCGTATGTGCCAATATAAAGGCCGTTTTGATTGGTTTGACAGGCACGAGTTACATTTCATGCTTAGAATTGCCGTACCATCGGTTCTTCAGCAGTCCACAGTGTCGATTGGTATGATGATCGTTCAGGCAGTTGTAAATCCATTCGGTACACAGGCACTTGCAGGTTACTCAGCAACGATGAGGGTAGAGAATGTTTTTTCACTGATATTTGTATCCATTGGAAATGCAGTTTCACCGTATGTTTCTCAGAATCTTGGCGCAAAGAAAATCAAACGTATCAAAAAAGGATATCGGGCTGCGTTGGTGTTGGATGTGTGCTTTGCGATCATCGCATTTATAGTCATTGAAACACTGCATACTCAGATTTCATCTTTATTCCTTGGCAAAGATGGAACCGCTTTGGCATATCAGGTGTCTGGGGGCTATATGAGATGGATTGGCTACTTTTTCATCTTCATGGGAATCAAGATGGCAACCGACGGGGTCCTTCGAGGACTTGGGATCATGCGCCCATTTCTCATTGCAAATATGGTCAACCTCGCGATTCGTCTGGCAGTTGCCCTGATTTGTGCGCCCCGTTTTGGTATCGAATTTGTCTGGCTTGCGGTGCCGGCGGGATGGCTTGCAAACTTCCTGATCTCTTATATGGCTCTCAGAAAGTCGTGGCCGGTTGATAAAGCAATTGGCGAATGATCGGTTTGGTGCAAAGAAATGTCTGTTTTGCAATAGTACCGGCAATCATTGAGGAATACATCTTCCGGGTGTGATACTCGGAGCTTATCTGAAAGTGGAGATGATGGCGGCGGTTCTGATTAGCAGCCTACTACAAAGCATTGGATTTAAGATGGTATGGGTGATACAATCTAAAATGTAAATGCTTTGTTTAACTATAGGGACTGATGGGAATGCGATTGATTTATTATTCTTGGATATTGATTTTTATGCGATAAACAGCGCGTTGTTTATCTGTCTTAATATATAATTGATTAATCTTATATGTAATGTTCTCGGCATGCGCCATGATATCAGGAATCATTTGTCAGAGATACAGCTTCTGACCGTTTGGAGCTTGTCAAGTAAACACTGAGTGCATCAGTATTTACTCCGTTTTTTAATTAAATTTAACGAAAAGGAGGTATCGTACATCTGTTGTGTGCGAGAAAGAGAAATGGGAACATTGGAAGTGGACAAGAGTCTTAAAGCGGCGTTTAAGGAAACGCTGGAACCGCATGGGTTCAAGAAAGTAAAGGGGAGGTATCCGCACTTTGTGAGGATGGCAACTCCCGAGATTATTCAAGTCATCAACTATCGGCTGGAGCAGGCTCTGTCGCCGCAGTTGGAGGAAAAACGGTTTGAAGTATACTGTGCGGTCGGCAGTATATACCGCCCGGAGATCAATCTGAACCGGTCTGTGTATGCCAGCATGGACTGGATACATACTACGATGCCTCATATGTACATGAAGGCAAAACGCAATGAAATAACGGTGTATGAGAATGAACAGCCGGGAGTTGACTATATCATCAAAAAGGGAGATGAAGCATCTCTTAGGGAACAGATTGCGTTTGCCATGACAGGCATAGAGCATTATATAATTCCGGCATTTGACAAGGTGGTGGATTTAAAGACATGCGTGGATTATTTGGAGTTATATGATAGAGGCGAACTATTTGTATGGTTTGAAAATGGAGATAAATTTATTTTACCAGCAAAATATCCGGATAAGGAATCATATAGCAAGAAAATACAAAAAGATTGTGAAACAATGAAAAAGGAGGTGGAACAAGACATTTTAGATGGAAGAATTACAGAAGCAAATGGGCGGGAAAAAATAATACAATGCACGAGAAGTTATAATGATGATATCGAACAATACGGAAAATTTTTTGAAGATGAGGCAACTAAAAATGAGATTGCGCGATTAAAGGCAGAGCGAGCAGAAAAAAATATAAATGCAATACGTGCGATGGGAATCGAAGTGTAAAAGACGGGGGCAAAAAGAGGGGAGTAAGCATATGAAATTAAAACAAATGACAAAGGTACGAGAGGACATTGTTAGACAGATAAAATATCATAGCTGTGCTGAGATACCGGATTCAGGCAGTGACGGAAGCCGTAAACGCAGGTAAGATAGTCACAATTCCGGCAGAGAACATGACGATAGGCAGCTGGCCGGGAACAGGGTATATGGTCATAGACCCGGAGACCGGAGCAGGGGCGTATATGATATCCGGAGGGCTGAATGGGGGTGCATTATCGGCGCTTTTGACACTTGGAGGATTATGCGCTACATTTCCTTCGGCTGCTGCAACGTCAATGTTGGTTTGGGCTGCTGTTCAATTCTTCGCACTTACGCTAATATCAAGATATCTCTTGATAAGGAAGCGTTTGTATTTATGATAGATAATCAAGGTGTACAATGGTTCTTTTTTAGATTAGATGAGGGAGATAATCCCCCGGTGTATATGTATACAGAAGCTAGAGAAGATAGATTTGATAAAATATGCGATTCATATACTGACTTTATAACAGGGATAGCTAAAGCTGATTCAACAATATTACACAGATTGTTTGGTTAAGGTTGCAAACGAAAATATATGGATGAGCATCACCCGATTAAATTTTAGGAAGGAAAATGCGTGAAATGGGAAAAAAATTTGTTAAATATATATTAGACGGACAATTTGATTTTGCTAAAAGCTTGTGTAAGGATATGGATAGGAATTTGATTAGAGATACAATTATCATATGTGCAAATGATACAGAAAATGTAACCCTGCTGTTATTTGCACAGGATATGTTTAAAACTACACAGGATATGTTCTGGTTAGACGTCTTAATTGATTTGTTACTTGGACCGTTAGCATTTTATGAGGGAGCATATCATGCGGCATATTATTATTCAAGACTTGCACTTAAAATACAAAATAGCATTGGAAATTTAGAAAGAATCCTATTTTTATGGACTTCCTGAACGCGTTATGGATTATAGTCATGCTAAGGAATATGCAGAACTGTTATTAACAATGGACAAAAATAATAAAACAGCGAAAATGATATTAGGTCTTAATGCAAGTAGATAATGTAATACATATGATTCATTCAACCGAGCTGGAAAAGTACCTGCATTTGGCGGATGAACATATGCAATGTATGACGTTGTTGGAATAAGTAATGCTAAGTCTTTGACTAAAGATAGGTGGATAAATAAAAAATAGCTCAAGATTAGTCAAAGAAAGTTTAAATAGGAAGGAAATATCATGATATATACCGATCAGCAACTAATTAAGAAAATTCGTAAGATGATAATAGATTTTGAGGACGAAGTGGTTGAATTTAAAGAAGCCCGTACAAGTTATTCATTTAAGGATATAGGAAAGTACTTTTATGCTTTGGGAAATGAAGCGAAGAGATAAATGCAATATATGAAGATATTGGTGCATGGTGGAAGGTAAAGTAATATGGGAACATTGGAAGTGGACAAGAGTCTTAAAGCGGCATTTAAGGAAACGCTGGAACCGCATGGGTTCAAGAAAGTAAAGGGGAGGTATCCGCACTTTGTGAGGATGGCAACTCCCGAGATTATTCAAGTCATCAACTATCGGCTGGAGCAGGCTCTGTCGCCGCAGTTGGAGGAAAAACGGTTTGAAGTATACTGTGCGGTCGGCAGTATATACCGCCCGGAGATCAATCTGAACCGGTCTGTGTATGCCAGCATGGACTGGATACATACTACGATGCCTCATATGTACATGAAGGCAAAACGCAATGAAATAACGGTGTATGAGAATGAACAGCCGGGAGTTGACTATATCATCAAAAAGGGAGATGAAGCATCTCTTAGGGAACAGATTGCGTTTGCCATGACAGGCATAGAGCATTATATAATTCCGGCGTTTGACAAGGTGGTGGATTTAAAGACATGCGTGGATTATTTAGAGTTATATGCTTTTAGTAATTTGTATATCAGCAGAAAAACTGAATGTAATGGGGATGTATTTATTTTGCCGGCAAAGTATCCGAATAAAGAATCCTATAGAGTGAAAGTGCAAAATGATTTCCATGAGGAAAAAAGAATAGTGATGCAACGTGTTTCAGAAGGGAAAATGACAGAAGAAGAAGGTAAACAGGAACTGCTTTGGTATGAAAGGCGGTTTTGTGACAATATTGAAAGATATGGGAAATTTTTTGAAGATGAAGCAACCCAAAAAGAAGTTTCGCGGTTAAAGGCAGAGCGCGCAGAAAAAAATTTAAATGCAATACGTGCGATGGGAGTCGAAGTGTAAAAGACGGGGGGCAAAAAGAAGGGAGTAAGCATATGAAATTTTATTGCACGGGAAAAGGTCATCTGGTTTCTTGAAAACCAGATGACCTTTTTTTGAAAAGCAGAATGGCTTCTTGTCATTTCATTAGTATATTCAATTTAAAGTCAACTATAATTATTTATCCTTGTTATCAGCGTCGATCACTGACTGGATCTGTTTCATGAGAGAGTCGTAGTTAGCCTGATCGTCGATCCCTCCAAGCATAGGCTCTCCGACAATATTACCATTTCTATCGACTAGTATGGTTGTAGGAAATGCCATGATGTCGGAGGCATATTTGCCTACGCTAGAATCAGAGTCAACGGAGATATTGCGGTATTTTGCACCCTGGCTGTCAAGAACGGCTGCGGCTTCCTTGATAGCATCTTCGTTTCCGTCAAATGTCTCTGTGTTGATACCTACTACCTCGCCGCCCATCGATTTGATGGCATCATTTAATTCATTAAGCTTGGACAATTCTGCGACACAAGGCTTGCAGCCGGTAAACCAGAAATTAACGACAGTTACTGCATTATTGGAAAACAGGCTTTCGTCAACAGAATTACCGTCAAAATTCTTGCCGGAGAAACTCTTGAAAGGCGTGATTTCTTCGGAACTGTCATTCTGGTCGGTGCTTTCTGATCCTGCGTTTTTATTTTCGATTTCAGCTATCTGCTTTTCAATCTGTCTGATAGTTTCGATATCATTGTTAAGTGTTTTCAGTTCATCATCCGTAAAGGATTCCTTGTTCGATTCTATTATGCCGGCCAGATAATCGGCATAATCTCCGCTTGGATCAGCATCGCTTTTATTCGCCATGCCAAATGCCTTGTTCCATACATCCTGGTGATCTGCAAATATCTGGTTCTCCTGCTGATATAGATCATCCAGCTTTGTGTTGGAATTGTCCACAGCTTCAGTGGTAGATTCTGTCTGGGTTTTTTGTGAATTCTCAGTAGTGGCGGATCCTGATCCGTTACATGCCGTGAGAGATAAAGCTGCACAGAGAGTGATAATAGATATTAATGTTCTTTTTGTCTTCATAAATAATTGCTCCTTTAAATAATATTAGTATGGCTGATTGTTACATGTTGGTTTTGGAAGCTTGCTTATGTCCTTTTTGGGAACATGGCTTTCCCATAAACTGATAGTGGATCGCATCTTTTGGACATGCCTTCATACATGCTCCGCATCGTATGCATTCCGGATGATTTGGTGTTTTGCATACATCTACATCCATTTTGCATGCCTTTGAACACTTACCGCATCCGACACATTTGCTGCTTTCAACCTTGATACTCATAAGGCTGACCTTGTTGAATAATGAGTAGATTGCGCCGAGAGGACAAATCCATTTACAGAAGGGTCTGTAGAACAGAATACTCAGAACGACAACTGTAATTAAAATAAGGCATTTAAATGAAAACAGCTTTCCGAGTGCAGAGCGTATAGCTGCATTTCCGAGTGAAAGTGGTATAGCACCTTCTAGAACACCTTGTGGACAAATAAACTTACAGAAGAACGGGTCTCCCATTCCTATGGAGTTCGTTACAAGCATCGGCAGAAGTATAACGAAAACAATAAGGATTATATATTTCAGGTATCTTAGTGGTTTAAGCCTGGCTGTGGAAAACTTTTTTCCGGGAATTTTGTGAAGCAGATCCTGAAACCATCCAAATGGACACAAAAACCCACATATAAATCTTCCGAGGATCACACCGATTAAAATGAAAAAACCGGTTATGTAGTAAGAAAATTTAAATTTGGATGATCCGACGACCGCCTGAAATGCACCGATGGGACACGCTCCTGTTGCAGCAGGACAGGAGTAACAGTTTAGTCCTGGTACGCATACTGTTTTTGCTTTGCCCTGATAGATCTTGCCTTTAAATAAATTGGGGATGTGAATATTGGTAAGCAGCGTGGCTGCTGCCTGTATCCATCCGCGTATTCTGGCTGTTTTTTTTGACAGTGATTTGTTCTTATCCAATTCCTACACACTCCAGACATAATTTTATTGCTTTGCTGAGCACGGCAGCCGCTTCACCTCTGACTGCACCATAGCTGATCATTGCCATACCCGTGATGAGTAAAATGATCTGAGACATTTTCCTGTACTTCAAGTTATTGCAGCTCCTTTCATGATTGTGTTTGTTGACCAGCTGACTTGGATATTATACAATAGCTGTTGTAAAATTTTTGTTAAGAAGGATTTTTGTTAAGAAACAGGTGACAGTTTTGAGATTATTGATAGTTGAAGATGAGAAGCAGATATGTGATATGGTTGCGAAAGGCCTGTATGATGCCGGGTATGAGGTGGATACCTGTTATGACGGAGAAGAGGCTCTTGAATGCATTCTGTCAGAGGAATATGATCTGATCGTTTTGGATCTGAATCTGCCAGGTGTGGATGGAATGGAGATTTTAAAGGAACTCAGACAGAAAAATGAGGAGACAAAGGTTATCATATTATCTGCGAGGGGACAGATCGCGGATAAGGTTGAAGGGCTGGATGCGGGTGCAAATGATTATATGGAAAAACCATTTCATTTGCAGGAGCTTGAGGCGCGTATCAGAAGTCTTACAAGAAGAAAATTTGTACAGAAGGATGTATGTCTGGAAAGTGGCGGGATAAAGTTTGACACGATAAAACGTGAGGCATACGCAAAAGGAGAAAAGGTTCCCCTTACAAGAAAAGAAAATGGAATCCTGGAATATCTGCTTCTTAATCTGGGCAGACCGGTAAGCCAGGAGGAATTGATGGAGCATGTCTGGGATGCTTCGGTTGACAGCTTCAGTGGAGCGATCAGAGTACATATGTCTTCGCTGAGAAGAAAGCTTAAGGCAGTGCTTGGATATGATCCGATTTTGAACAAGGTGGGAGAAGGATATAAAATACGAGAGGAGTCCGACAGATGAAAAGAATGTCGCTGCAGTGGAGGCTTACCTGTATAATCACATTATATATTGCGCTTATATGTGGATGCCTTACTTTGCTTGTCTATAAAAATGGAGTGTATTATATTGATTCTCTGCAAGAAACCGTTGATGCCCAGGGAGATGATAATGGGAGCGGTACTGATGAAATATATATCAGTATTCCGGAGGATAAGTGGGATGAATTTGCAAATGACTTTTCTGTTAAGGTGTACAATAATAAGGCAGATTACAAGAAAAACAGCCTGATAATTTCTGCCTTGCTGGCCCTGCTTGGCGGAGTAGCTACATATTTTATAAGTGGGCATGCACTAAAGCCGATCAGTGAGTTTTCTGATAAAATTGAAGAGGTACAGGCACAGAATCTGGCGGATTCACGAATAGAAGAAAACAATGTTAAAGAACTGAACCAGCTCAGCGTTTCATATAACAAGATGCTTGAACGCCTCTCGGATGCATTTGAGATACAGAGACAGTTTACTGCAAATGCAGCACATGAGCTCAGAACTCCACTGTCCTTAATGCAGATACAGCTTGATTCATATAATTCTTCCCGGCATCCGGGAGATGATGAAGTCACTCTGCAGACGATAAAGATGGTAACTGAACAGAATGAGAGACTCAGCAAAATGGTAAAGACACTTCTTGATATGAGTGAGCTTCAAACTGTGAGCCGGGATGATAAAATAATGGTCGACGCGCTTGTTGATGAGGTATTGGCGGATCTGGAACCTCTTGCACAGGAAAAGGATATAGAACTTATTGGAGAATGTACGGATGTAACTATGATAGGAAGTGACATCCTTATTTACAGGATGTTATACAATCTTGTTGAGAATGCTATAAAATATAACCGCACAGGAGGACGGGTTACAGTGACAGCGCGTCAGAAGGAAAAACACGTTTACCTGTCAGTAGAGGATACCGGAAATGGTATCCCGGAAGAACTGAAGGATCGCGTGTTTGAACCTTTCTTTCGCGTGGATAAATCCAGAAGCCGTGAGCTTGGCGGCGTAGGACTGGGACTTGCTCTTGTCCGCGAGATCGTGATAGTGCATGATGGCAATATTGCAGTTAAGCCTAATCCGTCTGGAGGAACGATTTTTGAAGTCGTTTTATAAAGTGAGCATTACAGCCGTTACATATAACAGACTTACCCACTTACTTTCCGGTAACAGCATATTGGCTGTCATACATAGCCTTAAGATTTTCGTTGGAATTGAATTTTTCTCCTATGCAGAATTCTTCAGACCATGTCATGTAGTATGCCCATGGAGTGTGTGACTTCTCCAGAAGATGTATATCCGGTATATATCCAACTTCGGTAAGGGCGGCAACCTTGTTCGGAGAGGTAGCTTCTACAAGCTTTGTGTATTCTTCACTGTAATCGGTTGCTGTGTATTCCGGCAGATATATGTCCATGGAGACAACATCAACGAAGTCATCTCCAGGGTATACGCCTTTTGCAGGACAGTTCCATACCCATATAAGGTTGTTGATGTTCAGTACATTTGTATAGTAGTCGAACATGAGTCTGTAGAGCTTTGCCGCAACAGCAGGGCCTTTGGCACCCCACCAGAACCAGGTTCCCTCTGATTCGTGGAAAGGTCTCCACAGAACAGGGATATCTTCAAGCTGGAATCTCCGGAGCTCCTTTGCGATGATGTCCATATCGTGGTAGAAAGCATCACGTTCTCTTGTGCCTGGAATGAGCACCTTTTCAGCGTCGAAGTCAGTGTGCTCTGTGTAGAAACTCTTGTCACGACCTCCAACCGGAGAGAACCAGTGAAATGTGAAAGTGACAATGCCATTTGTTTTCTTTGCCCATTCGAGAGCGGTGTCAAGGGTATCCTGATTTTCATATACCTCTGTGAGACATTCTGCGGATGCATCATTATAGTTTATGTTTGGCGAGTATCCAAGTAGCTCGAAACCTCTGAGTGCCGGACATTTGCCTGTCTGTTCGTATATATAGTCAATCTCCTCCATAGGATTGGTCTGTGTGTGCTGACCTGTTATTATCTTTTTACCGGCAATCTCCGATAAATAATCCAGCAGATTCTGTGCTGAATGCGATATGTGCTTGTTTGCTGCTTTCTGCATCTTATTTTCTCCTTCATTAGTATGTGTTTGATATGCTTTTATCATATACAAATAAATGTAATAATTGTATTATATAAAGAGCAAAAAATTGTATAAACCTATCATGATACAACTTGAATCGTAGGGGGAGATTGCTATGGAAATGTTTGAGTACATTGATGAGATGAAACAGCCATATGATATATTTTACACAGATTGGGTGCATTCTGAATTGCACTGGCACTATTACAGTGAGATACTTTATATAGTCAGCGGATCTATCCGGGTGATCTGCAATGATGGAGAGACGGTTCTCAGAAAAGGGGATATGTGCTACCTATATCCGCTGCAGCTTCACAGTATAAAGGCGGATAAGACCTGTACGGAGTCGGTGAAGTATGCGGTCATAAAGTTTAATATGTATACACTGGGCATTCCCCAGACTTATATAAGGAATATGTATGATTGCTTTGTATACAGGACGGAGACTACAGATTTCTGTATGGTTATAAGGTCTGAAAACCTAACAGGAAGTATGGCAGATATTGTTCAGGATATATTTGAGGAGTATACGGAAAAGCGGGAGATGTACATGCTTGCGGTTCAGTCTGGGATATATAAGCTGCTCATCACCATGGCAAGACAAATGAAAACAAATGGAGATTTTAAGCATAAGAGGTCGGATGGTGATGTGTATTTCAATCACATACTGGAATATATAGATGCGCATTCGTCAGAACAGATAGAGGTTCAGGATCTGGCAGAAATGTGCAGTATGAGTTATTCACACTTTGCCAGATCGTTTAAGGCTCGTTATGGAAGATCGTGTAAGGAATACATATTGTATATAAGGCTCAACAAGGCGCAGAACATGCTGCTGTATTCGGATTATTCCATGGAATATATTGCGCAGGAAAATGGCTTTTCGGATAGCAGTTATTTTATCCGGGTGTATAAAAAGTGGAGGGGGATCACTCCGAAACAGGAAAGGATGCAGAACAGACTTTAGTATCCCAATAGGGTGCAAATGAAACAGACTCACATGTGATTGAGACACAAGTGAGTCTGTTCATAAACCGATTATATTGTTGCCGTTGCGGATTTGGCACGGCTAATTTTATTTTCCCCGAACTTTCGTCTCAGCTGTTTCATAACCCACAGGTACGCAGGGATCAGGAAGAGATCAGCACATACCCATGCAAGCGGACTTCCTAGTGATACGCAGATGAAACCGAAATGAGGCACCAGCACGAAACCGGCAACAGAACGAGCAATCATCTCACATATGCCTGCAAGTATGGCGAAAGTCGAGTAGCCAAGCCCCTGTATCATGAATCTTACGATATTCACAAGAGCCAGGAATATGTAGAATGCGGCATTGATAACCACGAATTCATATATGTAGCCGATAAGCTCTATCTGTTCCTTCTTTACAAAGAGAAGTGCAAGCTGCTTTCCGAACACGATTGAGAAAGCCAGAGCCACGAGGGCATATATGATTCCCATCTTGATACAGGCTTTAAGTCCCTGATCAACACGGTCAAGACGCTTGGCACCAACATTCTGACCTCCGTATGTTGCCATGGTGGAGCCCATTGCATCGAAAGGACAGCACATGAACATGCAAATCTTGGATCCTGCTGATACGGCTGCAACATATGTTGAACCCATATCATTGACTGCGGTCTGTAGAATGACACTGCCTATGGCTGTTATGCTGTACTGCAGTCCCATAGGTAGACCCATACCGCAGAGCTTAAGGCAGTGACGCATGCTGAATGTCCAATCCTCTTTACTGAATTCAAGATACTTCAGTTTCTTTGTCATGTATATCGTACATATGATTCCTGACACTGCCTGTGAAGCTACTGTGGCAACTGCAGCTCCGGCGACGCCCATAGGAACAACAAGTATAAGATCAAGTATTATGTTGACAATTGATGAACCCACAAGGAATATGACAGGTGTGATACTGTCTCCGAGTGATCTCAGTATACCGGCGGTCAGGTTGTAGAGGAAGGTTGCCGGAATGCCCAGGAATATTATAAATATGTATATATATGCATCATCGATGATATTCGAAGGTGTTCTGAGAGCCTTGAGTATCTGCATGGTAAAGATACTTACTGCCACTGTTATAACAGCAGCCAGTGCAACGGATGACCATATACTGTTGATTATATAAGCCTTAAGAGCCTTGAAATCCTTCGCACCGTAAGCCTGGGCAACAGGAATTGCAAAACCATTGCAGATACCGATACAGAATCCAAGTATCATGAAGTTGATGCTTCCGGTGGAACCCACAGCCGCCAGTGCGTCAGTTCCAAGCTTCTGCCCGACTATGACAGAATCTACCATATTATAAAACTGCTGAAATATCAGACCGAAGAGAAGGGGCAGACCAAAGTTCAATATAAGCTTTGAAGGCTTTCCTTCAGTGAGGTCTTTTGTGCCACTGATGCGCGCAATAAAATTCTTCATGTGATTCACCTCTCAAAAATCTAGTTGTTTGTTTATAAATTGCTTGTTTTCACGATATCGTGTGTTTGCTAGTTAATCACCTTTTAATGATTTTATATATGGAAAAAAGGTGATTAAACGTGGTAAAATGTAAACACTTTTGTAATGCTGGAAACTTGATATATATTAGTCTCTGAACTAATATAAGTATAGTCGTAAAAGTGATGAAAAAAGAGAAAATAATTGTGCATAAAGCGCATGGATACAAACCAGGGTAATGTCGATAACGATAATGACCTGGCGGGGGATATGGAATGAGCAGAGATAGCGATAAAAAAAATAATAAAAAAAAGAACGATAAAAAGATTGGCAAGAATAATAAAACGGGCAGAGAAGAAATCAGAAATATAAATAGTATGAACGGTGGCACAGCAAAATCTTACAGGCAGAAAGTTCTTGTGAATCAGGCAGGAAAGCTAGTGGATGAGCTTGAGCGGGCGAGACGAGAGGAGCAGGAGTCCCAGATTGATGGAATAATCAGACAGAAGGTTATCAAGAGAAAGAATACCAGGGCTGCCTATCGTATTGTGGGAATAGTATTTATACTGATTGGAATCGCGTGTATGTGGTGGGCCATGGGAGGTCACTACAGGTTTTTGAAGGCGGCGGTTTCTATAGCAGCCATGGCATATGGGTTTTATATCGTAAGGGCGTCATTCAGGAGTGCAGCATATGATGCTACATATCTGTTTGGACAGGACAGGATAACGATACTTCAAAAGGGTGGAAGTAAGATCATACCATATGAAGCAGTGACGGGTTATACAATGATAGAACCAGATCCTGAGATGAAGTATTATATTTTAAAGTTCGACAGGGGGAAGGAGAGTTATGTAGTGCCGTTTGCCGGGGCGAAGGCAAAATGTGAGGCAGTGTACAATATTTTCAGAGAGAAGGTAAGAACAGATGAAAAAGAAAATTCTTGAAAAACTCCAGAGTACGGATGGTTTTGTATCAGGACAGGAATTATGTGAGCTGCTGGGTGTGTCAAGAACCGCAGTGTGGAAAAATATACAGGCTCTGAAAAATGATGGATATGTCATAGAAGGAGTTAATAATAAAGGCTATAGGCTGGTTAGCGTTCCTGATGTCATGTCTGAGGAAAATATATCGAGGTACCTCAACACGAAGACATTTGCAAGAAAACTCTACTACTATGATGAAACTGATTCAACAAACACCCGCGCTAAGATTGTTGGTGAGACGGATCTTGTACACGGCGCATTGTTTGTTGCAAATGAGCAGACGGCAGGAAAAGGCCGGAGGGGACATAGCTGGAATTCAGATAAGGGAACAACGATATCCATGTCGTATCTGCTAAAACCGGATATAGATATCTCGTGCGTATCCAGGATAACTCTGGTGTCGGCGGTTGCACTTGCAAGAGCATTCGGCAAAGTGGATGGTGTCAAGCCTCAGATAAAGTGGCCCAACGACGTACTTTCAGATGGAAAGAAGCTTGTCGGAATACTTACAGAGATGAGTTCAGAGGGAACTGATATTAGTTATGTTGTCGTGGGAATTGGTATAAATGTATATAACCAGAGTTTCCCGGAGGACATTGCGGACAAGGCGACATCAATTCTTCTGGAGAACGGCAGGGGATGTGACAGGTCATGGTTCATAGCGCAGGTGTCAAATGAGTTTGAAAAACTATATGATGAGTTTGTAAAAAATAAAGATCTGGGATTTCTTGTTGATGAGTACAACAGTTATCTTGTGAACAAGGATAAGCAGGTATATGTCATAGAGGGAGATCAGAAAACTGAGTATACAGCCTTGGGACTTTCCCCGGATGGCGGACTCCTTGTCAGGGATGCTGATGGAGCTGTGCGCGATATAATATCAGGTGAAGTGTCCGTCAGAGGCATATATGGATATGTATGATATATGATAAACATTCATTTGCATGTCAGCATATGGGGCTTAATAATATTAATAAATGGCAGGCATGATTCAAAAAAACTAGAAATATAGCCCTTTATGGTTTATAATCGGCAGTGGGTATAATATAACTTAGAAAATTCAAAGAATTATAAAAATATTCAAAAATAAAATTCAAAAAAGAAATATAAAAATGGAGGACATAAACATGGAAAAGATTCAGATGACCACACCACTTGTAGAGATGGATGGAGATGAGATGACCAGAATTCTCTGGCAGTATATCAAGGATGAGCTTATCTATCCATTTATCGATCTCAAGTCAGAGTACTATGACCTTGGACTTGTACATAGAAATGAGACAGATGACAAGGTAACATTTGACTCAGCATATGCAACACAGAAGTATGGTGTAGCTGTAAAGTGTGCAACCATCACACCTAATGCAGCAAGAGTTAAGGAGTACAATCTCAAGGAGATGTGGAAGAGTCCTAACGGAACTATCAGAGCAATTCTCGATGGTACAGTATTCAGAGCACCTATCGTTGTAAAGGGAATCGAGCCATGTGTTAAGAACTGGAAGAAGCCTATCACCATCGCAAGACATGCATATGGTGACGTGTACAAGAGTGTAGAGATCGATGTTCCAGGTCCTGGAACTGCAGAGCTTGTATTCACAGGCGATGACGGACAGGTTATAAAGGAGACTATCCATAAGTTTGATGGCCCTGGTGTTCTTCAGGGACAGCACAACGTGGACAAGTCTATTGAGAGCTTTGCAAGAAGCTGTTTCAAGTATGCGCTTGATACCAAGCAGACACTGTGGTTTGCCACAAAGGATACCATATCAAAGAAGTATGACCATACATTCAAGGATATCTTCCAGGAGATATTTGATGCGGAGTATAAGGAGCAGTTCGATGCAGCAGGTATCGAGTACTTCTACACACTTATAGATGATGCGGTTGCCCGCGTTATGAAGAGTGAAGGTGGTTACATCTGGGCATGTAAGAATTATGATGGAGATGTAATGAGTGACATGATCTCATCAGCATTTGGTTCACTTGCCATGATGACATCAGTTCTCGTATCCCCTGATGGAAAGTATGAGTACGAGGCTGCCCATGGAACAGTTATGAGACATTACTACAAGCACCTTGCAGGCGAGGAGACATCTACAAACTCAGTTGCAACTATCTTCGCATGGTCAGGAGCACTCAGAAAGCGTGGAGAGCTTGACGGAATCCAGGCACTTCAGGATTTCGCAGATAAGCTTGAGGCAGCAACCATCAAGACTATCGAGGATGGTAAGATGACAAAGGATCTGGCTCTCATCACAACACTTGAGAACCCAACAGTCCTCAACAGTGAGAATTTTATCAAGGCTATCAGAGAGACACTTGAGGGAATGCTTTAAAAAGTGATTCAAGATAATAAAAGCATTGAGAATATATAAAGAAAGAAGCATATCACCTTTATTCAGACAATGGATAAAGGTGATATTTTTATACCATTGTGAAAATCGCAGCGTTAGGTTAAAATAACTTATATCTGAGTGTAGCGTATAAGATGATGAGGAGTTGTATTTATGAGAATTGAGCATGTTGCCATGTATGTGAATGACCTTGAAGGGGCGAAGAGTTTTTTTGAGAGATATCTGGGGGCATCGGCAAACAAGGGGTATCACAATAAAATGACGGGCTTTCGTTCGTATTTCCTCACATTTGACGATGGTGCAAGGCTTGAGATAATGAACAGACCTGGAATGGATGATCCTGAAAAAACGCTTAATAGAACAGGATTGATACATATAGCGTTCAGCGTGGGCAGCAAGGAAAAGGTGGATGAACTTACCAGGCTGCTTGAGTCTGATGGCTACGAGGTGATAAGCGGACCGAGAACGACAGGTGATGGCTACTATGAGAGTTGTGTAGTTTCCATAGAAGGAAATCAGATAGAGATTACGGTATAGAATTAAAATGTAGTAGATAGATAAAAATCATAGTATGTGGAAATTCAAACATAGATTTCATTATAGGAGGTATAAGACAATGGACAATCAGGTATTAGAGGTAATAAGGAAGAGAAGTTCGGCTAGAGCGTATAGTGATGAAGAGATTACGAAGGAGCAGCTTGAGAAGATCATAGAGGCTGGACTTCAGGGACCTACAGGTATGAATAAGAAAGAGATACATTTTACAGTAGTCAAGGGTGATGCACCAATTCTGGAAGAACTTGATGCGGAAAAGAGGGCACTTCGAGGACAGGATAAGCAGCCACATAATTTCTACTATGAGGCGCCTGTTTTGATATTCCTGAGCGCAGAGGATGATTACAGATGGAGCAAGGTGGATTCAGGAATCGCAGTTCAGAATATGGCTATAGCGGCAGAGAGCATGGGACTTGGCAACTTGATCATAGGTTGTGTGTATGATGCTCTTCACGGGGAAAAGAAGTCATATTTTGATAAGGCACTTGCTATACCAGAAGGGTATTCATTTCAGATAGCGCTTGCAGTTGGACATAAGACCGATAACAAGACACCTCATGATTACGATGAGTCTGTTCAGGTAAGTTATTTGTAGTTTGTCGCTAAAGATTCATTAGGTGGCAGGGTATAATGAAGTGGTTATCACGCCCAAGAGTGGTTACATATTGTGTATTATAGGAGATGAGATAAGGAAATATACAGGGAGGGTATAGCATATGGGTAAACTTGCAATGGGGTATTGGGACTGCCCTTATTGTAGTACGAAACATATAGAAGGAACGAAACGTGAGTGTCCATCCTGCGGAAAGCCGAGAGGACAGGAAGTTAAGTTCTATATGGATGGAGTGAGGTATTTGTCCGCGGAGGAGAGTCGGACAAAGGGAAAAGGTGCCGACTGGTTATGCAATCATTGCGGTAATTATAATTCTGCTCTTAACACACGGTGCAGCAGCTGTGGCGCTGAACGAGGTTCAAATGATAAAGCTTATTTTGATGTCAGGAAAGAACAGGATGCAAAGAATGCCAGAAGTGCATCCGGAACAGGAACAGTTGCCGGAGGACAAAACAGCGGGCAGGGTGGTAGCAAACGGGACCGCTCATTTGGAGCATGGAAGATAGTACTGATCGGCATGCTTGTGATAGCGGCGATAATCGGACTTACGGCGATCATAGCCATGCCGAAGAAGAGAACAGTAACAGTCAAGGATATGTCGTGGAAGACCAGTGTTGATGTGGAGAAATATCTTCTGTGTGATGAAGATGACTGGGAACTCCCAGAGGGCGCTACGCTAAAGACCACGAAACAGGAGGTTCATCATACAGAACAGGAATATGTGGGTGAGCGCGAGGAGACCTATGATTCATATGAAGTGATAGGTTCCCATGTGGAGTACAGCTACGAGGACAATGGCGATGGAACATTTTCCGAGGTGGCAAATGACGTGGATGATTACGGATATGTGACGAGAACGAGGTCTGTCCCTGTGTACAGAGATAAGCCGATATACAAGACGAAGTATTATTATACAATATGGAGGTGGAAGTACGACAGGACGGAGACTGCGGAGGGCGGTGGAAAAACACCGGAATACCCAGATCCCCAGCTCACAGACAAGGAGAGGCTAGGGGAAAAATCAGTTGAATATGAAGTCACATGTGAAGTGAAGAATAAGGAAAAGATATATAAAGTTAAAGAGGCTATATATGACAAACTTGATATTGGAGAGACATATAATGTCAAGGCTGACTCTGAGGAGATAGTGAGTATCATAGAGTAGAGACTTGAGAATACGGAGACGGTCGAAAGTTATAGTGTAAGTGATAGGTACGAATAAATATAAATAAATATAAATAAATATTATCCCGGACGGATAAGACATAATGTAGCTCACTGTTTTGAGCAAAATGTCGAATCCGCCCGGGATTTTTATAATTAAAATGAATAACATCGATGTTTGTTGAATACCATGTATTTGAGACGAAAAAGTTAAGGCGGACATTGAATGAGAGGAAACCTTGATAGGAGAATGGGATTTCGTACTGTACAGCTCATGGCAGCTGCAGTTTCAGTGATTTTAGTGCTTTGCGTGACGACTGGAATTATAGGAGCATTTGGGAAGACTGATGATGGAAGTTATGTACTGCAGGACAGATCAACCGCAGAACTTATGGGTGATTTCGGAGTGATATGTTTTGATACATTGAATGTGCAGACACATTTGCACAGCAATTTTATAACAAAGACGCTAAATGCAAATTCCAACTCGGGACTCAGAAATTCTTACGGGGTGTATGAGGAGTTCTATTTTGAGGACGCTGAGAATATGAATGGCTGGGGGTC
>ENA-OOQO01000475-OOQO01000475.1-human-gut-metagenome-genome-assembly--contig:-NODE-475-length-25224-cov-2.461917_pt1 | contig 25224 bp, 31 predicted proteins | sample MGYA00241088_ERZ501162 | MGnify/ENA primary metagenome ERZ501162 (study PRJEB25962, sample SAMEA2042497) | human gut metagenome | biome: human gut; feature: human-associated habitat; material: faeces... | reverse complement strand
CTCTTAAAATAGCTCTACCTAAAGCAACACGTTGTCTTTGACCACCAGACATAGCCTTTGGTTTTCTATCTAAATATTCTTTGATACCTAAAACATCAGCAGCCCACAATACTTTTTCATGAATTACATCATTTGGTACGTGTCTGAGCTTTAAACCGAAAGCCATATTTTCGTAAATAGTCATATGTGGATAGAGAGCGTAGTTTTGGAAAACCATTGCGATATCTCTATCTTTTGGTTCAACATTGTTAACAATGTTATTATCGATATATAATTCACCAGCAGTGATTTCTTCAAGACCTGCAATCATTCTTAATGTTGTTGACTTTCCACAACCAGAAGGACCAACCATAACAATGAATTCGCCGTCCTTGATATCCAAATTAAAATCATGAACAGCATGTGCACCATTAGGATATATCTTATTAATATTAACAAGCTTTAAACTAGCCATGCTATCACCTACCTAGATAATTTTTTTAAAACAATTTTACCATCATTAATATACTTAATCTGACGATTACATTTAAGCATCGAATTAAAACCAGCCATAATTGATATAACGCCACTAATTATTAAGCATATTATTATTTGCCACATTTTTGAACTTCCATTATATAAGTCAACCTTCATTAATAAAGGAATAATAGCAAATCTTAAAGCACAATAGATGCCATAGGCCATCATCGAATAAGAAAAAACTTTTTTATAAGCTCTAACCTTAATCGCACAAGTAAAAAGGAATAATAATACACCAATATTAAATAAAATAACAATTCCTACATAGAAGCTTCTTTCCATCATTGCTAAAAGGATAATTAAATAATAAAGTTCTATGGCTGTTACAAGTAATATCAACCAATAATTTCCTGAATCAAGCTTATAAAATGATAAATTTGTGTTTTGTTCATTTTTCTCTTCCTTAGGTAAATTTAACCACCAAATATCATCATTGATCTTTTTTATCTTACGTGTATAATCACAAGCCTTTTTCTTAAGCTTATAAAGAGCCGTATCATCACTTACTGTAGATTGTAACTTTTTATTCTCTTCAAGCTTTAAGTTTAATTTATCAAGTCTTTTTTTAAGAAGATTATTTCTAAACTGTTTAAGCATTTAAAACCGCCTCCTCTTTTCCTTGCTTGATATAATCCTTGTGACTAATTAATAGTACGCTAGGAAAAGCAATTGAAATTAATAGAACAAGTGCATTTACAACATATCCTAAATAAAATATTAAATGCTTTGGTTCATAAACATAATCAGCATCAAGTTTACTATTTTCTAACCACATATACGAAAAGTTAACATTCTTATACTCATTCATTAATGAACCAAATTTAATAAACGAATATATAGCCTGAAAAGCTAATACCAATGCAATAGCACTAATAACAATTATAGCAAAACGATCTGGAACCTTATGATTTAACTCAAGTATAAAGACAACAGCGATTGCAATAGCACCTACAAGTGATAAATAAAAGATAACCTTATTAAATGCTTGCATGTTATCATGAAATATCTTAATTGATTTATTTGCTTCAAGCTCAAAACAGAATCTTTCTATTAATTGATTCATAGCTAATTTATGACTAAGTTCGTAATATAACTCTAAATTATCTTTCATAGTTCCTCCGTTCTTTTTATTTTACTAAAATATTATACTTTTTTTTATTCAATTTTTCAATACAAAATTTATAAAATTTTACATTTTATAGGCAACGTTATTTATAACATATTTTATTTTGCTGTTGTGGATATAAATCAAGAATACAATCTTGTAAATTTATCAAAACAAAGTATTTATTTAAAAACTCCTGATTTACAATAATTATAGAATATTTAGGAAATTAATTTATATAATTTAAGGAAAGAAGGTATAATTATAAAAAAAATATGTGTATATGCAATATGTAAAAATGAAGAAAAGTTTGTAGATAGATGGTATGAGTCAATAAAAGATGCTGATGGCGTATTTGTTTTAGATACTGGATCAACTGATGAAACAAGAAAAAAATTAAAAAATCATGGTATTGTTGTTAAGAAAAAGATAATAAAACCATGGCGTTTTGATGTTGCTAGAAATGAAGCATTAAAAATGATACCTGATGATTATGATATTTGTATTTCTTTAGATTTAGATGAAGTTATGATTGATGGTTGGAAAGAAGAAATATTAAAAATATGGAAAAGTGATACAGATAGAATAAGATATGTTTATAATTGGTATATTGAAGGAGATGTTCCTAAGGTAAGTTTTTATGCTGATAAAATACATAAAAGAACTGGATGTAAATGGGTAAATCCTGTTCATGAAGTACTGCAATTTGACCATGAAGAAAAACAAATTTTTACAGATAATATTATTGTTAATCATTATCCAGATAGAGAAAAGTCACGAGCTAATTACTTGCCTTTACTTGAATTATCGGTCCGCGAAAATCCTTTGAATGATAGAAATATGCATTATCTAGGAAGAGAATATATGTATTATGGAAGATGGAATGATGCTATTGATACTTTAATAAAACATTTAAGACTGGAAACTGCAACATGGAAAGATGAAAGATGTGCATCAATGCGATTTATTTCCAGATGTTATAAGAATTTAGGGCGTTATGATGAAGCTTTAATGTGGTTGTTAAAAGCTATTGATGAAGCCCCATATTTAAGAGACCCATATACCGAGCTTGCTTTACTTTATTATACCTTAGAAGATTATAAAAACGTTTGTAAATACGGACTGTTAGCATTAGATATTAAAAATAATCCTAAAACATATATGAATGAAGTTTTTAGTTATGATGAAACATTAAATGATTTATTATCTATTGCATATTTTCATTTAAGTGATTATGATAAAGCCATTATAAATGCTAAAAAAGCATTAGAGATAAACCCAAATAATGAAAGAATTAAAAATAATTTAGAAATATTTGAAAATACAAAAAAAGCTGAAGATTAAGAACCTTCAACTTTTTTAATTATATTTTATTAACTTGATATACTTCTACATCAACATTTGTTTCTTGACCAAATAAGTCAATTATAATATTTAATCTATTATTTTCAAGGTCAATGTTATCAACTTTACCAGTCATACCACTGAATGGTCCATCAACAATATTAACTGTATCTCCAACTTGTAATTCAGATTCAACGTCTACTCTACTCATTCCCATGTTGGCTAGAATTCTATCAATTTCTTGAGGTAGTAATGGAGTTGGTTTTGCTCCTTTTCCACTAGAACCGATAAATCCTGTAACTCCTGGTGTATTTCTTACGATATACCATGCTTCATCAGTCATAATCATTTCAACTAAAACATAACCTGGAAACATTTTCTTTACTTTTTCCTTTTTAACTCCATCTTTTACTTCAACTTCTGTTGTTTCTGGAACTATAACACGGAAAATGTAATCTTGCATTCCCATTGATTCTGTTCTTGCTTCTAATTTTTCTTTTACTTTATTTTCATGTCCTGAATAAGTATTTACTACATACCAAAGTTTTTCCATTATGCCAACCATCCTTTAACTACTGATAATAATAAGTTTAGCAACATAAATAAGCAACATAATATTAAACAAAATACTACTGTTGATATTGTGTATTTTAATACTTCTTTTGCTGTTGGCCATTTAACTAATTTAAGTTCTTTTTTTACTTTTTTAACATAACTTTCTTTAGGACCTTTACTTACTTTTTTTGCTTTGCTATTTTTTTTCTTAGCATCTTTTGTAACTTTTGTTATTTTTTTTGTTTCTTTAGCTTCTTTTGCCATTAAAAAACCTCCATTTAAAAAAACACTTTCGTGTTCATTAATAATATAGCATAGAAATATAAAAAAATCAAGCAATTTTAGGTTAAATTCAACTCAAGAATTAGTTTTTTTCTTATTGTTTGTATTTTTCTATAAATATATGAATAATCTTTTTTTAATAATATTGATATTTTTTTACAATCTAAACCATCTATTAAAAGAGTTATTATATTTATTTCTGCAATAGATAGCTTACTTAATATTATTTCATATATATCATGAGATTGTTCTTGTTCACAAACTATTTCTAATGGGTCTTTACTATCTGCTAAAATAAATTCATTATTTCGTTTTTGATTTTCTAAATCACTAAGTAATACTACTGAGTTTTTCTTTTGTTCTCTTATTTCTGTTAATATTACTTTTTTTATTTTTCTTTTAATTAATGTTGATGTAAATGTGTAAAAACTTGCTTTATTATAATTACGATAATTTTCAACTGCTCTTTTGTATGTTTCAAAACATTCATTATATAAATCATCAAAAGGAATGTTTAAAACTCTAATTGCTTCATAGTTATCTTTAATAAATTTTTTTATAACAATATTATATTTTTCATCAAGTAATTTTTGAGCATCTTCATTGTTTTCTCGACATAGCATGATTAGTTCAGAATCACTTATATTAGTCATTATCCCCCATATGATAAATAAGAATGCTGGCAGCTACTGATGCATTTAAGCTTTCAACATTTTTATTCATTGGAATACTTACTAAAACATCACTTTCTTCTTTAACTAATCTGCTTACGCCAGAACCTTCATTACCAATTACTAAAGCTCTTTTTGTGCTATAATCTATTTTTCTAAAATCTTCACCTTCCATTGAGGCTGCATATATAAAGAAACCATCTTTTTTTAACTTCTTCATAGTTGCTACTAAGTTATTAACCATTATTATTTTTACATAATTTATGGTTCCTACACTAGTTTTTACAACAACATCTGTTACTCCAACACTTCTATCTTTGGGAATTATTATCGATTTTATTCCTACTGCGGCACAAGTTCTTATGATGGCGCCAAAGTTATGTGGGTCTTCAAGATGATCTAATATTAAAACAAAATCTCCATCTATATCATTAATATTATAGTAATCATAATCAAAAGCATCAATTACCACCCCTTGGTGATTATATTCGCACATTTTATTAAGAAAATGATTATCAACAAATTCGTATTTAATTTTGTTTTCACTGCAATACTTGCATACTTCTTTTCTTGATGTAAATACTTTTTTAATCTTTTTAGTATCTAATTCTTTTAAAACGTTCATACCATATACACGCATTTTTATTTCCTCCTTTGTGTGATAAATTTATTATAACACAAAGTATAATCTTTTGTATATATAAAATTTGTTTTTATTGAAAATTTTTTTAATATTTAAATTGTTAATAAGAGGTAAATTAAAAAAAGATATAATAAAACCCCGATTTTACGGGGATTATTTTTAAATGGTGCTGAAAGTAAGGCTTGAACTTACGACCTATGCGTTACGAGGGCATTGCTCTACCAACTGAGCTATTTCAGCAACTAATATTAGTATACCACAAATATTAAAAATAACAACTTTTATTTTATAATTTTACATGATAAAATATTAGCAGGTGGTATTATGTTTAAAAATACATTAGATAATAAAAGATATTATACACTAAATTACTTTTTTAAAATGAAGTTTGGTCAAAAAGTGTTTAAAGTTCCTTTAGATATTAATAGTACTTGTCCTAATCAAATTAATGGTGGATGTATTTATTGTTCTAATAAATCTAGTGCTACAATAAGTAATAATGCCCTTGATATTTTAGAACAATTTGAAAATGGGAGAAAAATTATGGAGCAAAAATGGCCAGATAGTTTGTATATTCCTTATTTTCAATCTGGCACTAATACTTATAATGATAAAAATTTAGTTAAAAATTATGTTGATAAATTGTTAGTATTACCTAAAGTTGTGGGAATTGATATTGCTACTAGACCAGATTGTTTAACTGATGAATGGTTAGATTATTTAGATGAATTAAATAAAAAGACTTTTTTAATTGTAGAACTTGGTTTACAAAGTAGTAATAATAATACTTTAAATTTTATAAATCGTGGACATAATAGTGAAGTTTTTAGGGATGCTGTAAAAAGATTACACGAAAGAAATATATTTGTTGTTGCGCACATTATAAATGGTCTACCATATGAGGCTAAAGAAGATATGTTAAATACAATAAAATTTGTTAATGATTGTGGTATTGATGGGATTAAAATTCATATGCTTTATGTAGCAAAAAATACCCCTTTAGCTAGTATTTATGAAAAAGATAAGTTTCATATTCTAACTAAAGAGGAATATATTGATATTATTTGTGACCAATTAAGGCTTTTAAACAAAGATGTTGTTATAATGAGAATAACTGGAGACCCAACTATAGATGAATTGATTGCTCCGGATTGGCTTATAAAGAAGTTTGTGGTTTTAAATGATATTGATAAAGAAATGGTTAAAAGAAATATTTATCAAGGAGACTTAGTTTAGTCTTCTGTTTTTATTATTTCATATAATTTATCAACAATTAAATTTATTACTTCTTCTTTATTTTCTTTTCTAGTTTCTTTTGTTACTTTTAATGAACCATTGTAATTTGTATTTTTATCCTTATTATATATGCTAAAGTAAACTCTGTTATCATCGCCAGATAAGTTATGAGGATCCACTCTATTTAGTTTACCTGTTATACCTATTCCATAATTAGAATTGGTAAATTCAGATATTTTTTTACTCATTTCAATAGCAGTTTCTATGCTATAAACTGAATATGTATCAATTATTTCTTTTGGTACACCCATTTTCATTTTAAATTCATTTGAGTAAGTTACTGCACTAAATTTTAGAATTTCACTAGCTCCAGGGATATTTGTAATTGCATTAGCAAGAGCTCCGCCGGTACAAGATTCCATCGTGGATACAGTTTTATTTTGTTCTGTTAATATTTTTACTATTTCTTCTAATTTCATAATAACCTCAATCAATACTTACTAGTTCATATAGAGTTGTACCTAAACCTAGTCTTTCTGCTTCTTCTAGGGTATGAATTGCATTTTTATCAAGCATTCGCATCCTTAAAGAGTTTGCACCATTTTCAGTTAAATTCATAATAGTATCATAACAACATTTATCTAAAGCAACTGGGTCTAGGGATGCAAATATTCCTATATCTGCAATTTCTGGATTTTTTGGATTAATATCGCAATCACAATCTATTGAAATATTATTGGCAACGTTTATATAAACAATATTTTCAGGATTGAAGTAGTCCACGACAGATTTATCTGCTTCAGCCATACTTTCTAGAAAATCATCTTGTTTAGTTTCTAATTTACAGCATTCATCTGGTACAGTTGTCTTTCCTGCAGAATGAATCCACGTTTTACCATTTTTGGAAGCAACTCCGATTGACATATTCTTTAGAGCCCCGCCGAAGCCACCCATTATGTGTCCTTTAAAATGAGATAACATAAGCATAGAATCATAATTTTTAATATGACTTCCAACATAATTTATGCCCTTTAAGTGTTTTCCACCATTTATAGGAATTGTTATTTCTCCATCCTCATCCATAATATCACATGAAGCTATATCATAAAAACCATGGTCTTTGATAACTTGCCAATGATTACTTGGATTCATTCTTTTTCCAGCATAAGCTGTGCAACATTCTACAATCGTACCATTTAATTTATTTACTAAATCTTTAATTAAATTGGGATTTAGAAAATTATGTCCACCTGGTTCTCCGGTTGAAATTTTAACTGCAACTTTTCCTTTTAATTCATGGTTTAAACTTTCATAAATTTTAACTAAGCTTTCGCTTGTTATTTCTTTTGTAAAATATACTTTACTTTTCATTATATCAATCCTTTCATGTATTTATGATAATATAATTTTGAAAATATGTCTAGGTGGCTTTGTTAGTTATTAATAATGAGTTTATCACGATTCAACAAATAATTTTAGTTAGAAACTATATTAACATCCATTAAGAATGTTTTTATGGCTAGAGTTAAAGATATAAAAATACACGAATTTGGACATAGTTGTGCTTCTTTATTAATAGATAGTAGTACTATTATAACTTTAGTTACTAAATACCTTGGACATACTAAAATTGATGAAAATTTAAATATTTATTCTCATATGTATCAAAATAGACTCGATACTATTGTTAACATTATCGAACTACAAAATAGCAGATTAAATAATAATGTTATTGAAACAAAATCCATTATGTTATTAGAACATAAAGAAACATTACCTGATTCCGAAAAAGAATCATATGATTATAATGTATATGAAATAGTTAAAGTCAAAGACAAAGATGACCTAGTTCTTTAGCGGACTAGGTCTCTTTTTTTATTTATTTTTACTATAATCACTTAATATATTTCTGCATAATTTAATAATTTTATTAAGAAGTTGATTTACTTCTTCTCCGCTTTTTTCATCAAACGCATTATACATTTTAGGAAAGTCAACGCCAATTTCACTAATATATTTGTTACTATTATTATTAATATTTAATGTCACAAATACTCCTTTGTCATCAAGTTCCTTTTGAATTTTTATGTATTCATTAAAATCATCATTTTCTATACCATAATGGAAAATATCATTTCTAACATCTAAATATTTAGCGTTTACAGTGCTAGGATGATCTTTTGGATTTTCAAATTCATCTTTTATTTCATCAAATATTTGTTTATTTTTAGGATTTTTAATCATATCGATATAAAACTCTTTATAATAAGGACTTTTTGTTAATCTACCAAAAAGTTTTAGTGCTTCTTTTAAATGGGCAAGAGTTATTTTAAATAAATATATTTTTATTGAGTCATATTTTTGTTCTTTCAACGATTTAAATAATTGTTGATTTATATTCAAATCGTTATATAATCTGGAAATCAAATAAATTGCAAAACCATATCTATTATCTGTATAATATTTTAATCTTTTAATATTTTTTTCCATAATATACCTCATCTTTTTAAATTTTCAAAATATTTCTCTAGTTCTTCAGAAAAACATTTTAGCATTTCACTAATTTTTTTATAATAATCATTATCCTTATAATATTTTTTATTCAAATCAATATAATCAAAAATCTTGCCAAATTTAATATTTCTATAGTATGTTTTATAGTATTCAATTAATGACCTTTTTTCCAAATACTTATATTTGGCTTTAGTATAGTCTTTTCCTGATTCTCTTTTTTTTGAAATTGTACTTTCATATTCTAATATATCTTCGAATTTATATAAATCTATCGGCAGCAAATAATTATTATCATAATCTAATAAATTGTTATTTATTGTACCTATTTGCCTTAATATACAAGCTATACATAGACCACAATGAAAATTTCCTTTAGACTTATTACTAAAATGAATAATTCCAGAATTTTTAGAACATGTCCTAGTTTCATTAGAAATTATTTCAAAATATTCTTTTGGAATTTGTGATATAACTTGAGCTTTTGTTAAATATCTAAAAGGATTTTCAACTTCTACATTAATGCCAAGTTCAGACAGTATTTCATTTATTAAATAAATAGTTTTTTGATTCGTAGTTTTTGTAACACGCCTACTAAAATTAAATTTAGGATTCAAAGACATAATTCCATTCTCATATATTTTTATTTTTTTTATACTATAAAAATCAGCAAATATCAAACAGCAACCTATAAACATTAGTGATCTAGTTCTTTCTGTATAGTGTTGTTCACTATTTAACATAACTTTTTTTACATAAACATTAGCGTTTTTGTTCTTATCTATAATTTTATTATAGATTTTTTGTGCATTTGACGCTTCTATCAAATTTGTTCCAAAAGTTACATAAATGGTTTTATTTCCTTTTTCCGCAACAGTTCCACTTAATGCATCTAACCCACCAGATAGTAAAGATATTGAATTATATTTTACTGATGGTTCTAAAGGTAATCTGCCACTTATAATTTCTTTTTTGTTCAAACACTGTATAAAATTAATATTCCATTCCTCTCCATTAGTCATGTAATTAATCAAGTATTCAAACTTTTTCTTACATTTTTCCAATTTTTCATAGTTTTCAACAGGTATTTCAAGTGATAATTTTTTTTTATTATTAACATCCTCGTTGCGTTTCGTATAAAAATCTTTATAACAAATATATGCTATAGTATCAAACATGTCCAAAACTAATGAATTATCATATGAAGTAATATCAAGTAAATTTGAATCATTATAATGAAGAGAATACGGAAAATTTTCATTATCAAAAAATTCAATCATTTATTATTCACCTACTCTCTGTAATTTAGACATAATATTTTTTAAAGCTAAATTCACTTCATCAAAATGATTTTCATTTTCATCTTCAAAATCTATTTCTTCTAATTCTAAATAAATCATAGGCAAAATATTATCATCAGTAAACTGTTCAACTTCGTTTTCATACATTTCTTCTGTCATATCTAACAAATTATCTAAACTATCTTCAAAGGTAAATTGCTTAAAAACATTTGAAACAACATTCTTTATATACTTTGCAATTACATCAACAACAGATAATCCTTCTTTTACTATATCTAATCCGGATATACTTTCTTTAAATGAGGTTTTTAATACTTCATCGTTTTCTATCCCTAAATATTCGCAAAAAACTTCTGATATTTCACCATTAGAATAAGAAGAAATATTGCCACTAAATCCAATTGACGAAAAATCACCAGACTTTATTATTTTAGATAATTTAACTATCCTTTGGATACTTATATTGCATTGATTAGAATATATTTTTTCTTGTAGTGTCTTTCTTGGTTTTGATACCCCTTTTTCTGGATAAAATAAATCTTTTAATAAATTTCCTATTCCTGTACCATTTGAACTTATTGTTCCATTAGAAATATTATTTTCTAAAAGTTTTTTTCCTCTTTGATATTTATTTCTTGTCGAAGATCCCAAAGCTATCACTTCCTTACTACTAAAAAACGCCAATACAAAAACCTATTAAATTAATAAGCCTGTACTAGCGCCTCTTTTTAATTCTCTTTATTAAATAATTCTTCTACAATTAAATCTCTTGAATGTAAGTTATTATTCTTTCCTAACAATAAATTTTCATAAAATTTAATTAAGAAGCTATTATCTTGTTTTATATTTAAATAATTATTAAAATAATTACTTCTTACTAATGCATTTCTATAATAAACTGATTTTTCTTTGAACATTGAGTTGTCCACGTCATATCCAAGTGATACTAAATACTTTTCTATAAATAGTGCTGTAGTTCTAGTATTACCTTCTCTAAAAGGATGTATTTGCCATATGCTTGAAGAAAAGTTAGTTATATTATTAATCACATCAACTATATTCATTTCATTATAATTTTTATTTTTTTCTAATGATATATCATAATCTAATGATTGTTCTAATAATTTACAATCACCATAAGCAACTGAATCATTATTTAAAATTCTTTCATGTTTAGAAAAATCTACTTTTCTAAATTCTCCTGCAAATTCATAAACATCTTTAAATAAATATTCATGAATATATTTTATATAGTCTACCGATAATTCAAAATTATCCTCTTCTAACAATTGAACTATTCTAGTAGAAACTAGATCACATTCAAATTCATCTTGAATTGTTTTATCTGTTTGGTCTTTTTCTATATAATATTGTTTTAACTCATGTTCTACTTCATAAATTGTTTTTTCACCTGTTACATTTTCTTGTAACAATTTTTCTAAATACTTAGATGGTTTTAAGTTATCAACCGCTTGAAGTCCGATAGCCATATCCCACTCTTGTTGTTTTACATAGTTTTTAGGTGTTTCTGTTTCAATATAATCATTTATGCTTGAATCTAATTCTCTTTCTGACATCTTAGCACCTCCACTAATAATAGTATAACAAAAAAGTTCCTATTTGTCAGTATATGTCTCAAAAATTTAGTAATATATGTCACTTGAGGCGACGAAAATGAGAAAGGTAAACTTTAGAATGAACGAATTATTAAAATATGAAACAATTAAAGAATTAGTTGATTACAATGGTAACAAAAACCGAGCTGTGCAAAACTTAGGTATATCAAGAAGACAGGTTGACCGTCTAATTATTATATATAAGGAGAAAGAAAATCTGGTTTTGTCCACGGAAACCGAGGACATAAGCCCCAAAAAGCACTAGATAAGTCAATCTTCGAAAATATTATACTACTTTATCAGATAAATACTATGATTTTAACTTCAATCATTTTAAAAAGTTTTTAGAAACAAAAGAAAACATATTTGTTTCTTATAAATTTATTTATAATATTTTGACTAAAGAAGGTATTTTATCACCTAAAGCTAGAAAGAAAACAAAACGAGAATATGCTAAACAAAAATTACTAAAAGAAAAGAAACCTTACTATGTTGGAAGAACAAATTAATACAATTGTTATCAATTTTGTCCGTATTACCGCTTAAAATTTCACTGAGAAGTTTTGCCACTTTTGCCACTTTTTCTCAATGAGATTTAAAATAAATTAAAAATCCATTGAAGATTTTTGCCGTTTACGTCACTTTTCTTCAATGAACTATTTTTTAAATCAATTTTTTTGTACCTAAATTGTACCTAAAATTATTTTATCAAATTATTTTTTAAACAATATGGTACTACTTCATTTTTTAATGTATTTGATAATATATCTGTACCTATACTACTTTCATACCACATAAAATTTTCTATTTCTTCGGATAAACTTAAACTACCATCAAGTGGTCCATTATATTTAAATACATAAAAATGTATCGGCGTTTTTCCATCACTTGTTGCTATTTCGTCAAATTCCATTACTAACTCAAATAATGATTCATCAAAGATAGCATTATTACCTAATTCTTCATGACATTCTCTTTTAGCCGCATCAAGTGGAGTTTCTCCATCTTCTACTCTTCCACCAATCATTTGATATGTTGGTCTTTTTCTCGGTTTATCAATTAATAATTTATTATCTTTAAAAATCATTGTACCAACGACATTCATATTCTCACCTTATTTCCATATTTATTACATTGTGATTGCTATCACATGTAAAAATCATATTTACTTTTTCATCACGCATATATTTAATTAAATCATCATCCAGTAAATGCGTAGTTGCTAATCTTTTTTCTTCAGCAATTAACTTTTTTATCGGTATCCAACAAGCATAATTTTCAGGAAACGATTGAGGTGTACCATCTATCTTACTTGCAATATATGTTTTTATAGCATATTTTTTATCTTCAGTTGGATAAATAATTTCTATCTTTCCAATACATTTAAGTTCATCAATTGTCATCCCAGTTTCTTCTTTAAATTCTCTTTGGCATGTTTGTAATTCTGTTTCACCATCTTCGATTTTTCCACCAGGAATGTCAAAAAAATCTTTGTTGATATCCTTATACTTTATACACATTACTTTATCATCTTTTATAGCAAATACTCTAACTGCATATCTAACTTTCATGTTTTTCTTTTCCTTTTTTTCGCATTTCTAATTCTTTTATAAATACTTGAAATTTAGGAAATGCGCTTTTAATACGACGATAAAGAACAGTATTTTCTTGAAACCATTTTTCAATATATTGTTTTATTTTTTCTGTGTTATCTTTTCTTTCACTTTTAATTTTACCCTTTATCTTAAATAAAATATATGTTGATATAACATTATCAATTATATAAATCACAAATAATATTATTGCTACCCACAATAGAGCTGTTGGTGATAACTTATCAACAAGTTTTATAACTGCTGGATGTAAAACATAAATAATTAATGATGCAAGTAAGCCAAAAGGTATCATTGTTTCTAAACAAATTCTTCCATTAATGTTAAACTTTTTATTTGAATAATCCCACCATCTAACATTATATATTTTTTCCATAAAATAACTTGTAAAATATTCAAGTAAAGAACATATTAAAATAGCTTTTAAAAATACTCCAAGAATATCACTAGTATCTTTACCAACTACTAGAATAATAGCTAAACATCCCCATCCATATATCGGACAATAAGGACCAATTAAAAATCCACGATTTATAAATTTGTGCTTATTCCATAATGAAACACATACTTCCATAAACCAACCTAAAAATGAATAAATAATAAAATATAAAAAATATTTACACACTATTTCCATACATATGACCTTCTTTCTTAAGGTAATTTTATCACATTATAATTATAAATTCCATATATAACCTTGCTTTTCATTTTTTTCTATTGTAAAATGTACTTACAGGAGGTTAGAAAATGAAAAAAGATTTAGTTATTGAATTGCTACAAAAAATTCAAAAAAATAATTTAAGTATCGAGGATACTAAAAGTTTATTTAAAAGAAGTGAAAAACTTCTTACAACCATATTGTCTGGCGGAGATTTCAAAAGCAATGTAGACATAATTAATTCTTATAAGAATGATGAAGATGCTTTAAAAGCTGTGAAAATTTATTTAAGCGTGGACCCTACTAATTCAATGACACCTAGTAAAAAAAGATTAACATTAGAACTTTTAACAAACAAAACGTTAATAAATTCTGGAAAAGTTTTTGAATATGTTCAATGTTTTTTAGATATTCCAGATGAAAAATATGAGAATTGCTATATAGTTTTCTTTAATCTTTTATTAGATGATAATTTAATAACACAAAAACTTAATTTTACTTTTGCCAATTTTATAATTGAGCATGGATTTAAATCAAGTCCATATTATTTAGAAAAATTATTTTCAGATGAGAAAATAACAAAGCAAAATTCAAATATAATACTTAACAGAGCTTTAGTGATTACGCAAGCAGGATATCAAAATGCTGAAAATTTATCTAGTATGCTACAATTTTTTGATTTTACAGCAATAGATAAAGAAGAAATAATTTTAAATGCTGCTAAAATTATTGGAAATTGTTCCCAAAATCCTAGAGAAGTATGTAAGTTATTTTTAGAAGATTTACCAAAACATTTGTCAAAATGCGATTATTATTTAAAAGCTGGTAAAATTATTGGAGCATTAAAATCTACTATTGGATATTGTGTAGCTAGAGACGCTATTGAAGCTGATAGTAACTTTGACGATAAAAATACAATTTTATTATTACGCATTTTAAAAGATTGTACCTTTGAATTTTTAGGTTATGGTAATTATGATGTTCATTATGGGAATGTAGTTATTCGTAGCAAAAGCGATTCAATTATAAATGATATTAAATCTAAAATAATTGATACAAACTACGTATATTATTATATGTTAGAAAACTCTGTTTCAAAAGACAAAAATGATGATATTAATGTTAGTGATTTAACAAACAAACTAGTTAGAATTAAAGAAATTTCTAGGAAAGCATAAAAAAGCCAATTGGCTTTTTTTATTTTTTTATAAATAAGATTTCCAAGACTTAATTTGGAATTCTAATAATTCTAATAGTTCTTCAGCTAATTTTTCTACTTTAGAATCAATATTGTTATTTAATATTTCTTCTACTTTAATGATTCCTTTGTTTGTTCCTTCAGTTAACATTTTAGCTATTTTTGCATCATCGCATTTAATTAGTTCTATTCCTGTATAAATTTCATTAAATGTTTTTATGACTATGTTTATTTCCGTAGGTTTTTCCCCTAGTTCATTTAACATATTAGTTATATCCATCTTATTAACTTGATATTTTTTCTTGGCATCACTCATTGTTTTAGCTAAAGTTTTATCTTCAATGTGTCCTTTTACCTCATCAATGCCAATCATCCCCATTGTAACTATTTTATATAGTTCATTTAGTGCAGTTATATCGTCCATTTAAAAATCACCCATTAATAGTATGAGTGATTTTTTATAAATTATACCTCTTGAACTACTGCAATTATCATTGGTTTACATTCAGTAAGTTCATATAAGTATCTACTTAATTCTTCTCTGATTTCAACTTTTATTTGATTAAAATCAATATATTTTGGAGTTATATTTCTATTTATTATTGCTTCACAGATAACTTTTATTTCTTTTATCATATCTGCAGAATCTTTAACATAGATAAATCCACGAGTTGTAACTTCTGGACCAACAAGTAAAACTTTATCTTTTTTATCAACAGTGGCACTGATTAAAACAATACCATTTTCAGATAGCATTTCACGGTCTTTAATAACTAAATCCCCGATATCATCATTACTTGTTCCATCAATTAAAACATCATCTACTTTAATTCTTGCAAAGTTATCAACAAGATTACCATCTTCGAATGTTACTACATCACCATTTTGTTTAAGTAAAATGTTAGCATCTGGAATACCTAAGTTACTTGCTAAGTTAGCATTATTAACCATATATCTATATTCCCCTTTTACTGGCATATAGAATTTTGGATTAATTAATTTAATCATAAGCATTAAGTCCTCACGAGAAGCATGATGTAATATTTCTTTTTCTTTATCTATTGTTTCAATATTACATCCAAATTTTGCTAGTTCATTTTGTAATTTAACTAATACTTTTTCAGTACTATCATATCTTGGTTCTGCAAAAACTATAGTATCTGTTGGTTTTAATGTAACAAATTTATCATAACCATTTAATATCTTATTCATATTTGCATATGGAGTTGTTCTATTATCCATTACTAATAGAATGGCATTTTCATCATTTATATTTGATAAGTCTCCAAGAAGTTCTTCATTAAATTCCATATATCCTTCTTTTTTAGCAAAGTTTACAACGTTTTGTAATCTTTTTCCCATTAAAACAATCTTTCTGTGAGAATTAGCTGCTGATGCAAATATTTCAGAAATTGTATATAAATGTGTTGGTAATACGGAAAATATTATTCTCTTGTCATGATGTTTTATAACATCTTCAAAAAAGTTAACTAAACGATGTTTTGGAGATGTATGTCCATTTTTTTCTGCAAATGATGATTCACATAGTAAACATAAAACTCCTTGCTTACCAATATAAGCAATTTTACCAATGTCCATATCATAAGCCCCTTGCATACTTGGGTCAATTATAAAATCTCCAGTATAACAAATTGCTCCATCTTTGGTATTAATAACATACATAACAGAGTCTGGACATGAATGAGAAACTGCAATTGGGAAAATAGAAACTTTACCAAAATTAATCTTTTTGTGTGGTTTTATTAACACAATATTATTTTCATTTACACCATCTTCCATAAGTTCAAACTTAGTGTATTTAGTAGCATATACTTTTAAATTTGGTATATCTTTTAAAAGGTCAGCAACTGCTCCCATATTTTCAGGATGTCCATGGGTTATAAATAAACCTTTAATTCTTTTTTTGTTTTTAACCAAATAACTAAAGTCTGGCATTATGTAATCTATTCCTAATAAATTTCCACTAGCAAACTTTATTCCAGCATCAAAAACAAATATTTCATCATCTACTTCTATAACATAAGAGTTCTTTCCACTTTCAGAAAGTCCTCCCAAACCAAAAATCTTTATTTTACACATATATTATCACCTTCAATTTAAAAAAATAAGTTCTTCGGTAAAATAATTATACCAAAAAACTTAAATTAAATCAATCTCTTTCTTCACTTAACATTTTACTTAATGATATTATATCTAAATCTTTATATATTATACTATTTATTAATATCTTTATATTTTTTGTATCTGTCGACTTATCAATGTAATATATATCTCCAGAATTAATATTATTTTTGATATCTATAAATGTTTTGTTATTAACGATTTTTTCTGTTTTTACTAAGTATTTATTATTTTTACGACATATTTTTTCATTTTTATTACTTAAATAACAAATATGAGTGTTATTACTATATTTATTTATTAATGATTCTAAATCTTTATATTTATTTACTTCATTATTTATTTGTTCTAATGATTCATTTTTATTAAATGTATCTAAATCAACTAGTATACTTGCATCAATATTGTTATCTTTAAAATATTTTATTGTATCTTTATTATATTCTAATATTATTGCTACACTATTCTTATTTTGGTTGCCTCTTTCAACTATTTTGTCTTTATTATTTTCAAGTGTTACTTCAGGATATGATGTATCATATATTAAATAATATGAATTAAAAGCATTTAAATCTTTCATATTATAAAAACTATTTTTAATATTAACATTTTTGCCATTTAATCCCGGTACTATCTTGTCATCTTCAATAAAGGCATTAATATATTCTTCATTGTAATTACTGGCTTCTCTCTTGATACTTTGATATAACTCATTTTTATCTAAAGTTAAATTAGCTATTTTTTCCGTATAAAAAAAACTAAATGCAGCTATTCCTAATATACCAATAACTCGAAAGTATCCTTTTTTGTTCACAAATTCTCACCTGTTTAATTATATGCTGTATCTTAAAGAAGATGTTACTTAAAATCTTCTTTAATAATTTTAAAAACTTTCAATGACATTTTCATATTCTTCTTTTTTGTCATTATCGTTTTCTTTCCTTTGAGCATGTGAAACAAAAGATATTTTTTCAGCAATTATTTCTGTGATATATCTAGTATTATTTTCACTATCAACATAACTTCTGTTTTGAACACGTCCCTTTACACCAACTATGTCTCCGCGTTGACAATAGTTCTTGGTGTTTGAAGCCATTCCATTCCAAAGTACACATCTAAAAAAATCAGTATCATATTTATTATCAATATTTTTAAAATGTCTTTGCACAGCAATATTTATAATAGTTCTCTTTTTGCCATTTTCATACTCTTCAATTTCAGGGTCTCCAGTAAGTCTTCCAACCAAAATAATTTGATTTATCATGAATTCCTCCTTTCATAACCATAATTTACCAGATATAAATTGGGATTGCAAATTCTAAATATTATAAAATTTGACCCCATTTTTTAAAATTTTATTTATTTTAATAACAATTTTTAAAAAAATGACCTTAATTTGTTAAATTCATAAAAAAATAAGTGTTGTATTTTTCTTAAAAATTTGGTAAACTTATTATGAAAATAAGGAGTTGGGTTTCATGGAACAAATTATTAATTATAATGATGCAATATTAAAAAATTATCAAAAAACTTATCCAAACTTAGCTGAGTTTACTTATGATGCTACAACTGATGCTTTAATTTATGAAGGAAATTATGTAAAACTTAATGGTTATGGTTTAAGTAGAATTGACCCAATATTTTTTAATATGATGCCTGAAGATATATTTATATATATGAAAAATGGATTTTATCAAAATGCTCAGGAAGATAAACAAATAAATGAATATCTTAGTCAATTTGTTATTACTGAAGAAGAAATTGGTTTTATAAATTCATATGTTGAAAGATATATTGAAAGATTAAATATTTATGCCAGAAATAGAGATGTTTTTGATAAGTATTTAAGTAATGATAGTATCAAAGATTTCATGGAAAGTATAAGAAATGCAAAAAAAATTATAGACTTTGCTAAAAATAATGCTAAAGAAAATAACAGCTCTGTTTATAGTATGTTAAGAAATGCTTATGACAAAGAAATGGCTAGTATGAACCAAAATAATGAACAAGAAAAAACCATAGATAAAACCCTTAGTTTAACGAGAACTAATTCTAAATTTAGTGGTTTTAGTGAATTTGAAAAAAATGAACAATATTTAAAAGAATTAAATGATAGAAGTAAATTAAGTGTTGCTGGTTATACAAGTATTTTATTAATTATTGCTACAACAGTAAGTGTTGGTATGTATTTAGCAATACAACTTTTATTAAAATAAAAAACTGTTTGAGAATATTCTCAACAGTTATTTTTTTATTTTTCCAAATCTTCTATCTCTTGTTTTATAAACATTTATTGCTTCTTTTAAACATTCCGGAGTAAAATCTGGAAAATAGACTTTAGGAAAATAAAATTCAGCATAAGATATTTGCCATAACATAAAATTACTTATTCTATTTTCTCCACTTGTTCTAATTAGAAAATCAACATCTGGTAATTCATTATATAAATATTTGCCATACACTTTTTCATCAATACTATCTATATCTAAATTACCGTTTTTTACATCTTTAACTATTTTTTTAGTAGCATCAACAATTTCTTGTCTTCCACCATAACTTAAACAAAAATTAACTACTAACCCAGTATTATTTTTAGTTTCATTTTCTAATTCATCTATACATTTTACTATTTCAGGTTTTAATAAATCTTTTTTAGAAGAAAATAATACTTTAATATTTTCACTATCATATTTACTTTTAGCTTTTTTAAACCATTTCATAAAAAGGTCCATTAAATAATTCACTTCTTCACTACTTCTATTAAAGTTTTCTGTAGAAAATACATATAAACTTAAGTAATTAGCTATTTTTTTCTTACTAGTATAAAGGATTATTTTTTCTAAAGCTTCTGCTCCAGCTTTATGTCCCTCACTACGAATTTTTCCTCGCTCCTCTGCCCATCTTCCATTTCCATCAACAATTATTCCTATATGATTGATTGTATCCATTTTATCTCCTTCTACGGCGATGTTTTTTCTTACTTTTTCTTATTATCAATAATATAAATATTACCCCAATAAATATTAAAACATAAATAACTATTGGATAATATTCAATATTATTTTCTAAATAAACATTTGATGTTGCTATTAATTCATCGCCATTATAAATATTTACAACACCTAGCTTACTTCCCTTTTTAGTATTAAATGTTATTTTATCACTGCCAACATATTCATACGTTACTTCATCACCGTTTTTTAAATATTTATTTACATCTTCATTTCCAGTTATTTTATATGTTTTTTCTTTACTTAAATCAACAGGTATTTCTTTTATAAATGTATCATCATTTAATATGTTTTTATATCCATAATTACTACTGTAATAATCATAGATAGTTATTGTGTCTTTAACAGCATTTGATGGACTACTTGTACTAGAATTAATTACTACTAAAAGATAATCTACGCCATTTAAGGTAGTAATTGATGCAAGACATCTACCAGCATTTTTAGTAAATCCACTTTTGGCACCGAGTATCTCACTGGTATTTAAAATACTTTTATAACTATTTACAGTACTTTCTAAATTTATTCCATTACTAGTTTTATAGCTTTTAGTAGTAAATACTTTTTTAAATGTTTCATTTTTTAAAGCATATTTTAATAACTTTGCTATATCACTAGACGTTGAATAATTATTTTCATCATCTTTACCAATAGGATTTGCAAAAGATGTATCGTTCATACCTATCTTTTTAGCTGTTTCATTCATTTTTTTAATAAAACTATTATACCCGAGTGTGTTATTAACAATAGCATTTACAGCATCAGCTCCACTTGGTAAAATAATACCATATAATAAATCTAAATATGTTACTTTATCTCCAACACTAAAACCGGCTTTAGAATAACCAACTGTACCATCAAAGTCACGTTCTTTAATAGTTATTACTTTTTCTAAATCATCTATATTTTCTATAGCAACTAAAGTAGTCATCATTTTAGTAAGACTTGCTATTGATGTTTTTTTAGTATCATTTTTACTATATATTAACATATCTTCATTCATGTTATATAATGATACATATTCACCAGTTATATCAAACTCTTCAGCATAAACACTAAAACAAAAGAAAAAAAGGCTAAATAAGAAGAATACTACTCTCTTCATTATATAGCCTCATAAGTTGTGCCTTCACGAGTATCTTTTAAAACTATTCCCATTGAAAGTAGTTCTTCTCTTATCTTATCGGCTTTTTCAAAATCTTTATTTTTCTTAGCTTCACTTCGTTCATTTATTTTTTCTAAAATAAATGCTTCATTATCAATACTTTTTACTTCTTTTTTAAGTAAATCTAAGCTTAATACTTGGTCAAAATCACTAACTAATTTGTATTTTGTTCCTTCATCAACATCACTTTTTAATAAGTCATGTAAAACTGTTACAGCATTCGCAGTATTTAAATCATCTTCTAGGCAACTAACAAATTTATTTTTCCATTCATTAAATACTTCTTCATTAACACTCTCATCATATTTTAAACTAGATGTTTTACTACGTAATTTTTTATAAGCATTTTCTGCTCCATCTAGTGAATCAAATGAAAATGTTAATTGTCTACGATAATGGCTTAGTAAGCACATATATCTAAAACTTAATGGATTATATCCTTTTTCTTTTAGGACACTAACAGTAAGAATTGCTCCATGACTTTTACTCATTTTACCAGATTCATCATTTAAATGTTCATTATGGAACCAGTAATTACACCATTTATGTCCTAGGAAAGACTCACTTTGAGCTATTTCATTAGTGTGATGTGGGAAAATATTATCTACTCCACCACCATGAATATCTAAGTGTTCTCCAAGGTATTTAATACTTATTCCAGAACATTCAATGTGCCATCCTGGATAACCTAAGCCCCATGGACTTTCCCATTTTAAATCTTGTTCATCAAATTTAGATTTAGTAAACCATAATACAAAGTCATTTTGGTTCTTCTTAGAGTCATCTTCTTCAACACCTTCACGAACTCCAACAACCATTTCATCAGCTTTATGATTAGTAAGTTTATAGTAATCATCTAATTTTGAAGTATCAAAATAAATGTTTCCTCCACTTTTATAAGCATAACCTTTTTCAAGTAGGCTTTCTATTATTTTAATATATTCATTTATATTAGCGGTTGCTGGTGCTACAACATCTGGCATTCTGTTATTAAGTAGTTCAAAATCATGAAAGAATGCATCAGTATAAAATCTAGCTATATCCATAACTGTTTTATGTTCTTTTTTAGCACTACTTACCATTTTATCTTCACCAGAATCAGAATCACTAGTTAAGTGTCCAACATCTGTTATGTTCATAACTCTTTTTACATCATACCCAAGATATCTTAATGTTTTATCTAAAACGTCATGACCAATATAATTTCTCATATTACCTATGTGAGCAAAATGATATACTGTTGGTCCACATGTATAAAAACCTACTTTTCCTTCTTCCCATGGCACAAATTCTTCAACTTTTCTAGTAAGTGTATTATATATTCTCATTTTTCCTCCGTATTATATTTTATTATTTAAGTCTATTTAATATTTCTTCTTTACCAATTAAATAAAGTGTATCTGCTAATTCTGGTCCATGCATTATACCACTTGCTGCTATTCTAATTGGCATAAATAACATTTTTCCTTTTACTCCAGCTTTTTCTTTTACATTATTTATTACTTCTTGTAATGTTTCAACACTCCAGTTACTTGTAGATTTAATTTCTTCTTTAAATACATCAACAACTTTAGGTATTACTTCATCACTTTCCATAAATTCTTTTGCTTCAGCATCAATAACAAATTCTTTATTAAAGAAACTACTTGTTAATTCATTTATTTCTTTACCATAATTTAAATGACTCTTATATATTAATAATAAATGATTAAGCCATTCTTCACTTTTATCACATTCATTACTAAAATATTTTTTAATCCAACTTAAATATTTTTCATCATCCATTTTATTTATATATTGATGATTAAACCATTTTAATTTTTTAACATCATACTGACTGGATGATTTACTAATTCTTTCTTCATTGAAATTACTAATTAGTTCTTCCATTGAAAATACTTCTTGATTAGTTTCTGGGCTCCATCCAAGTAATGATAAATAGTTTACAATTGCTTCAGGTAAATATCCTTCATTATAAAGGTCCATAAATGAAGCATCACCATTTCTTTTAGATAATTTATTTCCATCTTCTCCAAGAACCATTGCTACATGGATATATGTTGGTTTTTCCCATCCAAAAGCTTCATATAATAAGTTATATTTAGCTGTTTGGTCTAAATATTCTTTACCACGAATTACATGAGTTATTTCCATTAAATGGTCATCAATTACATTGGCAAAATTATAAGTTGGAAAACCATCACTTTTAAGTAGTATTTGGTCATCTAAAATACTATTATCTATTTTAACTTTTCCATATATTAAATCTTCAACAATTGTTACTCCTTCTTTTGGCATCTTTTGTCTTATTACATATGGAACATTATTTTTTAAATTTTCTTCTATTTTTTCTTTACTTAATCTAGAACATCTTCCATCATATAAAAATGGTTTCTTTCTTGCATCAGCTTTTTCTCTCATTTTAGTAAGTTCTTCTTCACTACAAAAACAATAGTAAGCTTTTCCCATTTCTACTAATTTTAAAGCATATTCTTTATAAATATCTTTTCTTTTACTTTGAATATATGGTCCAAAATTTCCTTCATTATTTGGTCCTTCATCAATTTTAAAACCACATAAGTCTAAGGTGTTATAGATAAAATCTATCGCACCTTCTACTTCACGTTCTTGGTCTGTATCTTCGATTCTTAGGATAAAATCTCCATTATACTTCTTAGCAAGTAAATATTCAAAAATTGCTGTTCTTAAATTCCCAATATGCATAAATCCAGTTGGACTTGGTGCATAACGTGTTCTTACTTTCATAAATTTATACCTCTTTATCAAAGAAACTCTTTACTAAATCAATGATATCATCATAATCTTCTTGATTACATCTTTCAATAAATTCAATATTTCTTTTTTCATAGTCAATACTTCTGATGTGTTCACATAATACTGAACCTTTGATTTTCTTTAATTTAGCAAGTTCATAATGTGTTGGAAAAGGCTTAGTATTTTGGCTTATTGGGCACACTACTGCCATGTTTGTAAATTGATTAAACAATTTATTGCTTAATACTAATGCCGGTCTTTTCCCACTTTGTTCATGTCCTTTTATTGGACTAAAATCGATATATACTATATCTCTTTCTTTAGGTATGTACTTTACCATATCTCTTTCCCCTTTGCTTCGTCCCATGTAAATTCTTCAGCATCTACATCTGAACCTACGTATTTTTTAATTCTTTGCTTTAATGATGCTTTTTCCCTTTCAGCTTTTGTTATTATAATCTTGTTTTCATCCCTCACAATATTGATTGGGTCACCAGATTTAATATGTAAAGCTTCTAAATAAACTTTAGGTATTCTAACGCCATTAGAATTACCCCATTTTTGTACTCTATATGCCATAATTTTCCCTCCATATATAATATATACAATAGTCTATATGATGTCAAGAGTAAAACTAAAAGTTTTCGAAAAAATGTTGCATTTTTTTAAAACAACAAAAAACTGATAAGAAACTATTAATAAACTGTCCAACTTTTGGGGTTCAGTTCATTCAGTTCATATTTCTATCAGTTTTTATTTTACCATTTATACATACATTTATAAGAATTTCAAAAATTTCTCCTTCGTCGCAATTTTGCTTTCAGCAATAACTGAAAGCAAATAAACCATTCATTCGATGTAATCCTAAAGATGATTATT
>ENA-OOQO01000452-OOQO01000452.1-human-gut-metagenome-genome-assembly--contig:-NODE-452-length-25785-cov-4.098717_pt1 | contig 25785 bp, 25 predicted proteins | sample MGYA00241088_ERZ501162 | MGnify/ENA primary metagenome ERZ501162 (study PRJEB25962, sample SAMEA2042497) | human gut metagenome | biome: human gut; feature: human-associated habitat; material: faeces... | reverse complement strand
CAAGTAATGAGGAAATAAAAAATATTTTAAAAATTAGCTTTTATAAAAGATAAAAAATACGAAAATAATCTTAAAATAAATTCTTTTGTTGAAACATGTCGAATAGAAAAGACCTATTTTTTTAATGTGCTACCATAAAGACCGAGGTGACAATATGGAAAACAAAATAAGAATCTCAACCTTTGATAATGGACTTATTATCAAGATATCTGGTGAGCTAGATTCTTATAAAACTTTAGCATATAAAACCAAGATCAGAAAAGAGATGGAAAGATCTCAACCATTATATTTGATCTTTGATTTTAAAAATCTTCAATTTCTTGACAGTGCCGGAATTGGCCTTGTTCTCGGTCGGTATAATGAGGTCAAAAACTATGGTGGAGAAGTTGGATTAATTTGCCTATCAAGCTATGCTGAAAAGATTGTGAGGATAAGCGGCTTATCTTCAGTAATCGGTATTTATAAGTCACTAGCTCAATTTAAAAAGGAGGTAGAAGTAAAAAATGGATAATAGTATGGAGATTAAATTTCGGGCAACATTATTAAATGAAGGATTAGCGAGAATTGCTGTTGTGCAATTTATCAATTATTTGCATCCGACTATGGAGACCATCGGTGAAATAAAAACCATAATTTCCGAAGCGGTAAGCAATGCCATAATTCATGGATATAAGATGGATGAAACTAAGGATGTATTTTTAAGAGCTACTATAGAAAAAGATGTTCTCGAAATTGTAGTAACAGATTTTGGAAAAGGAATAGAAGATTTGGAACTAGCTAGAAAGCCACATTATACAACAAGACCAGATTTAGAAAGAGCGGGAATGGGCTTAACAATTATCGATACGCTTTCTGATGAATTCATCTTGAGATCGGTGGTTAATATGGGTACTAAAGTTATAGTTAAAAAGAAAATTCATTGCACAAATCTTAACGAGGAAGAAAGTGGAAGTTATATCAAGTAATGAATTATTTAAAAAAGCTCAACAAGGATCGGAAGAAGCTTTAAATATTCTTTATCAGCAAAATAAAAATTTAATCTATTCAATTTTAAAAAGATATAATTATCAGTCACAAGATCAAGAAGATTTAGTATCTTCAGGGAGCATTGGTTTAATCAAAGCAATTAAAAATTTTAATGTGGATTTAAATCTCTGTTTTTCAACTTATGCGGTTCCTTTAATTCTTGGAGAAATAAGAAAATATTTTCGTGAAAAAAATGGTTTAAAAGTCAGCAGAGGATTAAAAGAGAAAGGAGCAGAAGTACAGAAGTTCATCGAAAATTATCTCAGTAAAAATCAAGAAGAACCCAGTATTGAAACAATTGGAAAAAATTTGAATCTCAGCGATGAAGAAGTAATTATGGCTTTAGAAGCCGGTTATCAAGTAACTTCTCTTGATAAAACACATGGAGAAGACAATGATACTGATTTGAAAGATTTGATCGGCGAAGATAACCAAAAAGAAATAATTGATAAAATGGATGTTGAACTGGCATTATCTGTTTTAACATCCAAAGAAAGATTATTTGTGGAATTAAGATATTATGAAAATCTAACTCAACAGGAAATAGCGGAACGTTTTTTTATCAATCAAGTTGCGATATCACGTATGGAAAAAAAGATTTTAGAAAAGATGAGAAAGAAATTACTTCAAAATTAGAATAAAGAAATAACTTTTCACCATAATGAAAATGAGGTGAAAAGATGAATTCAGAAGAGTTTTTAAAATTAGCAGAAAAACAAAAACCAAAAAAGCATGCATTTTTGCATTCAGTACTAGCTTTTTTGTGTGGAGGAATAATTGGATTATTAGGGCAATTAGAATATAATCTTTTGATTAAATACGGTCAATTGGATCAGAAGAGTTCTTTGACCCTTGTTTCCATAACTTTTATTTTTATCAGTGTATTTTTGACATTTTTGGGTGCCTATAAAAAATTAGGTCAAATTTTTGGTGCGGGGTTATTTATACCTATTACTGGCTTTGCTAATTCTATGGCTAGTGCTGCAATTGAATATAAAAGCGAAGGACCAATATTTGGTCTTGGTAGCAAGATGTTTTCGCTTGCAGGATCGGTTGTGGTCTATGGAATATTAGCGGCATTTTTCTATGCATTAATTTATTTTTTGTTGATGAAATTAGGAATAGTATATGCAGTCATATAGGTTTGAAAATGTTTATATAAAAAGTGTTTCTGCTGTTGCAGGTCCGAAAGAAAAAGATGGACCGTGTGGAAAATTATTCGATAAAACCTACACTTCTTTATATGCTGAAAAGAAAACGTTAGAAGAAGGTGAAAAGATAATGCAAGAAGATGCGATAAATATCGCATTGATAAAAGCTGGCTTAGATATTAAAGGTCCAGAACTTTTAATTTCGGCTGATTTAAATAATCAGCTTGCTTGTTCATCTAAAGTGGCTAGTTCATATATATCATCATTTTTAGGAATTTATAGCGCTTGTGCTTCTTCAGCAGAAGGTGTTATTTTAGCTTCTTTACTTTTAGAAAGAAGCAATATAAAAAATGCACTGATATCTTCAACATCATCTTTTGGTACGGCTGAAAGGCAATTTCGTTATCCACTTGAATATGGAATACCAAAAAAACAGACAACAACTTTAACAGTGACGGGCAGTGGTAGCATGGTCTTAGGAAAAAAGACAACTGATTTAAAGATAACAGAAGCAACATTAGGAAAAGTCTTCGATCCTGGCTGGAAAGATGTTAATGATATGGGTGGAGCGATGAGCTTTGCGGCCTATAAAACATTAAAATCTCATTTTGAAAATTTAGGAACAAAACCATCAGATTACGATTTGATCATCACTGGAGATCTTTCGATTATTGGAAGCAATATTCTTTTAGATTTATTTAAAGAAGAAGGGATTGAAATTAAAAACCATAATGATGCTGGCAAAATAATTTATCAAAGAGAGAAACAAAAAGCGTTTTGTGGCGGAAGTGGAATTGCATGTTTACCTTTAGTTGCCTATACAAAAATTTATGAAAAACTGAAGAAAAAAGAATATAGGAAAGTACTTTTAGCAGCAACAGGAGCATTATTTGACCCAGTATATGTCCAGCAAAAACAGAGTATACCAGCAATTTGCCATTGCTATACGATAGAAAGAGGGTAATATGGAATACTTATATTCAATGCTTGTTCTGGGAACAATATGTGTAATTGCTCAAATAATCTATGAAAATACCAAATGGACACCAGGTCATATAACATCATTGTTTGTTGTATTAGGAGCTTTACTTGAAACATTTTCTGTTTTTGATAAACTACTTGAAATTGCACCAGCAGGAGCATCGCTAGCTATCTTAAGTTTCGGACATCTTTTAACTCATTCTGCAGTTAATGGGGCAAAAGATGGAATAGTAGGAATATTAAAAGAATTATTAGTACCTGCTTCATCAAGTTTAGTGACAGTAATTGTCTTATCTTTTTTGGCTTCATTATTTAAAAAATCGCATCTATGAAAAATACTTTTTATGAGATCAGCAGTTCGTATTTAAAAATTGGTTTAAGAACTGAAGAAAACTTCGATGCAACGATGAAAAAGATAAAGAAGAATAGAAAAGAATATACGCTTTTCTATTTATCTACTTTGACAGATAATATGGAAATAATGGCAATAACACAAAGCATAGTTGAAAATCCAACATATAATATTCAAGAATTAATTCTAAATGGTGCGGTAAGCAAAACCCAAGATTTGAAAAATATGATGAAATTAGCGCTTAGTGGAGTAGCTATTTTACTTATCAAGGGAAAAGATTATGCCTTAGCTATTGAAAGTCGCAGTTATCATGGAAGAAGTTTAACAGAACCAGATTCAGAAAAAACAATACGCGGTTCTAAAGACGGCTTTAATGAAAGCATAAACGATAATATAAGTTTAATACGAAGAAGAATAAGAAGCAGTGATTTTAAAATTGAATTATATAGTATAGGCAAGAAATCAAAAACCGATGTTGCTATGGTATATCTAAATAATGTTGCTGATGAAAAAATAATAAGAGAAATTAAAAGCAAATTAAAAAGAATCGATGTTGAAAGTCTAGTTATGACCGATAGGGCATTAGAAGAGGAATTGTTTGGACAAAAATTTAATCCATTTCCACTAGCAAGATATACTCAAAGACCAGATATAGCTTCGATTAATTTGTTGAAAGGAAAAATAATATTGATAGTTGATACTTCACCGAGCGTTATCATTGTTCCTATTTCTTTATTTGATCATTTGAAAAGTGTTGAAGAATACCGTCAGCCACCACTTGTAGGAAGTTTTATTAAATTTATACGAACATTAGCAATTTTAGTATCTATTTTTTTAATTCCGCTATGGTATGTCCTAGTGACAGAGAGCAATATTTCAAATTTTTTTATCATACAACCAACAAATTCGGAAAGTCTTATACCAATTTTTATGCAGATAATAATGGCAGAGTTTTTTGTTGAAACAATTGGGTTAGCAGTAATATATACCCCTAATGTTTTAACTTCAACTATCGGAATTGTCGCTGCAATTATTATGGGGTCAGTGAGTATAGATTTAAATTTGTTCTTGCCAGAAGTACTTTTGTATGTGGCGGTGTCTGCTATTAGCAGTTATTCAACACCAAGTTATGAACTTTCATTAGCCAATAGATTGGTAAAATATAGCCTTTTGATTTTATCAATTCTTTTTGGAAGTTCTGGATTATTGCTGGGAGTTTTGATACTATTTTGTTATTTAGCAAGAATACATGTTTTGGATAAATATTATTTAAGTCCAATTATACCTTTTAATGGAAAAGATTTTATAAAATTAATTTTTAGAAAAACAACAGAAGATAAAAAAATACTATAATTTAAAAAAGAAAAAGCATAAAATATTCTTGGTAAAAGAATATGATTGAAGAAACAGAATTATATAATATAAAAAAACTAAAAGAATATATTGATACCAGCACGAATATTGTATTTTTTGGTGGCGCAGGATGTTCAACAGAATCGGGAATTCCGGATTTTCGATCAGCCAAAGGGATTTACACGAATAATAGAAGTGCTGAAGAAATAGTTTCGCATTCATATTTTTTTCAAAACCCAGAACGTTTTTATCGTTTTTATAAAGATAAAATGATGTTTTTAGATGCAAAACCAAATGCTTGCCATCAATATTTTGCAAAGTTGCAAGAAACGAAGAATGTGACAATAGTTACACAAAATATCGATGGATTACATCAATTAGCTGGAAGTCTTAAAGTATATGAATTACATGGATCAATTCATAGAAATTATTGCTTAAAATGTGGTAAATTTTTTGACGCAAACTATGTCTATGATTTTAAAGGAGTTCCATATTGTGATAAATGCGGTGGAATGATTAAACCAGATGTTGTTTTATATGAAGAACCACTAGATGAAGAAGTGATATATGGAGCAATTAAAGCGATAGAAAACTCCGATTTATTAATTGTTGGAGGAACAAGCTTAAATGTTTATCCTGCAGCTGGATTTATAAGATATTATCATGGAGTAAAATTGGTAAATATAAACTTAGATGATAATCACTTAACAAATTGTTTAAATATTAAAGCACCAATAGCTGAAGTTTTTAAAAAAATTACCGAAGATACAAAATAAAATATTTGATAATTAATATTAAATAATAAATTAAATTTTATAAGATAATAATCTTTTGCACATTTTATGAGCGAATATTAATAATTATTGACACTTTTTGTTATGTTTTAAAAATATATATTATATTTGAAAAAAATAATTTAACTTATTAAGTTTTATTAATAAAAAATGTGTTCAGATTATGGACAAAAAAATATAAACTTTTAAAATTTGATGAATATAATAAATAGAGTAGAAAATCATAAAAAAGTAAAAAAACTATTGCAAAAATGATGGCAATAGCCTATAATTATTCATGCTGGTTCCTTAGCCAAGGTGGTAAGGCAAATGACTGCAAATCATTCATCGACGGTTCGACTCCGCCAGGAACCTCCAAATAATAAACCCTAATGCGCCCATAGATCAACTGGATAGATTGTCTGGCTACGAACCAGGAGGTTGGGAGTTCGAGTCTTCCTGGGCGCGCCATTATTCGGGGCTTTGTGCAGCTTGGTAGTGCGCCTGCCTTGGGAGCAGGAGGTCGCGAGTTCAAATCTCGCAGCCCCGACCATTTTTAAAAATAAATCTTTGACGAAAGTCAAAGTTTTTTTATGAAAAAATTTATAATATCTGTTTTTTTGCAATAAAAAAGTTCGGACTTTTGAACAAATTCAAGTCCGAACATTTAATATGAAAAGAAATTTATAAATTATCTTATTTAATATTTTCAAAGAAAGTTAGAATACTGAAATAATTATAATGTAAAACACCATAGTATTCTTTTTCATTTTCATCTTTGAAATAATAGTAATGTTTAGCAGAATTTGATACGATCATCCTATAAGGAAAACCAACATATTTGATTAATTCAGCAAAATCTACATCCTTTCCACAGAAATATAAAAAATTTTCTTTTGGAAAGGTCTTTTTATTATAACAACGAACTTCGGTGATAATTGGATTATTGTCACTATAGTCATAGTCTAAAAATAAAAGAATGTTCATATTATCTTCTAATATATAAGCATAGTTATCTAATAACTGAAAATTATTGTACTCAGATGGTTCGGGATTATATTTTTCTTTATCCAGAACATTATAAAGCTTTGTGCCTACTTTAAGATTGGTAGTATTTTCTATTTCTTCATTTATGGTTGTAGGCTTTTTTGTATTATTGCAAGAAGATAATAAGCATAAGGGTAATATAAGTAATTTTAAAAATTTTTTCATAGTCTATTTCTTTCCAAATGTTACATTTATTTTTGCTAAATCAGCTTTGTTGACGTCTTTTATTAATTCGTTCCAAGTTTTTTCATCGCCAGCATATCTAATTTCTTTTATTATTGATTGTCTAAATACATTGGAATCAATATATTTTATTTTTTCTGGGAGATTTAAAATTTCAAGATTATGGTGGCAATAAAAAGAATGTGAATAAAGAGAAATATCATCTCTTGTAAGTGTTACTTCTTTTAATTTTGAATATTCACCAAAACGATTGTTTAAATAAATTAAACTAGAATGACTTTCAAAAGTATATGATAAAAAAGGAAGAGATAATTTTGTAATGTTTATTGAATTTTTTAAAGCAAAATCATCAATATATTTAACAGAATTAGGAATAGTAAATTCAGTTAGACTTAAACAACTAGAAAAAGCGTATTCTCCTAAATATAATAAATTAGAAGGAAGATTAATATTTTTTAATTTTTCTCAACGTAGAAAACAACTATTGCTGATATATTTAATGCTATTTGGAATAGTTAAGTTTTTTAAACTAAGGCAGTTATTGAATAAATCATTGCTTAAATTGAATATACTAGATGGAATATTTATATTATCAAGATTGGTACAATAAGCAAAAGCAGCTTCACCTATTGTGTTTATGGTATTAGTAAATTTAATTTGTTTTAGATTTTCTGAACGCATAAATGCTTTATCATCTATCTTTTTTACGCCATCTTCAAATGTCACTTTTTCTAAAGCTTTTGAGTTATAAAAAGCTCCATATCCAATTTCTTCTATATTGCTTGGTACTATTAATTCTTTCAATTTTGTCGTATAGGCACAAGAATAAGGTGCAAGGTATTTAGTATCTTTATTTATTGTTAACGTGGAGATATCTTTATCTTCAAGATCAACCAGCCATAAATAAGGATTAGTTTTAGTTTCTAAATAGTAGCCATTTTCAAATTTTGTAAATAAATTTTTGTTTCCGTTATATAAAATACTATTTCCAACACTTTCAATATTATCTGGTAAAACAAATTCTTTTAAATTTGTACAACCTTCAAAAACTCTTGATTCAATTTTTAAAATATTATTAATATTTTTAACATATTCGAGATTATTACAATTTTTAAAAAGAGAATATTCTAAAGTTGTAATAGGGGAATTAGCAGCAAATTCAACAGTTTTAAGATTAGAACAATTTTCAAAAACAGATTCTCCAATAGAAACAATATTTTCAGGAATATAGATACTAGAAAGATTAGAATTTTTAAAAGCAGAAGAATAAAGCATTTTGGTATCAGGAAGAATATTAAAAGAAGATGCATTCGAATCATCAAATTTAAATAAACAGAGATAAGGATTAGATTGAGAACCGAAATAATAAGCTCCATCTAAATAAGTAGTGTATTTATCTAAATCATTATTTATATAATCAAGAACACCACTTTTAATTCTCATAGTATTTTCTGGAAGATATTGTGGAGGTGTTTCTTGGCTATTTTTTGAATAATATTTTAAAACAACTTTAACATTTTGATAATAGTCATCATTAAGTTCATCGTAATTATAATCGACAATCATAGAAGAAGTACTCCTTGTTATAAGTTTCCACATATTATTCGTTTTATAATTCTTTAAGAGAATTGATTCATAATCAAATCCATCTTCAAAATGAATCTTGTGATCGAAACTTTTTTCTAAAAAATTATTAGAAAAGTCATAGACAACTTTACCATCGATCTTTTTAGGAATAGTAACTTCATCATTGTAAGTTGTAAAACCCTTTAAAATTACTTTGTCATAAGAAACAGAGTAATAAAAATCATCGGAGTGCAAAGTTGCATCAGGTTGATTGTCATTCGGATTAAAAGACCCAGAACTACAACTAGTTAAAGGTAGAAAGACAAGAATTGGTAATAAAATATTAATTTTTTTCATAAAACATCCTTTGTAATCGCTTACAATTTAATTGCAAACATTAATTGAAAATTAGTCAACAAAAAAATAGCTGCTTTTCTTAAATTAATTTATAACAGCTAAATTTTTGTAAAGTTTAAAATTCTATTTTTAATACCAGGAATAAAATTCATCTTCGGTGATACCACTAAAAAGCATGGTATCATCATGATAAATTTCAGGATTACAAAATCCACAACAATTATCTGGATTATCATAAATAACTTTATCGGTTAAAATTTCTTTTAAATAATCGTCAAGGTTTAAAGTGACTTTTAAAGAAATTTTAAAGCCCATAAAAAATTCAAGATTTAAAATATCTGCTTTAATAAAATTTTTTTCGATATTAAAAGCATTTAAAAAATCAGAAATAATATGAGTGTGTTTTTCTAATTCTTTTAAAAAGTCATCTTTGATAGTAGGATAATTTTCTTTATAGAATGTTGTTATTTCTTTTTTTATCGCTTGACTAAGTTCTTTATTTTTATCATTTTTTGAAAAGACTAAATCAGAAGCTAAACTTTCTAAATATAGGTTAAAAGCTTCGATATTTCCCGCATAAAGATGCTTATATTTTTCTTCAATCTTTTTTTTCAATTGCAATTTGTCTTCGACAAATTTCAAATAAAAGGGATTAGTCTTTAGGATGTCCTCTATATCTTTATCATACTCAAGGACCAGTTTGTTGGATTGTTGATTAATTTTTTTTAGTATTTCTGTGTATTTTAGTTTCATAAAATTTGCTCGAAATGCACTTTCATTATAAGTTATTTGTATTAAATTACAATATTTTTTTCAATTCTTTTTTTATGATTTTTTATTTTGAAACAAAAAAGCGAAAAAATGAAACGAAAATGAAACTTTTTTGAAAAAAATTGAGAAAAAATGGGAATGAATGATTGTTGATATTATTTTTTAGAATAGTTATTTTGATATAATAATTTCGAGGTTTGAAGAAAAAGTGTACAAAATTATAAATAAAGATGAAATAAAAAAAATCAATCAATATAACTGGTTTAGAAAGTTTTCTAACCCTTGTTATGGTTTTAATGTAAAGATGGACGTGACAAAACTTGTTGCATATTCTAAAAAAACAAACACTAGTTTTTTTATTAATACTTTATATTTAATCTGCAAAGCATTAAATACAATTGAAGAAATGCGCATCAGAGAAGTTGATGGTGAAATAAGAATATATGATGTTATTAATCCCGCTTTTACAGTTATGCTTGATATAGGTATTTTTGAAAATGTTGGTTTTGAAATGATCGAAGAGTATCAAAGCTTTTATGATAGAGCACATGAAATTATTGAAAGAGTAAAAAAGCAAAAAGAAGTTAAGAAAACTTATAATGATTCAAATTTATATAATGATTTTTATATAACTTGTATTCCATGGCTTTCCATAGAAGGTATGACTCATCCTCTTATCGATAATGACTATGCATCGTTATCTTGTCCAAGGATATGTTGGGATAAATTTCATCAAGAAGGTGATAAAATTTTGATGACGTTGAATATTACTGTAAATCATTGTTTTGTCGATGGTTATCCGTTATCATTAGCATTTAAAAAAGTACAAACATATTTTGATGATGTGGAAAATTTATTAAAAAGATGACAATTTTACTTCTTGTTATTATCTATTTATGTTTTATTAGTTTGGGGCTTCCTGATTCGCTTCTAGGTTCTGCTTGGTCATTAATCCATCTTGATTTCAATGTCGATATTTCTTTGATGGGAATCGTATCGATGATTATTTCGATGTCGACGATTGTTTCTAGTCTTTTTTCGGATAAATTAAATAGAAAATTTGGAACTTATGCCATAGTTATTATAAGTATATTTTTAACAGCTTTTTCACTCCTTGGCTTTTCTTTAGCACCTAACTTTATTATCATGTGCTTAATTGCTGTGCCATATGGACTTGGAGCAGGAGCAATCGATGCGAGTTTAAATAACTATGTTGCTTTAAATTTTAAATCTAAACACATGAGTTTTTTACATTCATTTTGGGGCATAGGAACAATTGTCAGTCCTTATATCATGGGATTTTCTATAAAAAATTATTCGAGTTGGCAAAAAGGGTATCTCTTAGTCAGTATTATCCAATTTGCTATTGCCATAATTGTTTGCTGTTCATATCCTGTATGGAAAAACAAAAAAATACAGGAAAAAGATGATAATGTAGTTCCTAAGAATTTAACTTTTAAAGAAAAATTAAAAATACCAGGCGTCTTTTTAGTTTTGGTAATGTTTTTATCTTATTGTTCATTAGAATCGATTGGAACAAATTGGGTTAGTTCCTATTATGTCGCAGTAAAAGGTTTAAATTCTGCTTTAGCTGCAACATTTGGTTCATTGTTTTTTATTGGAATTACAACATCACGTTTGATCTCAGGTTTTATAACTGAAAAATTAGGCGATAAAAAGATGATTATTCTCGGAATGGTTTTTATATTGTTAGGAATAATATTACTTGTAATTCCCAATGTCAATTACTATGTTTCTGTGGTTGGATTTATTATTTGTGGCATGGGAGCTGGGACTATTTATCCAGCGATAGTTCATTCTACACCTGATAATTTTGGAAAAGAGAATTCGCAGGGAATTATAGGGTTACAGATGGCTTTTGCTTATATTGGTTCAACATTTACTCCTTTATTATTTGGTTTAATATCTTCGGCTCTTGGTATAGAAATATTGCCATTTTGTTTCTTATTCTTTTTGATTATTTTTTGCGTTCTTTTTATATTCTTACAAAAAAAGTTGAAAAAAAGTAAAAATATGAAATAAAACTTAACTTTTTAAATGAAAAAAATTATTATTTCTTTTTAATAATGGTGTATAATGGCTCTATAAAACGTAAAGGAGTTCAAATATGTGCTCAATTATTGGATTAAGTAAATGTGATGATTTTGAAAAAATTAAAAAAAGCTTTGAAAAATCTAATTCGCGTGGCCCAGATGGTACCAGCTATTATAACGCTAATTCCGCTTTATTAGGTTTTAAAAGATTAGCGATAATGGGATTAAATGAATTTGGAATGCAGCCGTTTTCTTATGATGATAAAGTTTTAGTTTGCAATGGCGAAATATATGGCTTTCGCGATATAAAAATAGAACTGCTTAAAAAAGGATATTCTTTTAAATCAGATTCTGATTGTGAAATTCTTTTACCACTTTTTAAAGAATTTGGTTTTGAAATGTTTTCTAAGCTTGATGCTGAATTTGCTTTAATTATATATGATAAAAAGGAAGACAAAATAATTGCTGCTCGTGACCCTCTAGGTATTCGACCTCTTTATTATGGAAAATCTAAGAGCAATGACACTTATATTTTTGCTTCTGAGCCAAAAATTTTAGTGGATTTGGTTGAAGATATTTTTCCTTTTCCTCCTGGTTATTATTTTGATGGAGAAAAATTTATTCAATATTCCTTTATAACTGATGTGGAAAGTAAACATACTAGAATGAGAGATGTAGAAAAAAACATCCATAGCCTATTGGTTGAAGGAGTAAGAAAAAGATTGGATTCAGATGCGCCGATAGGGTTTCTTCTTTCAGGAGGTTTAGATTCATCTTTAGTTTGTTCAATCGCTACAAAAATTTTAAAAAAGCCGATAGAAACTTTCGCTATCGGTATGGAAAAAGATGCGATAGATTTAAAGTATGCTAAAGAAGTCGCAGATTATTTAAAGACTAATCATCATGAAGTTATTATAACAAGAGATGATGTAATCTCTTCTTTAGAAGAAGTTATTTATAATTTAGCAACATATGATATTACAACGATAAGAGCATCTGTCGGAATGTATTTATTATGTAAATATATTCATGAAAATACAGATATTAAAGTTTTATTAACTGGTGAAATTTCTGATGAACTTTTCGGATATAAATATACTGATTATGCACCAAATCCAGAAGAATTCCAAAAAGAAAGCAAGAAGAGAATTGATGAAATACATATGTATGATGTTCTTAGAGCTGATAGATGTATTTCTTCAAATTCACTTGAAGCCAGAGTTCCTTTTGGAGATTTAGCTTTTGTTAAATATGTTATGGAAATAGATCCAAAGATTAAGATGAATCGTTATAATAAGGGAAAATATTTACTTCGTAAAGCTTTTGAAGGGGACTATTTACCAAAAGATATCCTATATAGAGAAAAAGCTGCTTTTTCTGATGCTGTAGGTCATTCTTTAGTTGAAGACATTAAAGAATTTGCTGAAGATTATTATACAGATGAAGAATTTGAAAACAATCGTAAAAAATATACATTTGCTCAACCATTTACAAAAGAAAGCTTGATGTATCGTGAAATTTTTGAAAAGTATTATCCAGGACAGGCACATATGATTAAAGACTTTTGGATGCCAAATAAATCTTGGAAAGGATGCGATGTCGATGATCCTTCGGCTCGATTTTTAAAAAATTACGGAGATTCAGGAAAATAAAATTATCTAATATAATTAATTTCAACCATATTATCATTGTCGTTAGCAATGAAATTATGTTTACTATCTTCAAAAACTGATAATGAAGAATTTATAAAATTTATTGTCATTTTATCTTTTAATGATGAAGTACCATAGGCAATATAATAATAGTTACTATCGACTTTTTCAGTACTAAAATTAAATTTGTTAAAATTTACACTATAGTTATTTGATAATATACTATCTCCATTAAACATCAAAAGATTCGCTGATATTTCTTCTGTTTCAATAGTATCGCTTATTGTAATATCGCTTTGAATATTAAGATTATAGAATTCGAAAACGACAGTAATATATTTGGCTGAAATATTATTTTTCTCAACATTTTTGACATTGTGATAGACACATTTTGAAATTGTATCAACTTCAATACGATTGTTCTTAAAAGTTGAAATACTATCGAAAACACGGCAAATTTGCTTGCCTTTTATATAATTATTTATGAAAGAAAATTCTTCACCAGCTTGAGCAATAGTAAAAATTGTACTATTTTCTATTAGTTCGAAACTGTTATTTTCAGCAAAGATAGAAAAAGCTTCATCGGCATAGGAATTGTGTGTAAACATGGTAAAAAGATTTTCTTGATAGGTAGAATTAATTTTTACATTATTTTTCTTAAAAAATACATCTTTAGCTTTTCCATAAAGAAGAAGATAGTTTGCTGCATACATATTGATATAGTTGTTGGTAAAAGTGATGTTTTCTACAGGAGATAATTGATAACCAACAGTTAAACCAACAACTCTAGGGCCTAAGTTTTCGTCTGGTTTATCTCCGATTATAATATTATTTTTAAATAGAACATCCTTTATATAGCCACCACCTGTTTCATTAGGATATAAAGATGTATCTCCTCCGCTAAAAATTGCTATAACTTCATCTTTGCAATTACAATAGAGGTAATTGTTTTCAAAAGTGGCACCATTGCAACCTTTTTTATAAATATCTCGAACACCAATACCACCACCGGCAGCAGTAGAAGCATGGTTTTCTAGATGACAATTTTTAACTGTGACATTTTTCCAATTAGTGAATAAATCGATGATTCCAGAAGAAGAGTAGATTGAAGCTTCATGTGGAAGATAAAAAGAACAATTGTAAAGAGAAACATCTTCGGCATCTCTTAAATTCATAAGTCCAAGAAGAGGATCATCAAGTTTTTTATTAACTTTAATAGTTACATTAAAGCCACTGATTTTTATATTGTTGACATTGTTATAAATATAAAATAAACAACCATTGTTATAACCTTCAGTCGGATTATAAGAATCGTCAGAATATACTTCGGCATTATAGGCATAAATGTGTTTATTGGATTTATTTATTTCGATATTATCGATAACTCTATAGTTACCATTAGGAACATAGATTGTTGAATAGGAGTATTTATCCATGGACTCATTTATTGAAACATTTAAATCCTCAGCGATATAGCCTAATTGCTTAATATTGCAGCTATTATTAAAACTAATTAGATTTAAATATTTAGAAGATGTCTCATCAAATAAATAAAATTGATCTTCAGAAATTTCAAGATTTTTTGAAACTTTCAAACAAGCATTACCACCATCATTTGCTTTTGAAAATCCTTTGGTATAGACCAAAGAACCATCAGGAAAAGAGAAAGCTTTCTCATAATTATCAACATAATTGAAACTTTGGTTGCTTTTTTCTTCTAATTTGTTATTTTGATAAACAAAAGATTTATTTTTATAATGAATTAAATAACTATTATCGTCTAAAGAATATACTAATGATGAAGGTAGAATATCTTGAAGATAATAAGAAAACATATTGTTATCGATTTCATTATTATTTAAATAATTATTGGTTTTATCGATAGCATTTTTTATATTGTTATTAACATTGTTAGTTCCACACGAACATAAAGAACTAACAATAAGGAATGGAAGAATAATTTTAAAATATTTTTTCATATAACCTCACAAAAATCTTTGCAAAAAAATTTTATAAAATTAAAGGAACTTAATCAAGTTAAAAATATAGCTCAGCTTCCTTAATTATGAGTTTTAATTCACCTTCAAGATTCTTTTTTAAAGCTTTTAAATTTTCTTTTTTCTCAGAAATATTTTTTTCGTAAGTTGATGAAAGAAGTTTATTAAAAGTTTTTTCGAAATATATAAAAAGAAATAAGATAAAATCAATTAATAATAAGATAAAAGCTAAAAAGATAAAGAAAATTCCTATTTCTTTATAAGTCAAATTGAAATTAAATGTTTTCGAATAATAAGTAATATCTTTAAAATGGTAAATATTACTGTTAAAAATTATACCTGAAGAAAATAAATCATCTAATAAAGAAATATTGAAATTTAAAAGTAAACCAAAGATGATAAATAAAATACTTGAGATTAAAAAAGTAAAAAAACAAAAAGACAAACAGAAAAGAACAATTGACCTTATTAAATTTTTTGAAGTTCTATTTGATGGCGAATAGGAAAGATAATTTTGACAATAGATGAGAGCATTTTCAACTTCTTTATATTCATTTTCTAGAATTTGTAATTTTTGATTTTTTATTAGAGAATCATTTCTTTTGAATTCAATTTGAACTAACTTTTTTTCTTTTAAATAATTTTCAGTAAAGGTATAGCCGAAAATTGTATAAAAAGAGATATCTTCTAATTTTTTATTATTGTCGAGAGAATAATACTTGATAAAATGGCTCATAGATCAGAGGTGAATTCAATTCTATTTGCAGAAAAATTGCAATAAGAACAATAATCGCAGTGATAAAAATATATTTTTTTATCTTTAAAAGTTGATAATATTCTTTTTAGATCTTTTGATAAATAAATAGGTTCGTTTATTTTTCCATTTTTATTTTTTGATTTACTGTTTTTTATATAAATTATATATTTTTTGTCATGCTCAGAATAATTATATTCTTGTAGTTTAATGGCTTCAAATCTATGACAATTTGGGCAAATATATAGATTTTTAAAATACGATTTTATTCCATAAAAATAAAAAATAATTGTTGAAATCGAAAAAGGAAAAAATAAAGAAATAAGAAAACATTTGAAAAAGATACTTATAGTTAAATTTTTGTTTACAATCAAAATAAGAAAAATATTAAGAATAATTGCGAAGAGAAAAATGAAGAATAAAATTTTTAAAGAAAGGTTTATAGATCTTTTGAAACTTTCATTTTTGTGACCGACTTCTCCTCTATAAAATTTTATTATTTTTTTACTATCTTTTTTTCCTTTACTAAAGGTGAAAATACAAAAAAATAATAAAAGAGAATAGATAGTTATAATATTTAATTTGAAAGAAATAGAAAGAAATTCATTTAAAATAAAAAATATTAAAATCGAAAAAATAAAAGAAGGAAGAATATAAATTATGCCTTTAGATATAACTAATTTAATTAACTTCTTATAAGAAAATGTTTTGTTTTCTTGGAAGTTTTCTAAAGAGTCCAACCATCTATTTGTTCTTTCCATATTTTCACCAATATATAGATATATAATTTGGTAATTTTATTTTGTCGAAATATAAAATTTGTTTTAAAAATAATGTTGAAGTGGAAGCGCATTCAATCTAAAATAGAGAAAGTAAGGATAGAAAAATGAAAACAAACAAATTATTGTTACTTCTTGTCACATTGGGATTAACTTCTTGTCAAACACTTACTCCATCTTCTTCTTCAATTTCTAATAGCTCAGCAAGTAGTATTCCATCGTCAAGTATTATTTCTTCGAGCTCATCGTCTTCTAGTACTTCTTCATCATCTTCATCGACAAGTTCTTCAAGCACAACCTCTTCTTCCTCTACTTCAACAAATCCGACAAATTATGTTGAACGTGGTGAATTCCAAGAGAAAAATGGAGAATACATTTCTCAAAAGTATAACTCCTTATATGTTTTTAAAGATGGGTTAGATGATGGTACACTTATTGTCAAATTAAAAATTGAAAATAAATTGACCGATAATGGTATAGCAATTAATTATTCTAAAGAAAATAATGTAGAAAGTTATTACTTTGTCGGATTTGATTTAACAGGCAAGCTTTTTGTTAGAAAAGTTGAAGGGGATAAAAGTACTACTTTATCAACAACAGATGTTGAATGCGATACATTAAATGGTGTCACTTTAGGTATTTACAAAGCAAAAAGCAAGGCGAGTATTTATGTCGAAAATAAATATTGTACCGATTTTGATTTTGAAAATAATTCTGCAAATTTTGGATTATTAGCAGGTGGAAAAAATACATCTTACAAATTAAATTCAATAGTTGAAAATCAAAATTATTATTTGAATAGCTTAGAGAATTATTCATTTGCTAACGGCAGTTTTAAAGATAATTTAGTTTCTGTAGAAGGAAATAGTTTAGCTTTAAATAAAGCCCAAGAATTTACAAGTGGAACAATTCAATTGACTGTAAATTTAGCAGGAATTAAATCTGATAGTGGAATAGTTTTCGGACTTGAAGATAATGGTAGTAGTGAATTCTGGGAAAAAGGAGTTAGCTATTATTTCTATTTTGTCAGTATTGATGGGTTAGCATATCTTGGAAAAGTTGCTAATGGAGCATGGCAAATATGTTCAACTTCTACTCTTAAAGGATTTAATCCAAGCAAAGATTATGATTTAAAAGTCATTAAAAAAGAAAATGTAATGTATTGTTTCACCGATGGTGAACTTCAATTCAGTTATACAGATTCTCGACCGCTTAAAGGAACCAAATTTGGTATCCGTGCTGGAAGAAAAGATGTAACTTTTTCTTCAATCAGTATTAATAATCGTATAATTGATTCTAAACCAAGCGAAGATTTAATTGTTGGTCATGGTGAAATAGAAAATTTTGAAGGAATCATGACTACATCTTCGGAAAAAAATATAGCTCTAAAAAAGAACGGAAAATTGAAAGATGGAACAATTAAAACAACATTGCTTCCAGGTTCTTCTAATGATTCAGGAATAATCTTTAGAGCCAGTGCACCAGAAGGCGAGTTTTATTCTAATGAAGAAGGTCTTTCTTACTATTGGTTATACTATACATCAACTGGAACAATCGGTTTCTCAAGATTTGAAAATGGTAAAGAAGAAAGACTAGGTGGAAAATTCTTGCCGTATGGAAGTTTAGCAAATAAAACATATAGCGTAAAAATTGTTATGGATGGTAATGACTTTTATTGTTATTTCGATGGAAGACTATCATTCCATTATCATGATGAAACCCCACTTCAAGGTGAAGGTTATGGCCTTAAATCTGAAGCCAGAAACTGCATGGTACTTGATTTTAATACTTCAGATGATCATCAAAAAGAAACAAATGAATATTTGATATTCGGACATTCTTATACTGAATATTGGTCTACATATAAAGAAGACTTACCATATTTTGAAGACATAAATGATATAGGTATCGGTGCTTCAACAACTGCACATTGGGTCAATCAATACGCTGATGAAGTAATTGCTTATGAGCCACGATATGGTATTTATTGGAATGGTATCAATGATATTTCACAGGGTGTAGCACCAGCAAATATTGCAACAAATATTATTGATCTCTTGGTAAAAGTTAAAGAATCTCTTCCAGAATTTGAAGTAGTTCTTCTTGGAACCAATCGTTGTCCATTCGCCAAAAATAATAGAGATAAAATTTCTCAGTTAAATAGTTTATTAAAAGAAAAAACTGCAGAATATGAATTTATTCATTTTGTCGATACAGAATTTATTTATTGCGATGCATCGGGAAATGAATTATCAAGCTATTTCACCGATGGATTACATCCAAATCATGAAGGTTATTTATTAGCAGCAGGATTAATTGAAGCTGCGTTAGGGTTATAAGGTTTTAAAAGGAGAATTAATTATGAAAAAGAAATCATTAATCTTATTAAGTAGTTTATTTTTATTAGCAGGTTGTACAACAACTCCAACTACATCTAGTTCCAGTTCGCGTCCTTCCTCCTCATCTTCTATTTCTGCAAGCAATTGCACAACATCTTTACCATCATCCACTTCTTCAAGTACTTCGACTTCAACAAGCTCATCCTCTTCTTCTAGTACTACTCCTTCAAGTAGTACAAGTACAAGTTCATCAACTTCTACCTCAACTTCTTCAACAACTAGCTCTTCTTCTACATCATCAATTGATCAAAACTTAGTTGCTAAAAAAGAAGAAGTATCTAATTACATTGCTTCTTTAAGTTATGATGCATATCGCGAAGCTGAACAAGAAACATTAAGAACATTAGTTTCATCAATGCAAGGTGTTTTAAATGATTCAAATGATGTTGATGAAATTGATGCCGTCTTTTCAGCATTTAAGACTCAAGTTTCTGAATTGAAAACAAAAGCCCAATATGAGCAAGAAGAAGCAGAAGAATTAGCTAAACAATTAGAACAAAAGAAACAAGAAGTATTAGCAAAAATAGAAATTTCTTCTCCAACCCAATATCGTTCTAAGGAAATCAATGAATTGTTAGCTATTCAAGATACATTGAAAAATCAAATTAATGCCGCAACAAGTATCGAAGCATTAGAAGCAATTGATTTATCATCACTTTCTAATGCAATTGCAACTGCAAAGACAAATGCAATGTATACCATGGAAGAAATTCTTCCATTTGGTGAAGATGCTGGATGGGATTTAGTAAATGCTCATAGAGATCAGATGGTTTTAAACGAAGATAAGACCATAACAACTAAAGATGATGGTTATGCATTAGATTCGACAAAATATAGTGGAGATATGGAAGTAGTATTTTCAGTAAATGCCGACACATATCAAAGCTTATCTGGATTATTATTTGCAACTAAAACTTCAGTTTCTGGCGGTGATGGACTTGATGGTTTCACACTTAATATTGCCCGTGGCGCAGGATTTGAATATATTCAAGTTTACCATATCGATAATTTCTATGGTGCAACGACAGGATCTTATGAATATATTGGTGGATGGGTATTTACTGATGATTATCCTGGAGAAAAAGTTGTAAATACAGAATTACGTGCGAAAATTTCTGGAACAACATTAAAGATCTTTAAAGAAGCTGACTATCAAAAGTATGGAGAGAACGCTAAAGTTTGTGCTGTTGATTTAAGTTTTGGTGGTAAATATACAGTTGCTACTGAAAGACAATTAGGAATTATAACTTGGGGAAATAATGGCGTTCCATTTACCTTAAAGTTATCAATGCTTGCTGGATCAACATACATTGATGGAAAAGAACATGCAATAGAACTTGCTACTAACTATTTTGCTAAAGTTGATACAACAAAATACGATACTGAAACTGCTAGTAACATCAATGCTAAAAAAGCTAGTATTCTTGGATTAGCTGAAGATATGGAAGCAACATATGAAGATATAATTTCTGCTATTAATGAGCTAAAAGTAATGGTAAAAGAAGCCGATGATTATTTAGCAAATGGTGCAAAAATTAGAGCAACAGCTTTAATGGATGCAATCTTTAGTACAGATAATTCAACTATGAGTTCTTGGGATGTAGTAGTTGATCACACAATGAATCAATGGACTCATGAAAAAGGAACAAATTCTGTTACAACACCTACCACGGTAAGTGCAGGATGGCAACTTTCTAAAGATAGATATTCAGATATTGATTTAACTTTCAAGATTGATGGTGCACAAAAAGCTAATCCATATGCCGGTATTAATGCTAAAAGTGTTTTAATTGGAGCAGAAAGCTTAGGTATGTATCCAAAAGGCTATGCTGTAACAGTTTTCCAAATGGAAACAGAAGCCTGGGTTCAAGTACATTATATTAATAATAGTATTAACGCAAACTTTGTCTGTGGTATTTGTGAATGGGTTGATGGACAAAGTATTAGAGTTGTTATTGAAGGAAAGACATTATCTATTTATATCAATGGTATAAAAAGAGATATTACAATACAAGACTTTTCAACAAGATCTGAAGTAGAATTGCCAGATTATAATGGTGGTAGTATTGGTATCTTAAACTGGGATGATGCTCAGATTCAAACAACATTTACATTTGAAGAATTCACAGGTACTAAAATTTAAATAAAAAAATAAAAGGCGCTTCAGCGCCTTTTTGTGTGAAAAAATGAAATTATAATTAGAAAGCAAATTTAATATTGACATTATTTCACAAAAATTGTTTTCTGTGAAATAATGTGGACTTTTTTTAATTGTTATTTCATAAATTATTTATATTTTATAGTTTAATGTTAATTATACATTAGAAGTTAATTTAATAAGAATAATAAATTAATAAAATAAAATAAAGAAATAATATTGAAAAAATTTACCGAGGGGGGTATTATTAAGTTGCATAAATAAATAGCGTGGTTAGTTAATTATTGTGCTAAGAGTTAATACTACACTCCAATAAAAAAAGTATACTTGGAAATTTTTCATAAAGAAGGGAGAAAAAATAATTTATGAAAAAATTTAGTAAGAAACTCAAAAAAGGTTTCACACTCGTCGAATTAGTCGTCGTAATTGCAATCATTGCTATTTTATCAGCAGCATCAGTTGCAACATACTTTGGTGTCACAACAAGTGCACGTAAGACAACAGGAAAAGCAGAAGCTCAACAAGTTATGGATGTTATCCGTGTTGCTGCATTAGATGAAAGTGATAATAGCATTCGCGCTGTTCAAAATGCAGATAAATACGCTTTAAAATTTGATAATACTGGTAAAGATTTTAAAGAACTTTCAGTTTTAAAAGCACTATTAGCAAAAAATGGTGTTGATGTTGCTACTGAAGGAAAAACAGCTCCAAGAATTGAACAAGTTGATACCGCTAGTGATGCTGATACAGATGGAACAATGGCTGAATTAAAATATGTCACTGCTTATTATTCTTATACAATCGACTTCTCTAATTTTAAAGTTGGTAATGCAGAATAATTAATTTAACTAGCCGAAAGGCTAGTTTTTAAATGTATGAAAATAAAAAAGTCCTAGAATTGGAAAAGATCTTTCTAGGATTTTTATTATTTAATTTTTTATTTAAGATAATAAAAAGTCAATTAAATTTACAATTTTTATACCTTTTATATTTGTCACATATGTTTTATCGGTTGTGATAATCGTTTTTTCATAAAAATCATTAGTTAAATAAAATGGGGAAATCTCTCTTTCACAGGTATTACTATCTTTAAGACTTTCTGTTACTTGAAAATAACATGTCTCTTCTTTATTGATAGCAATAAAATTTATTTCTTTATTATTGCATTTTCCAATATATACTTTATACCCTCGACGTAAGAGTTCAAGTTAAACGACATTTTCAATAGAATGACCATAATTTTCTAATGTATAGCCCATTATAGTATTTTTTAATCCTGTATCTGCAACATAATATTTTTCTAATGATTTCAATACTTCTTTTCCTTTAATATCATAGCGGTTTGCTCTGTATATAATAAAAGCATTTTCTAGCATTTCTAAAATATTACATATTGTTGCTGGACGTATTGATGAATCAAGTTTGTCTTCATTTGCAATATATTTAGCAATGTTATTTGCCGAAGTTATGCTGCCAACATTTCCGCAAATAAAAGCGAAAACACGTTTAAGTAGATCAATATCTTTTAATTTAGTATGTGATACAACGTCTTTTAAAATTATTGTGTCATAAATGCTTTCTAGAAATGTAGAAATAGTTTTTTCATCAGAAGGCAAAGAAAGCAGCTGGGGCAATCCACCATATTTTAAATAATTATTAAAAAGTTCTTCCTTATCATTTTTGCTATCTTTATAAAATTCATTGTATTCTTTGAATGACAAAGGTAATACTTTTATTTCAACGTATCTTCCAGAAATTAGAGTAGCTAATTCAGATGAAAGAAGATATGCGTTTGAACCAGTCACATAAATATCAGTATCATATTCTAAAACAAGTGAATTTATCGCTTTTCCCATCCTTCAACTTGTTGAATTTCGTCAAAAAATAAATAATTTTTTTGATTTGGTATAGTATTTTCTACAACTAAATTATAAAGCTATTTATATGAATGTATGTTATCATATTTCATTAATTCAAAGTTGATATATTGAATTTGAGATAAGGAAACACCATTTGTAATAAGTTCATCGCGATACATTTGAAGTAAAGTTGATTTGCCAGAACGGCGAAGACCAGTAATTACTTTGATGATTTTATTATCTTTAAAAGCTTTCAATTGTTGCATGTATTCTAATCCATATATCATATTTTTCTTTCCTCTTTTATATTAAAAGAAAAAAATATTAAAATATTAATAGTTTTTACGTTGTAGCGTAAAAACTTTATAAATTCGACAAGTTTTTACAAAAAATAATAGCAACATTTAGAAAATAAAAGAACTTAAATTTTATTTTTTTGAAAATTAGACAAATGGGAGGAAAATGTAGTACAATGCAAAAGGTAGAGAGTTATGGAAGAAATCGATAAATTAGACAAAGCAACAACATTTATATATGCCATATTAATATTTATGAATACATTCTATATTTTCGGCTTTTTACTTTTTAATGCTAATATTAATTTGCGTTTTAATACTAATATGTTTTTTATCGTCATGCCGATAGTTATTTTTGTTGTTTCAATTCCTGGAATTGTTTTAGGTGTTTATTATTTAATTGATTGCATACGAAAAAGAAAGAAAACTATAATGGCAATAATTGATACATGTATGGTTTTTATTGCCTTTGTCTTAATTATTGGAACAGCGATTTTATATTTTAAAGTAATAGTTTAAAAAATGGAAGCGGTCAGCTTCCATTTTATTTTACTGTCAATAAATTTTGATTATTGGTGTAACTGAATTCATATGTTGATGCTCCAAGATAGGAAAGATTATATATTAGACCAGGGTCGAATTGTGTACCGATTAATAAATCCATAATTTTTGAACCAATGGTTAAATTTAATGATTCAGCGGTTCCAATTGATAATAAGGCATTTAATGTATTGATGAAATCTTCGGAATCGGCGGAGGTTAAGTAGTTGAGTTTGAGAGTATTGTGATTAACATTATATCCAAAGCTGTCATCAGTTTTTGTTACATCAAATATTGAATTGACATATAAATTTTCAGGAACTTTATTTCTTAACATATTGAGAGGGAAAGAGTTCATCTTTGCTATAAATGGATCAAGAGAAATCTTAACTAATACTGAGAAAGTAGTTATTGTTTCTCCACTGATTATGTTTGGTGAAAAAGAGAAGTCGATAAGTGAAATAGGAACAAGTGTATCGCCGATTTTTATACCATCTTTTGCTTGAGTTTTAAGCAATGTATCAGCTAAAGCCCCAAGTTCTTTATCGGTAATTTGATATGTTGCTACAAATCTTTTATCGATACTATAGTTGAATGAGTAGCCATTTTGTTCATCGTATGATACTAAATTTGGAACGGAATTATTAAGTGAAGTCATAGCGCCAGTCAGATCATTTTCATCGAATGGATCTGGTGCTAACTTTTTTTCATCGACTTTTTCATTTAATTGAGAAAGTTGATTGATTGTATTGATCGGATCGATACCATATTTTACTCTGACAAAAACATAAGTTCCGCCGCCAAGAAGAATAACTATGATAAGTAATCCGAGAATAAATTTGATTAAGCCTTTTATAAATTTCATTGGAAATCTCCTTGATGCTATTATATTAAAAAGTTTATTAAATGAAAAGGACAATAAATATCTACTGCTGAAAAAATATGAAAAAATGAAATATTTTGAAAAATATATGAAAATGTCTATTTTTTAAAAATTTTCTTGTTATATCTTTTTTGATAATTTATACTTAATAAGGAAAAGAGGGTAACATGAAAAAAATAGGCAAGGTATTGAATAATTATTTTAAACTGCAGGAAAGAGGATCGACAGTTTTTAAAGAGATTCTCGGCGGAGTTTTAGTATTTTTTGCAATGCTTTATATTCTTCCAGTCAATACTTCGATTATTAGTTCAACTGGTATTTCTTCTGGAGCAGTTTTTGCTGCAACCGCAATTTGTTCTGGAATTTGTTGTCTTATTATGGGAATTGTAGGCAATTATCCTGTAGCGTTATCTGCTGGTATGGGAATGAATGCTTATTTGGCTTTTACAGTATGTGGACAACTTGGTTATACTTGGCAAGAAGGTCTAGCTGTTGTCATTCTTTCCGGAATAATATTTTTTATTTTTACAGTTACCCCAATTCGGAGAATAATAATTGATGCTATTCCACAATCTTTAAAATATACTATTTCGGCTGGGTTAGGCGCTTTCATCTGCTTTGTAGGACTTAAAATGGGCGGAATTATTCAAGCTAATGGTTCAACTTTTGTGTCTTTAGGTAACTTAAATCCAGCGAATGGAAATGCCTATGTTTTATTGGCGTTATTTGGAATAATTTTAGCGTTTGCTTTGATGGTGGTAAAAAATAAATATATCAACACTTTCGCCATTTTGATATCGATGTTTGTTATAACAGAGCTGTGATTGATGCAAAATCACTGCTCGGAATGCTGT
>ENA-OOQO01000415-OOQO01000415.1-human-gut-metagenome-genome-assembly--contig:-NODE-415-length-26866-cov-1.958040_pt1 | contig 26866 bp, 23 predicted proteins | sample MGYA00241088_ERZ501162 | MGnify/ENA primary metagenome ERZ501162 (study PRJEB25962, sample SAMEA2042497) | human gut metagenome | biome: human gut; feature: human-associated habitat; material: faeces... | reverse complement strand
GATACAGTTTTAACTTATAATAATAAAGTTGAAATGGTACCTTCTAATATAGTTGCAAGTATATTTAAATTTAAAAAAGCAACATTCTTTGAAACTTCTGAAGAAGATAAGAAAACACCAGAAGTAAAATTTTAATATAAAGCTTACTTTGGTAAGCTTTTTTAATAGGGAGAGTTTATGAAAAGAATTAAATATTTTGTAGTTTTTTTGCTAACATTTTTAGCTAGTATTACATTAGTATTTGCTAAAGATGATGTGATTAACAGAATAGATGTTAATATAACGTTAGATAATTCTGGTAATGCTCATGTTGAAGAAATATGGGATGTTAAAGCTAATATGGGTACTGAATTTTATAAGGGTATGTATAATTTGGGTAATATGGAAGTTACTAATTTTAAAGTATATGAAAATGATACTTTGTTTACATATTTAGATAATTGGAATATTCATGCTAGTTTAAATGATAAAAATATTAAAACTAGTGAGAGTATTAACATTAATATATTTTTTGTAATTCTTGTCCAATATCCAACATCTATAATCATTAAACTTCTCCTTATGTATTAAAATGAAGGCTGGAATTTAAACCCAGCCTTTATGAATTTTCTTCCTAATTTTATTATTTAATTTTAAAGAAAATTTATACATTTATTTTTTAATATGGTCTCCATGGTGGTTGCATTGGTCTTGGTGGACGTGGTGGCGGTGGCATAGGTGGTCTTTGATTTCTTCTTCTTAACAATTCTCTTAAAATTAAAATTTGAATTAAATCTCTTAACATGAAGTTTTGCTGTCTTGTTTCCCCTCTCATTTCTGGTTCTTTTGCATTTGGATTTCTAACATCTCCATTTTTTAGAATTGGTCTTTGTGCATTTACGTTTTGGTTTGGTCTTTCTACTGGTTCAACATTCATGAATACTTCGTCAGTCATGCTATTTATTAAGTCCACTGTTATTTCTCTTTGGCTATTCTGCGTGCAAACTCTACATACCATTGGATATACAATTCTATATATATCTGGATACATTGTTTCTATAATTTCTGCAGATGTATTTCTATTTTGATTGTTTATATAGTTTGTATCATAATAATAGTTATCATAAGAATTTGTATAAATATTGTTTGGTATTTGGCTATAGCCTAAAACACTTCTCATATATTCTTCATAATCCATTATCTTCCCTCCTATAATCTGTTTTAAATATATGCACTAAGGAGCAAAAAAAGTACAAAAAAAATAAAGAGGCTAAAAAAGCCTCTTTATCTATTCAAAATTACTTCTACATTATCAAGCACAATGGTTGGAATTCGTGTGATTCCGTTATTTTTGGCAAACATCAATTGAATGAAACCATCTAGCAGATAGTTGTTCCTATCTACTATTATTGGATGTGGCAGATGACCGAATTCTTGGTAAAAAGATTCTGTTTTTTTATATCTCTTACCAAGATAGCTCTCAGACATGATAAAGTTTACCAAAATATTATCTATCTTTCGAGTTGTTATCCACTCTCTTGGCAAATAATAGCCCTTCTTTCTTTTTTGCCGCATATTACTTGCCAAGAACCGCTTCTTTATTTCGCCTTTTTGCTTAGATGGTGCTGCTAGCCAGTTTCTGTACTGACGTTCCGTCAGGTTGCCTTTATGTCCATTACATTCAGAACATGTTGGTGCAAGGTTGTTTGTGATATACGGACCGCCCAAATCTTGTGGATATAAGTGATCTATTGTAATATCACTGTTTGAAAGTTTCCGCCCACAATACCAACAAGTTTTACCTTTGATGGCTATTGTAAGCTCATTCATAAAACTATGTGAATACGCCCCTGGGAGTATCTTTAGAACTCCGTCCTCCATTTTTGCTTTACTTTCATAGTTGAACTTTTTGGGTAATTCGATAATCATCTAATTTACCTCCTACTATATTATTATTCTTAAATATTATATACCAGTTTTACATAGTTTTCAACTATTTTTCTTTGTTTGGTTTATATACACAAGTTTCATTGATAATTTGTCTGGTGATATTTTACTTAAGAAACGTAATACTTTTATTTTAAAACCTGGTACAATTACAAGTTTTCCTTTTAAAGCTTTATCTATTCCATATTTTGCAACATATTCACTAGATAATGCTTTTATGCTGAAGTGTACATTTGCAACATTATTAAAATTTGTTGCAACAGGTCCTGGGCATAATACGCTTACCTTTACATTTGATTTTTCTCTTCTCAATTCTTCATATATACTTTCTGTAAGTCTTAATACATAAGCCTTTGAGCTATAATATGTAGCCATAAGTGGTCCTGGTGCAAAGCCTGCTATTGATGCAACATTTAGAATTCTTCCTTCATTCTTGGCTACCATATCTTTTAAAAATAGTTTTGTTAAAGTATGCACTGCTGTTATGTTTGTATTTATAAGGTTCACTTCTTTTTCTAAATCTGTTTCTGTAAATTTTCCAAATACTCCAAATCCTGCATTATTTATTACAAAATCTATATTTTCATTTTTAAGTTCTTCATATAGTTCTATACACTTTTCTTTTGTTGATATATCCTTTTCAATTATTTCTACATTTTCTCCTAATTCTTCTTTTAAGTTTGATAGTTTCTCTTTATTTCTTCCAACTGCAAATACCTTGTATCCTAGTTTTACCAAGTATCTTGCCATATCACGTCCTATTCCCGAAGATGCTCCTGTAACTAATGCATTCATTCCATTTCCTCCTTTTGCTATACATTATACCATATTTTATATAAAAATTACTTTTTTTCTTGACGAATTTTATTATTCATTGTACAATAGTTTCGGGTGTTGATTAATGAAAGAATTTAAATTGGATTTTTATGATAAAACTAGCTTAAAAAGCTATAACCTAGATGAAAGCATGAGATATCAACTTGCAATGCTTGGCAGTTTAGATGTTTTTACTAGAAAACATTCTGAAAATGTTGCCAGTATAACTTGTAGAATATGTGAATATTTGCACATGAAAGACTATTTCACTGTGTACTGTACATTATGTGCATACTTGCATGATATTGGCAAACAGTTTATTCCTCCAGCAATATTACAAAAACCTGCTGCTCTTACAGCTGAAGAATTTGAAATAATGAAAACCCACACTACAATAGGTCATGAAATGTGTATGAGGGATGCAAAGTTACGCCCATACGCAGATGGTCCTTGGTGTCATCATGAAGGTTTAGATGGATCTGGCTATCCTCGTGGGCTTACATATAAAGAAATTCCATTAGAAGCCAAGATCATTCGAGTTGCAGATGAGTTTGATGCTATAACAAGTAAAAGGCAATATAAAACACACATTGGAGTTACTGAAACTCTAAATATACTGGTAAGTGAAACTAAGCCAGCAGAAGGTCAAAAATATGGAAAAGTTGAACCAAGATTTGTAAAAGCTTTAATTAAGGTAATCGCTGATGATGTAGAATATGAACTTTATAATGTAGGATTATATGTTGACTACCTAAAGGAAGAAATAAAAAGACTTGAACAAATTGGTAATTACATACAAAAAATGAATACTACTCACAGCGAAACTGATAAAGCTTATTATTATGGTGTAATAAAAACCACTTTTCAACCTGGAGAAAATCTAGAAAACTATGAACATGTTCTTTTAGAATACAAAGAAGCTTATGATACTCGTAAACAAGGAATGGCAGATTTAGCAGTAGAATTAAAAACAATTAAAAAATTGAAAGTATAGTAACAAAAGAATGTAGATTTTATTTTCTACATTCTTTTACTATCTGTTTTAAATTGTTTACAAGATAATCTACATCTTCTTTTGTGTTTTCTTTTCCAAATGTAATTCTAAGAGAGCCTTGTAAATATTCCATCTCTGTTCCTATTGCTACCAAAACATGTGATGGAGCCGTTGAGCCCGTATTACATGCAGAACCTGTTGATGCACATATTCCCTTTTCATCTAGCTTTAATAATAAGTCTCCTCCATCTACTCCTTTAAATGAAAAGTTTGCATTTCCTGGAAGTCTATTTGACCTATCTCCATTTAGCATTGCATCTGGAATTTCTTTTTCAACTCTTGAAATATAATAATCTCTTAAACTTTGCAAATGTTCATTGTAATTATCTATTGTTTTATACGCTATATCAATAGCTTTGCCAAGCCCTACAATTCCTGCTGTGTTCTCTGTACCTGCTCTTTTATCTTTTTCTTGATGTCCTCCATCTTGTAGTTTTTGAAATTCTATTCCTTCTCTTACATATAATGCACCAACGCCTTTAGGTCCATAAAATTTATGAGCAGACATAGATAAGCTATCTATATTCATTTTTTGCACATCTATCCTAATGTTTCCAATAGCTTGCACACTATCTGTATGGAAAATTATATTGTGCCTTTTTGCAATTTTTCCTATTTCTTCTATTGGTTGAATTGTACCTATTTCATTGTTTGCAGTCATTATTGTAATTAGTATTGTGTTTTGAGTTATAGCATTTTCAAGTTCTTTTAAAAGTATTCTTCCATTTTTATCTACATTTAAATAGGTTACGTTAAACCCCTCTTGCTCTAACGTTTTGCAACTGTTTAAAACTGCATGGTGCTCAATTTTACTTGTTATAATATGATTTCCTTTTACTCTATTTGCTCTCGCAATTCCTTTTATTGCTATGTTGTCGCTTTCGCTTCCACAACCTGTAAAATATATTTCCTTTGCGTGTGCATTTATTGCTTTTGCTACTTTTTCTCTTGCTTCCTCAATAGCTCTTTTTGCTCTCCTTCCAACCCCATAAATTGAAGAAGGGTTACCATATTCTGTACTAAAAAATGGTAACATCTCTTTGAAAACCTCTTTGCTCACACCTGTGGTTGCAGCATGATCAAAGTATTTTATATTATTCAAACAAATTCCTCCCATACTAAATTTGCTAAATCAATTCCTTTTTTAGTTAATTTTATATAGTTTGTGTCTATTTCTATTAATTTATTCTTAACTAATTTATCTAACTGTTTTCTATATATGTATATGGGATTTGATATGAATTTGTTCTTAAATTCCTGGATATTCACTCCTTCTATTTTTCTTAAACCTAGTAACATGTACTCGTTCTGTTCATCTTCTGTACTTTGAATTTCATGAATTTTTCTATATTTCTTAAAGTCTTCTAAGTATTTTTGTAAATTTGAAGTATTTGAATATCTTGTTTTGTTCATGTATGAATGTGCAGCAAGTCCAACTCCTATATATTCCTTTTGCTTCCAACAATCTGTATTGTGTTTAGATGTAAAGCCTTCTCTTGCAAAATTTGATATTTCATAGTGCTTAAAACCAGCATTTTCTAATGTGTTTTTAACCAGCCAATACATTTTTCGTTCTTCCAATTCACTTGGCTGTTCTAAAGCCCCTATAGTTACTTTTCTTTCTAATACTGTTCCTGGTTCAAGTATTAGCGAATATGCAGAAACGTGTTTTGGTTTTAGCTTAATTACTTCTTCTAAAGATTTTTGCACATCTTCTAGTCTCTGGTTTGGTAAACCTATCATTAAATCTATGTTTATGTTGTCAAAGCCAACTTCTTTTGCCAATTTATATGTTTCTAAAAATTGTTCAAAAGTGTGAATTCTGCTTATTTCTTGTAGTATTTTATTATTTGTGCTTTGCAAACCTATGCTTAATCTATTTATTCCTGCATTTAGGTAATCTTTAAGCTTTTCTTCTGTAACTGTTCCTGGGTTTACTTCTATTGTAATTTCTTCTGCTTCATCTTTATTTATTGATTTTAAAACTTCTGTAATATACTTGCTAGGTATAAAAGATGGTGTGCCTCCACCTATGTATATTGTTCTTATTTTATATTGTTCTAAGTTTTCCTGCTTGATTTCCTCTAATAACTTATTTATATATTTATCAATTATATCTTCTTTATTTGAAAATGATACAAAGTCGCAATAGTCACATTTGTGGGCACAAAATGGTATGTGAATATATAGACCTATTTCTTTTTTATTCATTTTTTAGTTCCTCTGAAATTTTAATAATTTTATTTAACCTGTGGCTTACTCCTGATTTGCTTAAAGGCTTTTCTAATAATTTTCCAATTTCATCATAAGATAAGTCGGGGTTTTTAAGTCTTAGTTCTGCAATTTCTTTAAGCTCATTTGTAAGTAGGTTAAACTTATGTTTCCTTTTTAGCTCTTTAATTGCAATAATTTGACTATTTGCAGCGCTCAAAGTTTTATTCAAATTTGCAGTTTCGCAATTTACTATTCTATTCACATTATTTCTAGCTTCCTTCAAAACACGTGCTTCTTCAAATCTTAGGACTCCATTATTTGCACCCATTAATGCTAGGAAGTTAACAATATCTTCACTATCTTTTATGTATGTAATATATCCTTTTCCTTTTTTAATTACCTTTGAATTTATTTCAAAATTTTCCAAAAGGTTTGCAAATTCTGTTGCATTTTTCTTTGTTTTAAATAAAATCTCTAAATGATATTCTTTCTTAGGGTCTGCAATAGAGCCAGACTTAATAAAGGCTTCCCTTATTTGAAGTCTTGAAATTTGTTCTTCCTGTTTTAAATTACTATTAACGTCCCACATTTTTAAACTTAATAATTCATCTCTTACATCTGTTGCAAATGACATATGATTTCTCCTATTAATTAATTTATTTATAGATAGATTAGTAAATTATTAAATGAATTAAGAAATTTGTTGAAAATATCGAAAGGAAAAATGTCTATATTTATTCAACTTCTTTTGACCAAAGTCCATGTTTATTACAAAAAGAATAAATTATACTTCCTTTAACATATGGAAATACTACGCTTGCTTTTTCATTTGGTAATAAAAATTTCTTTATGATTTTATTGTCTGATGACATTGCAATCCATTCTATAAAATGTTCTTCTTCCATGACATGATTTACATTTACAATTATATATTCTTCTATAATTTCATAATTAGGTACATGTTTTTCAAAAGCTGCATCTACGCTATTTGGAACTAATTCTATCATTTCTTCACCACAACATTTAATATTACAGTTATTACATGTACAATCTTTTACAACTTCAATTAAAGCTTGACATTTAGAACATTTTTTTATTACTAATTCTTTTTTCATAAAATTCCTCCATTTTTAATTTTTTAAATATACATTTTGCTTCTGGAGCTTACGACGGGAATCGAACCCGTGACCTCTTCCTTACCAAGGAAGTGCTCTACCGACTGAGCTACGAAAGCATTTTTTGTACTGTTTTATTATACTATATATGTTTTGACGTGTCAATGGAAAAACCCACTTTTGAAATAGATGTTTGTTCCAAAAGTGGGTAATTTATATTATAATGCTTTTACCATGCAAAGTTCTTTGCATGTCTTTTCTTCCCAATAAGATGCTTGAACTTCTGCAATATGCTTTTTCCCTAGTAATAGCATTAATACTCTAGATTGCCCTATTCCTCCTCCAATGGTATATGGTATTTCAGCTTTTAAAACTTCTTGGTGATAATGAGTTTTTAATCTATCTTCGCATTTTGCTTTTGCTAGCTGGCTTTTTAGAGCCTCAGCATCAACTCTTATTCCCATTGAAGATATTTCTATTGTTTTAGATATTGATTTATCATAAATTAATAAATCTCCGTTTAACTGCCAATCGTCATAATCCGGACTTCTCATATCATGCACTTTTCCTGATTTTAATTTATCTCCAATTCCTATTATAAATACTGCCTTCTTATCTTCGCCAATTATTTGCTCTCTTTCCTTTGAAGTTTTATCTGGATATAAATCCTCAAGTTCTTGGCTAGTTATAAAGTATACTGATTTTGGCAAATCATAACTCAAATATTGATATTTCCCTTTTACATATATAGCTGTTTGTCTAATTGCTTTATATATTGCTCTTACTGTGTCTTTTAGATACTCTAGGTTTCTATCATTTTTATCAATTACTTTTTCCCAGTCCCATTGCTCAACATAAAATGAATGAATATCATCTACTATTTCATCCTTTCTAATTGCTTTCATATCTGCATATAAACCTGTATGCATTCCAAATCCATATCTACCGTAGAGCCTCTCTTTTCCATTTCGCAAGAGAGTGTATTATTTCAAATTCTTCTTCACCCTTTTTAAAACTTATTGGTTTTTCAACCCCTGATAATTGATCTTGTAATCCTGTTGAACTCTTTAAAAATAATGGTCCTTGTGCTTTTGTTATTCCAAGCCTTACCTCTAGTTGTCTTTCAAAATATTTTTTTGTTTCGTCTATAGCTTTTATAGTTTCATAATAGCTAAGTTCTTCTTTCATATTAACCCCTTCTTTCTTTAAATTTCAAATAAATAAAGTGTTCACTTTCCCCCTTTCATATTCAAAAATACCAGTATTCTCCTATACTAAGGACGAATACTGGTATCCGCGGTGCCACCTTATTTATTATTAAAGGTTTTAATATCTTTAACAATCCCTTTTTTGCTCTAACAAGCATAGCAATTTGATAACGGTTTGCTTCCGGACTAGTCTACTAAGATTAACTTTTCGGTAGTCTGCTCCGAGGTGTTCTTTCACAATACTTTTATAATTACTTCACACTATACGTAACTCACTGATATAAAATGTAAGGTTACTTTTCCTCTTCAATGCATTTTTACTATGATAACATATTTTTTACTTCATGTCAACATTATATGTTACTTTTTTAGATATTATATTATTTTTCCAAAATTATTGTTACTGGTCCATCATTTAATAAGCTCACTTTCATATCTGCTCCAAATATGCCTGAACCAACGTGTTTTACCTCTTTTGCACATTGTGCTTTGAAGTATTCATATAACTCATTTGCTTTTTCTGGTGGTGCAGCATTTATAAAAGGTCTGTTTCCTTTTTGGCAATCTGCATAAAGAGTAAATTGTGATACTACTAAGATTTCTCCATCTATATCTTTTACTGATAAATTCATTTTTTCGTTTTCATCCCTAAATATTCGCAAATTACAAACTTTTTTTAATAGTTCATCTGCATTTTTAGTTGTATCATCTGGTCCAACTCCAAGTAGAACTAATAAGCCCCTATCTATTTCTCCTATAGTTTTTCCATCCACCTTTACATCTGCATTTTTTACTCTTTGTATTACTGCTCTCATAATTTGTTATCCTTTCATTTATGTTTTAATGTATTTTGTATTCTATATTTTCCATAAAATCAAATAGTTCCTTTACTGCTTTTAGTGTTACTATTTGCTGTTTTGGGTGTGGTCCTTTTTCGTTTTTATCTACAAGTTCTCTTGAATAGCAATTTTTATCAAGCTTTGAAAGAAGGTACCTTTTGCCCATATATGTGTAGTATATTTGATATCCTTCGTTTAGTTCTTTCCATAGTCTTTCAAATGTATATTCTTCCATTTGCATGTTCCTTTCAATCTATTTTATCATTTCATCAAACTGTGCCTCAGTAATTACTGGTATTCCTAAACTTTGTGCTTTAGTTAGCTTACTTCCTGCATCTTCCCCTGCTAGTACATAAGATGTTTTTTTAGATACAGCGCCTGATGTTTTGCCTCCAAGTTTTTCTATAATTTCACTTGCCTCGTCTCTTGTGAAATTTTCAAGCGTTCCTGTAAGTACAAATGTTTTACCTAAAAATCTATTATCACTGTTTTCATCTTCAATCTCTCTCATATTAACCCCTGCTGCTTTTAATTTTTTAAGCAAATCTTTCGTTTGGTCTTGCATGAAAAATTCTCTTATACTATTAGCTGTTATCTCGCCAATCTCATCAACAAAAGTTAGTGTTCCAAAGTTTGCTTTTGCTAAATCATCCATTGTACCAAATCTTTTTGCAAGTATTTTAGCTGATTTTGCTCCAACCTGCTCTATTCCTAATGCTGTAATTAATCTATCTAAATTGTTTTCCTTGCTTTTATTTATATTATTTATTAATTTTTCTGCAAATCTTTTGCCATCCTTTTTTAAGCTTGCAACATCTTCTACTTTTAAAGAATAAATGTCCGCAATATTATGAATTAGGCCTTTTTCGTATAGTTGCTCGATTACCTTTTCTCCAAGTCCATCAATATTCATTGCTTCTTTTGAAGCAAAATGCTCTATATTTCTTAAATTTCTTGCAGGACATTCTATTCCTATACATTTGTTAACAGATTGCCCTGGCACACGAATTACTTCTCCGCCACAAACAGGGCATGTTGTAGGCATTTCGAAATCTTTCTCTTCTCCTGTTCTTTTTTCTACTACTGCACGTACAACCTCTGGAATTACATCTCCTGCTTTTTGTATTATTACTCTGTCTCCAATTTTCAAATCTTTTTCTTTAACAAAATCTTCATTATGAAGTGTTGTTTTAGATATTTTTGAGCCTGCAACAATAACTGGTTCTAGTATTGCCATTGGTGTTATTGCACCTGTTCTTCCAACTTGGCAAATTATATCTTTTAAAACTGTTTCTTTTTGCTCTGGTGGATACTTATACGCCACAGCCCATTTTGGAGTTTTAAAAGTTGTTCCAATTTTCTCTCTTAAAGCTAAATTATGAACTTTTACAACTGCTCCATCTATTCCAAAGTCAAGATCTGGTCTCATTTCTCCAATTTTTTCAATTGCATTTTTGACTTTTATTATGGTGTCACATGGGATAAGAACTGGGTTTATGTTAAATCCTATACCTTTTAGGTACTTTAAAGATTCATAATGTGATGTAAACTCCTTTGTTTCACACTTTTGAACATTAAATATGAAAATATCAAGTGGTCTTGATGCTGCAATTTTGCTATCTAGCTGACGAAGTGAACCAGCAGCTAAATTTCTTGCATTTGCAAATCTTTCATCTTCATCTAATGTTTCATTTAATTTATCAAAATCTTCTTTTCCAATAAACACTTCTCCACGTACAATTATATCTATTGGTTCTTTTAATTTTTGTGGTATGTGTTTTATTGTTTTTAGGTTTTCTGTAACATCTTCTCCAACTAGCCCATTACCTCTTGTTGCGCCTCTTATAAATTCTCCATTTTTGTATTCTAAGGCAACAGACAAGCCATCTATTTTTGTTTCAACTACATATTCTGTTACATTTTCCTTTTGCATTTTTAAACAGAATTCGTTTACTTCTTCTAAAGAAAAAACATCTTGCAAACTTTGAAGTGGAACTGCATGTTCAACTTTCTCAAAGCCTTCTTTTACTGTTCCACCAACCTTTTGAGTTAAAGAATTTTTAGATACAAACTCTGGAAATTCCTTCTCTAAGTTTTTAAGTTCGTTCATAAGCATATCATACTCAAAATCGCTTATTTCTGGTGCATCATCATCATAGTATTTTGTAGCATAATATGCTGTTAATTTATTTAATTCCTCTATTCTCTTTTTTGCTTGTGTTTTATTCATTTAGAAAACCTTCCTTTTATTTAAGTAATTCTTTACCACCTTTTAAGTAGTCAACTCCTGAAAATACTGCTGCTATTGTTGAAATTAGCATTAATGAGCTTGATAACACGTTTATAACTAAGCTATATCCTGTTAAATTTCCAGAAATGAATGCTCCAAAGTTGTTCAAATCTAAGAAAGCTAATATAATTGCTATCATTTGTGTACATGTTTTAATTTTACCCCAAATGCTTGCTGCAATAACTTTTCCACCCTTTTCAACTGCTACTAATCTGTAACCAGAAACAACAAATTCTCTTGCAAGAACTATAATTGGGATCCATGCTGGTAAATAGTCCATTTCAACTAACATAAGCATTGCAGATAAGACTAAAATTTTATCAGCCAACGGGTCTGCAAATTTTCCAAATGTAGTTACTAAATTACGTTTTCTTGCAATCTTTCCATCTAAGTGATCTGTGTAAGATGCAATTGCAAATATTGCAATTATAATTAAATTTTGAACAGGAATTCCCCATACATCTCCTGGAATTCCTAGGAATGGTATTATAACCATTATTGGTACTAAAATAATTCTAAAAATTGTTAGTTTGTTTGGTAAGTTCATATAAACATCTCCTTAAAAATTTATCATGTATAATATATCAAATTTTTCATGATAAAACAACTGTTATTTGAAAAAATTATTGCAAAATGGAAGATTTTATAGTAAAATATTGGGGAGGAAGTGAGTTCAAATGATTGATATTAAATTGATTAGAGAAAATCCTGATATGGTTAAAGAAAATATTAGGAAGAAATTTCAAGACCATAAATTGGAATTGGTTGATAAAGTTTTAGAATTAGATAAAAAGAACCGTGAAGTTAAACTAAATGGTGATGAATTACGTTCTAGTAGAAATACTTTGAGTAGTCAAATTGGTAATTTAATGAAACAAGGAAGTCGCGAAGAAGCTGAAAAGATTAAAGCTGAAGTTAATGAGATTAATAGCAAATTAGTTGATAATGAAAAATTAGAAGAAGAATTAGCTCAAGAAATTAAAGAAATCATGATGAAAATTCCTAACATTATTGATGATTCTGTTCCTATTGGAAGAGATGATTCTGAAAATGTTGAAATTCAGAAGTTCGGCGACCCATTTGTTCCAGATTATGAAATTCCATATCATACAGATATAATGGAAAGTTTATCTGGTATAGATTTAGACTCTGCTCGTAGAGTTGCTGGAAATGGTTTTTATTACCTAATTGGCGACATTGCAAGATTACATTCTGCAGTAATTGCTTATGCTCGTGATTTTATGATTAATAAAGGTTTTACATATTGTGTGCCACCTTTTATGATTAGAAGTGATGTTGTAACAGGTGTTATGAGTTTTGAAGAAATGGACGCTATGATGTATAAAATTGAAGGTGAAGATTTATACCTAATTGGAACAAGTGAACACTCTATGATTGGTAAGTTCAAAGGTCAAATTCTACAAAAACAAAACTTACCATATACTATGACATCTTACTCACCTTGTTTTAGAAAAGAAAAAGGTGCTCATGGCTTAGAAGAAAGAGGAGTTTATAGAATACATCAATTTGAAAAGCAAGAAATGATAGTAGTTTGCGAACCTGAAGAAAGTTATGAATGGTACGATAAAATGTGGAGTTACACAGTAGAACTATTTAGAAGTCTTGAAATTCCAGTTCGTACATTAGAATGTTGTTCAGGCGATTTAGCAGATTTAAAAGCTAAGTCTTGTGATGTTGAGGCATGGTCTCCTCGTCAAAAGAAATACTTTGAAGTTGGTAGTTGTTCTAATTTAACAGATGCACAAAGTAGACGTTTAGGTATTCGTGTAAAAGGAGAAAAAGGAAATTATTTCCCACATACTCTTAACAATACTGTAGTTGCACCTCCTCGTATGCTTATTGCCTTTTTAGAAAATCACTACCAAGCTGATGGAAGTATAACAATACCAGAAGTTCTAATACCTTACATGGGTGGAACAGAAATTTTAAGGAGAAAAGTATGATAGTAAAAAACCCAAGATTTGAAATATCAGCAGTTTCTGAAAAGCAATATCCCAAAACTGAAATTCCAGAAATTGTGCTTGTTCGGTAAATCTAATGTTGGCAAGTCTTCATTTATTAACACCATGCTTGGCAGAAAGAGCTTAGCTAGAACCAGTAGCGAGCCTGGTAAAACAAGACAAATTAACTTTTACAATGTTGATAACAACTTCTATTTCGTAGATTTACCTGGTTATGGTTTTAGCAAAATGTCTAAACAAGAACAAGTTAAAGTTGGAGAATTTATTGAGCATTATCTATCTACTAGAAAGCAAATTACATTAATTGTGTTTTTAATAGATATTCGCCACTCTCCTACTGAGAATGATAAAATGATGTATAACTACATAATTAATACTGGTTTTCCATGTTTAATTTTAGCAAATAAAGCAGATAAGTTAGCACCAACTAAAGTTGAACCTACTGTTTTAGCTTTGCAAAATGAATTAAACCCATTAAAAGATTTGAAATTTATTCCATTTTCTTCTGAAAAGCGAATCTATTCTGAAGAAGTTTGGAAAGAAATTGAAAATAGAATTTAAGAAAAAGGAGCAACACTTCCATGTTGCTCCTTAAAACTTGGTTTTAGGCTTAAATCATAACAGCCCAATTAAACCTTTCCTGCAATTCATTCAGTCTCTTGCTATATGCCTCAAGCATATAAATCTTATTTCTCAGAACGTGTACAATAATTCTTCCAAAGAAATTCTGTCTCTGGACTTCAAGTTTCTGAACGAATCTTCTCATAAGATTTTCACATTCGCTTTCAATATACTCAAAGTCTGCTTTTACGGTCTCAACCTTCCCTTTTCCAATAGATTGTGGTCCAAGTCTTTCGATGCTGGCTACCAATTTTTCGTAATAGTCCAAATTGTCTTTGATCCATTCAAGGTCCTGCATCATTTTCCCTCCTCATTAAGTCTAACTCGAAGCGACTAAACTATTAACTTGATTATTTTATCACAAATTTTTGCTGTTTGCAATGTTTCTTCTTTGATAAACTTGAAGTTTTCTTTTATTATGGTCAAAGTACATCTCTATCAACTCTTTTTCTAACTCATTCCAACCTATTGTTGGAAGATTAAGTTTGCTAATAGGTATAAATTCATTTTGTGGTGGAGTAATGTTTATATAGTTTCCCAAATATGTTAACTTTCCCTTTGTCATATTTTTTGATGTAATTACTATACTTACCATATATTCTGGCAACAAACCATATTCGTCTGTATTAAATGACATTCCTTTAATTTGATCTTTTAAAGGTCTCAAAGCGCTAAAACCAGCAAACCTTTCTTCATAGAAACTAAAGCACGTTTGAATATATTCTAATTGTTCAATTTCTTTTTCTGTTTTAGGAATTGTTTTATCTTCTGTGATTTTAACTCTTACTAATGGTATTGTAGAGCATGGATACCAATCTATTTCATCAATTTTTTGTATTATTAAATACCTACCTTCTAAACCTTGCTCTTTTGCATATTCACTTTTTAATTGATATGCAAATACATCTCCATTTTCCCATTCACATTTATATGTTCTATACTTTGGCATTCTCTTTTCTTCTGGTTGTGGAGAAAGTAGTTTTTCTTTAAGCTTTTCTAGAATTTCTTTCCTTTTATTGTATAACTTTTCATTGCTTTCCCATCTTTTCAAATCTATACCTAATTCTATAATTTCCAGTGCCTGTTTTTTTACCTGTTCATCTAGCCTACCTAAATTCCATTGTGTATCTGCTAACGCAAGCCAAAATACTCCTCTATCTTCTTCATCTTCTAACAATTCTTGATATTTATCTATTATTTCTTGCATCGTTTCTTCATTTGTTTTTCCTCTGCGCAAATTATCTTTGTATTCATCTTTTACATCTAATGCTACATCATCTTGATATAGATTTGCTCCCCATGCTCCCATCTTTTTCCTCCTTAAATTTATTTAATTTATGGTCCAACATATGTCTCACTTTCATCCAGGAATATCGCAGCAGCTTCTAAATATTTATTGCGATTTGGATTATACATTGATATGCCATTTATTTGATTATTAGCAGGATTACTTCTATTTAGTGTCTTGTATTTATCAATTAACATTTGCTCCAACCCTCTTGCTTGTATTGATGTAAGATTTTCTGCTTCTTTTTTGAGATTTAAATTTGCCCTTGCTGGGTTTTTTGAATGTTCTTGTTCTCTCAATTTAATTGGTCTAGCTGTTCTGCCAACATATTCAACAACATTATTCATATTTCTTAATGTATACACTGTATATACCTTTTGATTTGAATTTGTTGTTACTGGCTCACTTTTTGCTTTTACTTTACTACTAGTTCTGTCTACAATTGTTTCTGTCAAAGATGCTACTTTAACAGTTGCATATGTAAGAAGAGTTGCTATTCCAAGTTTAGCTATAACTCCAGATACAGCTCCTCCAATAACAAGTGCAAATTTTCCATTGTGATCTGCTTTATTGATAGGATTATTTAAACAATATGCATATATATTATGTGACAACAATTCTCCAATTTGTCCACCATAGCTATCTCCATTTAAAAATCTTCCCCATTCAGGATTATAATATCTACTCTGTATATAATACAAACCTGTTTCTGCATCATATCTATAACCTCTGTATCTATAAGGATTTATAATGCCTATGTTATTCTTATTAGTTATTTCATTCCCATTTAAATCTTTTATGCTTATTATGTTTCCCCAACTGTCATATTTATATGATACTATTTGTTGTAAACTATTGTCAAGTATTCCAATTATATCTTCTTGCAAATTTTTAATGTAATAATATTGAATTCCATTTTTATTTAAACCTACTATCTTATCATTCTCATCATAGATATAATATATTTTATCATTACCAGTTTTTTCATATATTACTTTTGTTCCCTCTAGATAGTATTTGGTGACTGTTCCTTCAACAATTTTTTCTGTTCTTATACCATTGTCATTGTATTTATATTCAAATGTTTTTGTTCCCTGCTTTATTTTTGTTAAAGTCCTACCATTTTGCCATGTATAAGTGTTTCCATTATATGTTAATGGGTTTCCTATAGCATCATATGTTATTGCCTTATCATCATATGATGTTAATTGATCTTTCCAATTCATATTTGTGTAGCCATAATTTATTGTCTTTAATGCTGTACCTACTGTTCCCGTCGTATATGGATATTCTACTTTTTCTACTAAATTTCCTCCAATATCATAAGTGTATGTGATTGTTTTATTTAAATCTATATTGTCCTCTCTAATTAATTCATTTAGTTCATCATAATAATATGTTGCTTTTAATATGTTTCCTTCTGAAATTGTTTTTATATTTCCAACTGCATCATAAGTATATTTTATAGGGTTATTTATTCCATTTGTAACACTTGATATATCAGTAGTTGTTTTATTATTTTCAAGACTTACATAAGCATATTGAGTTATATATGACTTTGACCCTGCTTTTAATCTTTCATTTACTATTCTTGATAAATTATCATAACTAGTTTCTATGTTTGCAGTATTATTAAGATTTATATTTGTTATTCTGTTGCTATTGTCATATGTATAGTTAATTTCATCTGTTAAATTATTAAACCTCTGTTTTTTATAATTTATATTATTATTTTTATCATAAGAGTATTCAATTGAATAGTTGTTTGTTATATCCTCTATTTTCTTTAATCTATTAGCTAAGTCATAACTATAATAAGTATTTACTCCTTCTGGAGTAGTAGTGTGTGCTAAATTAGATTTTGAATCATACTCATATTTATAAGTTCCTTGTGCTTTTGTTTGAGTAATTATTCGGTTAAATCTATCATATGTATAAAATATTTGTGAATTATTCCCATACATAACACTGGTTAGGTTTCCATTATTAGCAGCATAATTATTTGTTACTAATGTTTGATTTTCAACTTTAACCTGTTTAGTATTTCCATATTCATCATATACAAAACTATAATTAAATCCATTATGATTTATTGTATTAATTCTATCATTTATGTACGTATAATTATTTTGATAAATTTTTCCATTTGCGTTTATATTTGACATTTGTATTCTATTAAGGTTATCATACGTATAGTTTGTTACATTGTTGTTAGCATCTGTTACATTTTTTAAAGTTCCATGTGTTGTATTATATTCATAGCATGTCTCATTACCTTTTTGGTCTATCAATTTACTTAAGTAATTTCCATTAGGTACGTATTCAGCTTTTGTTTCAATATATTTGCTATCGTTACTATTCTTTATCTTTGTGTTTATTGCTTCTCCAAATTGATTATATTCAAAGTTATAATTAATTCCTGTACTACTTATTGCTTTTATTAATCTTTGTTTATATATTGTGTCATATTTATACTCAAACGTACCACCTTTAGCATTTGTATATTTTATCAAGTTATCATCCGAATTATAATTGAAAGTATTATTTTGATTTACTAAATCTTGTGTCTTTATTAAATTTCCTTTTGAGTCATATTGATAACTATTACCGCATGAATCTTTATGTAAAGCCAAACTAGTTACATAGGCTTCATTTACATTGTTATAAAAACAGAAATATACATCAATTCTCTTGTAATCATGTTTTGCTATGAATTCACTTTGTAAAAATTGCCATTGATTGCTTGGATATAAACTTAAAGAAATCCATTGTTCTTCATTATTGTTTCCCACAATATTCAAAGTTAAATCAGTTACAGTTCCTCCTAATTTACATCTAGTTCCTCCTGCATATATCCATGCTGATATACTATATATGTCACCTGCTTTTCCTGGTGCAATTATGTTTTGTCTCACATATTTGCTTTGACTTGCATCTCCTAAAATTTTAAAAGCATTGTTATTAGAAGATATTGCTATCACTTTGTCTATTCCATTTACTGCATTAAATGTTGTCCAACTTTTGGTATTATTTCCATAATAATCAAATGTTGAATTCTCTATCATATTATAGTCATTTGCAATTGTTCCTTCCTCAAGTTGTACTTCATCAAAATATATAGTACCGGAATTGTTCATCAGCGAAACTACAACATATAATGGGCTATTAGCTTCATTAGGATATTCAATTGATAAAGTATGTTTGTTCCATCCTAAAAGTTCATTATCTATTTCATATAACTTATTGACCACTTCCCCTGAACTTTTAATGTAATATAATAATAAAGTTCCTCCACCGCTTCCATTTAACATGTTTTCATTTTTTGCTTGAACAGAAAGCGTATATATTTTTCCTTTTTCAACATGTGCTTCTTGTTGTGCTATTACAGAAACATTATTAACTGATGTACTTACAAATTTTAGGCTTCTACCTCCGTTATATTTATCACTAGTTAAATATTCTCCAGTGCCATGATTAGTGTCCCAATTATTTATAATCCATTCCCCATTATATTCAAAACTTCCATTCAATAATAGGTTATTTACACTTTTGTTTAGCTTTCCCTCTAGAGTTATTCTATTTTTATTACCATCTTCACTGCCATAGTTTAATGTTTTTCCATATGCTTCCTTTAAATTTAATTCACCCTTGCCAAAATCAGAAATACTAATTGCTTGTCCCCAGTCATTAAATGTAATATTATTGCTAAAGCCTTTGTCATCTGTGAATGTTGTTATACTATTATTATAATTCACATATATTGCATTTCCTAATTTATTTGAATTTGAATATTCTTTAATACTTTTTATCCTTGATGTTTTTTCTGGATAATATTCATACTCTAATTTCACATTATCAATATTTTTAACACTGCTTAATTTATTATTTGTATTATATGTATAACTACTTTGCTTGTCATCCGGATATCGAATAGTTACTAAGTTTCCATTACTATTATAAATATAGTTTATGGTTCTTCCTTGCACATCTGTTATAGTAGACAGCTTTCCGTTTGTATATGACAAATTAATTGCATCCCCTGCACCATCTGTTATCCTTTTTATTATATAATAATTATAATTTATACTATTTGTAGTATCAAAATCTATGTTTATTGTATTTCCATTTGTATCTTTAATTTGTTTTAAATGCCAATATGATAAATTTCCTATCTTTTCAAATTTTGATTCATTCTTACCTTTATCCTTTAGCGTAAAGTAATTGTTTGTCAATGTAAAAGTTAAGCCTAACCCATCTTCATCTTTATAAATATTTGTTGTTCCATCTTTATAGAAATAATGCTCTGTTCCATCTTCGTCTATGTACTTTACATACTCAATTCCATCTATTGTATGTAAAGATACTGTTTGTGATAAATTTAATCTGAATCCTTTCCCATATCCTTGTTCCATTGAAGAATCATCATTATTAAACACATGGTTAATACCTACAGGCATCCTTTCTCCTGGAGTATTTACATCCTGGTGTTGTAATACTAAATTACCATTATAATCATTAGTATAAACTGTTCCCGCTCTACCATTATTCTGTATATGGTAACTTAAGTAGTCTTCTATTCCTTTTTGATTTCTATATATAATTTGCACCATAGGTCTTCCTTCATACCATGCAGAATTTGTATCTGCAGATATAAAGTATGCATCATTGCCTCCAACATTATTGGCTTCACTGTGCTCTTTTATCATTACCCCATAGTTATTACCTGTTGTATACCATTCTTTCGCTATTGAAGTTATGTTAAACATATATTGCTTACACTGATTATTATAATCAAATTGATACATAATAAAGTCTTCAATCTTATTTGAATAATTATTATATGTATTACTCCATGTAGCAGTACTCTCATTCCAATCACTTGTCATTTTATGAACATCTAATTGGATCTTTCTTGTTGGTGGTGTCCATTCTGTAGTTTTGGGATAGCTAAAAATATTCAAATATGCTCCAACTACTTGGTCTCCTGAATTAAGCTCTGGTAAATTAAATTTTATCAAGCTTCTATCTGGTACATTACCTCCATTTCCTGCCCTTATAATATGCGCATTTCCTTTTGGAGTACTGCCTTGAGTTGAATATATAAAAGTATCTTGTATATCCTGATAATATCTTGACGTTATAATACTTGGATCGATTGTTACTGGATATACTCTATTTTCTGCTTTTAGCCATTCTTGGTCTGGAAATAGCGATATTATATATTTACCTTCTTGTCTTTCTAATTTCATATCAATATCATTGCTAAACTCTAAATTACCATCATACATATATGGTGTTTCTATTGTAAATTTAACATCTTTTTCCGTTTTATCATATACTATTATTTTATTAGTTTCTAATAGTTTCATTTCTAAAGAACCAGTATCATAAACAAATTTGAGTTCACTGCTTATCGCTTCTTCATCTTTTAATATAATATTTTCCTTAATATGTTCTGGCTCTACTGAATACTCTATGTTTATACTTTTTAATACTTCTTCATATTCAATTGTTGTTTGTGGTATAAGAACTTTAAGGTCTTCTACTCTATACCCTTCTATTTTATTTTCATTTAAATTTGAATTGTTAATTTTTATATTGGAAGCTTGGGAATTTAGTAGACCCCAAGTAATTTTATCCCCATTATTTTCTATACTGCCTAGATTAAAGCCCTTGGTTTTATTTGAAAATTTAATATTTGTGTTACCAACTTTATTAGTATAAATTTTTGTTTCTTTTCTCTCTTCATCAAATACATTTGTCTTTAGTTCTTCACTGCTTGTTACCTGTTGTTCTGTTCTTTTACTTGAAATTATATTGTCCTTTTCCTCTATTTTCTGTATTTCATTAGATTTTCTTAGAGTTTCCTGTGTATCTACTTTGACCTCTAACGTATTATCCACATCAAGATACTCTCCGTTCTGTTCGTAATGAATATTACTTGGGAAAATAGCTACCACTTTTGTTCCATCAGTTCTAATAAATTGTTTTTCGTTTAAAGTTCTTTGCTCTTTTAACTCTCCAACAATAGTTGGCTCTTCTTCTTTAGCTTTCTCCATTTCTTTTTTTATGTGTTCTTCCAGTCTGATATTCTCTTCTTTAGTTTTTTCCAAATCTGTAAAGCCTATAGCTATGTTTGGAATAAATTGAAAGACCATCACAAACAATAGCATTGTTGCAATGGTCTTTTTTAAAAAATTAGTTTTGATTTCTTTTTTCATAAATCACCCTTCTTTCTTTAACAAGATTATATGTGGGCAATTTATATATGTCAAGTCTTTTTGTATAATTTTATAAAAAAATGTCAAAAAGTAAATACCTTATTTATTTTGTAAATAAGGTATTTACTTTTTTTATCTTATCACAAGTTCATCATTTTTGCAATCTATTGTTACCTTTTGTTTTGGTAAAATTGTTTGTTTTATAATTTCTCTTGCAATTAATGTTTCAACTTTCTTTTGTACAAAACGTTTTAATGGTCTTGCGCCATAAATTGCATCATATCCGTTTGTTATTAGATAGTTTTTAGCTGAATTTGTTAACTCTACAGATATTTCTTGTTCTGCTAGTCTCTTGTTTAAATCTGCAATAAGTAGATCTAGTATTTTTCCTATTTCGTTTTGTGTTAAAGGTTTGTAGAATACTATTTCATCTAATCTGTTTAGGAACTCTGGTCTGAAGCTTTGTTTTAGTAGTTTTTCAACTTTGTCTTTAGCTTCTTCTGTAAGTTCTCCTTTATCGTTTATTCCTTCTAGGATGTATTCTGAGCCTAAGTTTGATGTTAATATAATTATAGTGTTTTTAAAGTCTACTGTTCTTCCTTGTGAATCTGTAATTCTACCATCATCTAGCACTTGTAATAATACATTAAATACATCTGGGTGTGCTTTTTCAATTTCATCAAATAGTATTACTGAATATGGTTTTCTACGAACTGCTTCTGTTAATTGTCCACCTTCTTCGTATCCAACATATCCTGGAGGCGCACCAATTAATCTAGATACTGAGAATTTTTCCATGTATTCAGACATATCAATTCTTATGATATTGTGTTCATCATCAAATAAGCTTTCTGCTAAAGCTTTTGCAAGCTCAGTTTTACCAACACCTGTTGGACCTAGGAACATGAATGAACCTATTGGTCTACGACTATCTTGTATTCCTGCTCTTGAACGAATAATTGCATCTGTAACTTTGTCTACTGCTTCATCTTGACCAATTACTCTTTTATGCAAAATTGAGCCTAAATTTAGTATCTTTTCTCTTTCACTTTCCATTAATTTTGTAACAGGAATTCCTGTCCATTTTGCAATGATTTTTGTTATTTCTTCATCTGTAACTTTTGTTCTAAGTAAACTGCTTTCTTTAGATTTTGCAGCTATTTCTTCCTCTTTTTTAAGTTCTTTTTGTAGTTCTGGTAATTTACCATATTTTAATTCAGCAGCTTTGTTTAGTTCATAATTTCTTTCTGCTTTTTCAATTTCTCCATTTACTCTTTCAATGTCTTCACGAAGTTTTTGTACTTTAGAAATTGCGTCTTTTTCGTTTTCCCATTTAGCTTTCATTTCATTGAATTTTGTTTGCATTTCTGCAATTTCTTTTTGTATTACTTCTAAACGTTTTTGAGATTGTTCATCTTTTTCTTTCTTTAAAGCTTCTGCTTCAATTTGATGTTGCATTATTTTATGTGATATTTCATCTAGTTCTGTAGGCATTGATTCCATTTCTGTTTTAATCATACTACAAGCTTCATCAATTAGGTCTATTGCTTTGTCTGGTAAAAATCTATCTGTGATGTATCTGTGTGATAGTGTTGCTGCTGCAATTATAGCATTGTCGCTTATTTCAACGCCATGGTAAACTTCATATCTCTCCTTTAAACCTCTTAAAATAGAAATTGTATCTTCTACTGTTGGTTCATCTACTAATACATGTTGGAAACGTCTTTCAAGTGCTGGGTCTTTTTCTATATATTGTCTGTATTCATTTAATGTAGTTGCACCTATACAATGTAACTCTCCTCTTGCTAACATCGGTTTTAATAGGTTTCCTGCATCCATTGCACCATCTGTTTTTCCTGCTCCTACTATTGTGTGAAGTTCATCTATAAATAGAATAATTTTTCCTTCACTCTTTTTAACTTCTTGCAAAACTGCTTTTAGTCTTTCCTCAAATTCTCCTCTATATTTTGCACCTGCAACTAATGCACCCATATCTAGTGAGAATATTGTGCAATCTTTTAGATTTTCTGGAACATCTCCTCTTACTATTCTTAATGCTAAGCCTTCTGCTATGGCTGTTTTACCAACACCAGGTTCACCAATTAAACATGGATTGTTTTTAGTTTTTCTTGATAGAATTCTTATTACATTTCTTATCTCATCGTCTCTACCTATTACTGGGTCAAGTTTTTGTTTTCTTGCCATTTCTGTTAAATCTGTACCATATTTCTTTAAAGCATCATATGTTTCCTCTGGATTATCAGTAGTCACTCTTGTATTCCCCCTTACTTCAGATAGAACCTTTAAAAAGTTGTTTTTGTTTATATTAAAGGTTCTAAATAATTCTTTTAATTTTGAATTTGCTTTATCAATTAAACCAATCATGATGTGTTCAACAGATACATATTCATCTTTCATCTTTTCAGCTGTGTTTTGGGCATCTGTTAATGCCTCATCTGTATCTCTTGAAATATATACTTGGTCCATTTGTCTTGCATTTGAATGCATGCTTGGCTTGTTTTCTATTTCTCTTTTAATTGCTTTTTCAAATTCATCACTTACATTCATTTTCTTTAGTAATTCTTTTATTAAACTATTATCTCCAATAAGCAATGCATATAGCAAATGCTCTTGGTCAATTTGACTGTTCTCGTGCTCTATTGCTAAATTTTGAGCCTTTTGTATAGCCTCTATTGATTTTTGAGTAAATTTTTGAATATCCATATACATTCCCCCTTATTTTGAATTAGCAGTCTCTTATTAAGACTGCTAATATTGTATCTCTTTTTTCCTACTTTGTCAATAGGTTTTGTAAAAAATTTTTAACAAAATTTTAGACCCTTAGTATTTCCATACTAAAGGTCCTTTATTTATTAAAAATCACAGTTTTTTGGTGTTCTTGCAAATGGTATTACGTCACGGATATTTTGCATTCCTGTTAGGTACATCATCATTCTTTCAAATCCAAGTCCAAATCCTGCATGGCGTGCACTTCCGTATTTTCTTAGGTCTAAGTACCACCAGTAATCTTCTTCTTTCATTCCATTTTCTTTTATTTTGTTTTGTAATATTTCTAGGTTATCTTCTCTTTGGCTACCACCTATAATTTCTCCTATTCCAGGTGCTAGAAGGTCTGCTGCTGCAACTGTTTTTCCATCTGGGTTAAGCTTCATATAGAAAGCTTTTATTTCTGCTGGGTAATCTGTTACAAATACTGGCTTTTTAAATAATACTTCGCATAAATATCTTTCATGTTCTGTTTGTAGGTCTGAACCCCAATGAACTGGAAATTCAAAGTTATCGTTGTTCTTCTCTAACTCTTTAATTGCATCTGTATAAGTAATTCTTGCAAAGTCTGAATGTACAACATTGTGTAATTTATCTAATAAACCTTTATCTATAAAGTTGTTGAAGAATTCCATTTCTTCTGGACAATGTTCTAGTACATAGCTGATTATATATTTAACCATATCTTCTGCTAAGTCCATATCATCATTTAAATCTGCAAAACAAATTTCTGGTTCTATCATCCAAAATTCTGAAGCATGTTTTACTGTGTTTGAGTTTTCAGATCTAAATGTTGGTCCAAATGTATAAACATTTCTAAATGCAAATGCAAATGTTTCAACATTTAATTGTCCACTAACTGTAAGATGTGCAGGTTTTCCAAAAAAGTCTTTTGAATAATCTACTTTTCCGTTTTCTAGCTTTGGTACATTGTTCATATCTAATGTAGATACGTTAAACATTTCTCCAGCGCCTTCGCAGTCACTTGATGTTATTATTGGTGTATGAACATATACAAAATCTCTTTCTTGGAAGAATTTGTGTATTGCATAAGATAATACTGAACGTACTCTAAATACTGCGTTGAATGTGTTTGTTCTAGGTCTTAGGTGTGCTACTGTTCTTAAATATTCAAATGAATGTCTTTTCTTTTGAAGTGGATAATCTAAAGCAGCTAAAAATTCTACTTCAATTCCTGTAGCTTTAATTTCAAATGGTTGTTTTGCTCCTTCTGTTTTTACTAGCTTTCCTGTTACTTTAATTGATGAACTAATAGGTAATTTACAAATTTCTGCAAAGTTGCTTAATGAATCATCAAACACTACTTGAACGTTTTTGAAAAAGCTTCCATCATTTAGTTCTATAAAGCCAAATGTTTTAGAATCTCTAACAGTCTTAACCCAACCTTCAACTACAACCTCCTTACCAACAAGTTCTTCTGTTTTTTCATACAAAGTTTTAATTTTTTCCATTAAAAACTCCCCCTTTTTATTTTGTTTAGTTACAAAGGTACAAAAAAAGCCCTCTGCAACAAAATGCAGGGACGAAAATAATCCGCGGTACCACCCTAGCTTAAGCATTGCCCAAATTTGCAATACTTCTCTCTTAAAATATGCTTCCAATGTGTTTCACTTTGTAATGTTTGCTAAAAGGGCTTTCAGCCCATGACCCTTACTCTCTACTAGTAACCTCTTACAGCTTTGCATTGTACTAACGCACTTTAACTGTATTTTATTTTATACTATTATGTACTAATTTGTCAAGTATTATTAGGAAAAAATATAAAATTTAGTTACCATTATAAAAATAAAATGTGTATTTTCGAATTTCTACTAATACACATTTTATTGATACTTAATTCATGTATCGCCTGTAAGCTTACAGTTTTACATAAAGTGCTGGGCGAAACCCTAGGTTGCTGCTGCTGGTCAGATCGTAGCCGCCGCGGCCACTCGCTGGAGAGCCAGAACCAAATTTGCTGAAATTGCCGACCCCTGCCAACTCGATTGCTCGAAGAATAAGACTCTGTTGTCCATTCATATAAGTTTCCTGCAACATCATATATGTTTTTTGAACTGTTTCTTTCTGTGGCTCCTGTTGTTAATAAAATACTTGTACTTTTTTCTTTTGAGTATTCATTAACTACATCTTGAAAATTTCCTAGTGTATAGTTTGAAGTATTATACACTGCATATTTTCCCCTTTTTATTGTGTAAGTTTTTGAATTATAATAATTTCCCCAAGTTATATTATCTGTTACACTGTGGCTTGAATCTTTTATGAAGTCTAACATACTATCCCATGATGCTCCTGTACATAGCATACTTGTTGCTCCATAATTTGTGTTTGTTGAACTATATATGTTATTACACAAATATAATGCTCCTTCACTTACATCTGACATACTCTTTCCCCATGTTACATAGTTATATGGGTATTTATCTTGTTGTACTACAAATTCTGCTGTTTGTGATGAACTACTTGTTCTTTCTGTTGTACTTCCTG
>ENA-OOQO01000391-OOQO01000391.1-human-gut-metagenome-genome-assembly--contig:-NODE-391-length-27892-cov-3.346733_pt1 | contig 27892 bp, 19 predicted proteins | sample MGYA00241088_ERZ501162 | MGnify/ENA primary metagenome ERZ501162 (study PRJEB25962, sample SAMEA2042497) | human gut metagenome | biome: human gut; feature: human-associated habitat; material: faeces... | reverse complement strand
ATACCATCCACGGCCAGCCACTCCGATAAGCATCTGTCCGCCGCCTTTAGTCGCCCGGTGAATATGCCAGTTGTTGCGGCATCCCGGTTCAAAGGTCACATTGAACACCGGCACCTGTTCTTTTGAAACCGGAGCCAGGTAACTCTGACCGATAAAGTATTGTGCAAATGCGGTATTCGGTTCTCCGATTGGGAAAATCATTTCGCGCTGGAAAGCTGCCTTTGCCTCTTCTCCGGTTACATCTTCCGCCCACACTTCCTTGGCCTGACGGAAAGCGGCCCATGCTTTCGGCCATCCGGCATAAAAGGCAATGTGCGTAATGATTTCCGAGATTTCCGTACGGGTGATGCCGTTCTGCTTGGCAGTCTGCAAGTGATAAGTCAGCGAACTGTCGGTAATACCCTGACTGATAAGTGAAGTGATGGTAACCAGACTCCGGTCGCGCAGACCGAGTTTGTCGGTACGGCTCCACACCTCACCGAAAAGTACATCATCATTAAGTTCCGCGAATTTAGGAGCAAAATCTCCCAGCTGGTCGCGTCCAGCCGTCTGTTTAATCGTTTCCTGTGCCATAATAGTTGTACTGTTTATTACCCATGCGGCAAGCGCAAGGACCATTTGTATTTTCATAATGGTATGAGTTATTGGTTTGTCTTCTTTTTCAATGGCAAAGTTAACCGATTAATATGGGGAGAATGTATACCATTTACAGATGTTTATACCCGAATTGTGGAAAGTGTTCTCTATATATAGCGAAACCGCCATTTCCGAAATGGCGGTTTCGAAACTTATTCATTGATTACTCGGTTCAACTCCTCCACATGATGCAGGATAATCCATAGATACATAGTCGATACCACATGAACGGCAGAGTTCAGCTCCTGTAGAGAAGCATCTGGAGCGGTATGTGACTCGTTGTTTCTCCACTGTTTGACAAGCTCCAAATAAGTATAGAACTTCTGGTATCTCTCATCTTGATTGTACTTCAATCCTCTCAAACAACTGAAAGACAAGATACAATCTATAAATGTAGGCATACTGCTTTCATTCTTAGTATTGACCATTTCCTTCTGATGTAACAAATAATACACCTTCTTCAGGAAGACCTCATATTTGGTGACGATTGTATTAAAAAGCCTGCGTTTGTCTACCAGTTTCATATTTTCCAGACAATAAATCCGGTTAAACGAGTCCAATAAAAGTTCGTTGGCTCCATCTATTGTAGCTACAGACTTTGCACTTAATGTCTTTATAAAGCAGTCAGCAGCAAGAGATAAATCCGGCAAATACGGAGCAAGGTCTGAGAACTCAGCTTTCAAATCTGTCAGGAATCTTTCTTTGAACAATGCAGGGATAAACGGTAGTTCATCTTCCTTCCTTTTGTAGTTCTCGTACATTACCCTGGCCATCTGTGTCATTACATTTCTGTAAAAATCGCTGTTCTCAAAAAGCTTGGCAAAAGAATCCATCTGCTCTACATAACAGCCTCTGGCAACCTCATCGAATATCTGAGGGAATATACTTTCCTCAAACTGTTTTTCATCCGTATTGTTGGCCTGTTTGGTCAGTTTCCTTTTTGCCGTCGAAACCATTTTATCATAAATAGATTCCACTATCACCCTGTCAGCTTCAGAGAACTGACCCTGATACATGATGTTAACCTTGTCAATGATACGACTGAGCAGGTCCTCATTGTCATTCTTTGGCTTTCCAGCTTTCGGGTTCTCACCTTTAAGAGGCTTCACTGTTCCCTCCATCTGAATGGAAACCGTTTCTCCCTCCGATATCTTTGAGTTTACCAGCATAATCTGTTTGTTCAGGTCAATCCTCTCTTTGGGATTCTTTGGCAGAAGTCTGTACAGATAGTCGGCATACACATAAGCTTTATACAAGTCCTTATCAAAAGTTCTTGCTATCTGAGCCATATAGGAATAGAAACGGACGAAATTCTTGATTTTCGATCTTACCTCAAAGCGTTTTTCTTCATCAAGTTCTTCGTATCGACCGATGGTATTTTTGAAAGCATTCGACAAAACTCCCAGACGGTCCTTCTGCTTGCTGATGTCCTGCAGCAGGTCAAAGAATTTTTGCTCGTCACCTTCAGTCCATAGCTGGAACATCTGTATATCTTTTCTGAAAGTATACACATAGTTTACATCCACGGGATTTATCAGTTCAGTCCCTTTATAGAAAGGTTCGAACGATTTCTTTATATCCTCCGGCTTATTGCAGAAATCGAGTACGTATGTATCCTTCTTGTCTTTATGCCATCTGTTCAGACGTGACAAAGTCTGTACAGCTTTCACGTTCTTCAATTTTTTATCTACGAACATGGTGTGCAGTCTTGGTTCATCAAATCCAGTCTGATACTTGTCTGCCACCACCAGCATATTATACAAGTCTGAGGCAAAGTACAGCGGCAACTTGGCTTCCGAAATATTGCGTCCGTCAGCAGAGTTCAACTTCGTTTCGGTATATTCCACTCCCTCATACGATACCGTACCAGAGAAAGCCACCATAGGATTTACATCAGTAATATTGTTTTCCTGACAATACCTCTTAATTTCCAGGAAATATCGTACCGCATGAGCACGCGAAGAACATACCACCATAGCTTTTGCTTTTCCAAGCATGGCATTGAGTGTCACCTCCCTGAATTTCTCCACAATGATAGCCGTTTTCTGCGCTATCACATGCTGATGATTGTCATGGAAAGCCTTGATAGCACGTGTAGCAGGAGTTTCCTGATACGAAGGATCAGCCTCTATACGCTTGGCAATCTCGTAAGTAGTATCATACGTAGTATAATATTTCAGCACATCCTTGATGAATCCCTCTTCTATGGCCTGCAGCATGGAATAGTTGTGATAAGCCACATATTTGTTATCTTCCGGATTTTCACCTTCTTCAGCCAACTCACCGAAAGTCTGCAGCGTCTTTGGCTTTGGAGTTGCCGTAAATGCATAGAAGTACAGATTGTTGTGCTGTCCCTGTGCCAACAAATCTTCCATAAGGGCATCCTTCTTCTTTTCCAGTTCTTCAGCCTCAATCTCTTCTATTTCTGCATACTCGCGCAAAGCGTCATCCGTATCGGCCAATGCTGCTTTCAGCTTTTCTGCGCTTTTGCCCGACTGTGACGAATGAGCCTCGTCTACAATGATGGCATACCGTTTTCCACTGCGACTTGTCAGTTCCTTGTAGATAACCGGAAAACGGTGTAGGGTAGTGATAACAATTCTCGTATTATCATCGTTGATGATTCTTGCCAGCTTTTCCGAGTTATCTGCATCTGTAATGGTCTCTATCTGTCCGTCTATATGGTCGAAACCAAGAATCGTATTTTGAAGCTGCTTGTTCAGTACACGTCTGTCGGTAATGACAAACACACTGTTAAACATATTCTTTAAATCGGCATTCTGAAGCCCTGCCAGACGATAGGTGAGCCAGGCAATTGAATTGGACTTACCCGAACCCGCCGAGTGCTGAATCAGATAATTGTTTCCATGCGGCTTTTTCAGATACATGTATTTCATGTGTTCATCAGCGGCCAAATCAAAGTTTTGCATCCCGCTGTTGGTATGCTTGCTGGCACAATTCGCATAATACGTATCGGCCACCAGCTTTTCCACCACATCCAGCTGATGATAACGAGGGAAAATTATCTTTACGGAAGTTTCCGTCACCTCCTTTTCTTTGCCATGCTTGTCGATGATAATCTTCAGTTTCTCTTCTTCCTGACGGGAGATGTATCGCTGAAGTATGGAAAGCAGCATTTCTCTGCACAAGATTTTCTCCCATAGATACGAAGTGACATATCCTCCGTCCTCACGTTCGGGATTGCCCGCACCGCCCACTTCGCCCGCACCGTTGGAACCCTGATTAAAAGGGATGAAGAAGGTTTTTTCTTTTTTCAGTTCCGTGGTAAGAGCCACTTCATACAAATCAACTCCGAAGTATGCCAATATTCTGTTGTTGAAATGAAACAGCGGTTCTTTCGGGTCTCTGTCTGTGCACCACTGACGCTTGGAATCCTCCACATTCTGACCCGTAATCTGGTTTTTCAGTTCGAGTGCCACCACCGGAATACCGTTCAATGAGAGTACCATATCGATAGTGTTCTTGTTCAGTTTGGAATAAGCAAACTGACGTGTTACGGTAAGAATGTTGGCATCGTAATTTGCCACCAGCTCATCGTTCAGCAGTGATGCCGGAGCAAAATAACAGAACCTGATATTAATACCCACATCACTTATGCCCTTGCGCAGCACATAAATCAGTCCGTAGCGCGACACATCATCCTGAAACACGCGATACAGCTGCTTCTCAGCCTTGGCGCCATACTTCGTTACATAGCGTTTCCACTGCTTGGGCTGTGTCTTTTCTATAAAGGAGATAAGTACAGGCATATCTATAGCCCGTTCCTTGTCGTATGTATCCTGATTGCCTTTTATATATCCGCCCTCTGTGATAAGGTATCGTTCTATATCGGCTTCAAAGTTCTTTTCCTTTAGGTCTGTGATATTCATGGTTATATCTTTATTTAATCTTTGTCTTTGGTTTTTACTACCCAACTTCCTTTATCACCTTTTCCGTTTATACGTTCCAGCAATCCTCTTTCTATGAGTGAAGGAGTCATACGCTTCACAGTCCGTTCCGATTTACCAATATGTGCGGCTATATCAGACTGTGTGGCTTTAGGGTTTTCTTTCAAGAAATTCAGCAGTGCCATTTCATCCAGTGTACAATTCAAAGTGCCATCCAAAGTGCCATTTTGGCTCTTTGATTCCTCTTTTTTGGCACTTTGAGAAAAGTTTATGTGCATCTCCCTGTTGCTAAGAGGATTATTTTCTCCAAACAACATGTTTCTCAAGAACATATCCAGGAATCCGGCATCTGCTGAAACCCCTTTGGCGTAGTTGTTATAGTTGGCACGTGCCAGCGCATTTCTGAAATACCACGAATGTTTCTTGAATATATCATTGTCCACCTTAAATCCGAAAGTCTTCAGGTATTTCATAAGGAATACAGCTATGGTTCTGGTATTACCTTCTCCAAAAGCATGTATCTGCCAAATACCTGAAATAAATTTGCAGATTCGCTGCAAAGCCTGTTCTGCATTCATTGTAGGATAATCAGTACTTTTTTCCTGTGCAAAATCGTATTCCAGAGTAGGGCGAATCATTTCATAATCCGAGTAGATAACCGTATCTCCGTCGAGTACCCATTCTTTCTTTGTGATATTATAGTTTCGTATTTGCCCTGCATGCTTGTACAGACCTTCGAACAGACGTTTATGAATATACAGGAGATAGTCCGGTGTAAACGAGAAAGTCTTTTCCGAAAGCAGTTCGGTGATACGTGCCGATACCTTGTCTGCTTCTTCTGTCCGTTCATCTTCCATTTCCCCACGTGATGATTTCGATTGATAATACGTATCAATCAGATGTTTCACTTCGTCAATGGAAATGTCTCCCTCTATATGTTGCTGTGCCGTCTGAATAAGATACTCAGACGGTTTCAGTCCGTCCACATCCTGCAAGCCTATGGCGACTTGCCATGCGGCTGCTTTCTCTTTCTGGTCGGGTTCTCCCTGTCGGATATATTTGTCGAATTCAGTCATGGCTTATACTTTTTTTTCCGGTTACACACTCGAAAATCAATGATTTCTTGTAGTCTTTCAGTTTCTCTATCTTCTGTTGCTTGATGGAGATTAGTTCGTCTATCTCGCTGCATTTCTGGTCGAGGTAATCGGCGATGGATTGTTGTTCGGAGATAGTAGGAAATGGAATTAACTCTTGTCCTAAATAAGCATTATTAATAATTGGCAATGTTGTAAAAAAAGCATTATCTCTAATTTTATCTTTTAATGCACTTAGATAATAGAAATAAAATCTTGAATAACAATTCAAAGGTATTAATCCTGTAATTTGCTGGTTGGAATAGCCGTTTTCATTAGCATATCCAACCTTCCCAGCAGAAGCTCCGATTCCAACATATAACAAAGTGCCTATAGGAAAAAGCGATATTTTGTTCGCATAAATTACCTTTTCTGATAATTTTCGTTGGGAGCTAAATAAATCATTACAGCTATCCAATATATCTGAAGGAGTATACCAATTTATTAAATTATCTTCTTCTGATGTTTGATCAAAATCTTTAGGTGTTGTTCCAGTTGACAATAAAAAAATATTTTTTAACTTACATATATTCCAATGCTCTGGAATCTCTCCAATCCATTCAATACCGCTATCTTTTAGAGGAACATTTTTATCCAAACCTTTGGTTACAGCCTCGGTAATGACAGATTGCTTGTAGCTTTGCAGTTTGGTTATCATTTCCTCTTGCAAAGTTATCAGTTCGTCTATTTCGCTACATTTTTGGTCAAGGTAAGTGGCGATGAGTTGTTGCTCATGTAATGGAGGGGCAGCTATTTGAATATTTTTCATTTCTTGCCATCTTGTTGTCCATAAGTCATTAACAATACCATGCCCCCACCTATAGTATTCGTCAGAAAATAAACTTGAATGAAACAACCATTCGTAATATACTGGGTTCATATCATTAATAGGAGTCAACACAATATTTATTAAAGATACTGAGCCGTCATATTTTGATATTCCGCATGAACCTCTTCTATCTGAACGACTATTAATTGCAAAATCACCTATCTTGACTAATTTTCTATTGTCACCATCATTAGTTTTTGCAACATTTTCAAGTTGCAGAAGAACTCCTTGCATTGTTACAGATAAAGCTGGATAATCTTTGTCACTAACCTTTTCATTTCGTGGAATATATAAATGTCCGAGTTTTTTCACTTCCCAATGCTCCGGAATCTCCCCAATCCAAGCAATACCACTATCTTTATATTTATCGTATCTATTTTCCATAATCCTCAATCTTCCTAATTTAAATTAAAGAATAATCAATCCATGTAGCATTAGTTTTTCAGCTTCTTCTGCTCCTTTTCAAAATTCTCTAAAAAATGAATCTCTACAGGCGAAAAGCTATAAGCTGTTCTTTCCTTGAACTTGTCGTACTCCGTATCTGCTTTCTGCTTTGCAAGTTCGGCAGAAATCTTTCCAACATGGCTTAACAGTTCTTTACCGGAAAGCTTTAGGAAATCGTCCAACTTTTGAATCCAGTCCTTCATATACATAGGCTTATGCGATTTAGCCTGAAGTTCGGCAAAATCCAAGTATAGACTGACGATTCTGTTGAGCGTATCCAGCTCATCGGAAGAAAGATAGTTCTTCGCTATTTCCGCATCGGTACGTTTGGGCAATGCTCCCGTCCATGAAGTCAGTCCCATGAAATCTTTTTCCGCGTTAGCACGTTCGTGTATAATTTCGGCAGCGGTATGGCCATGTACAGAGAAATGCATCTTGTTTTGTACAGTCTTGAAGAACTGCATGGTAGTCTCTGTACGCGGGTCATAATCTATACTCAGAGCATAAATTTCGAGTATCTTGCGGTAGAATACCTTTTCCGAGGAACGGATGTCACGGATACGGCTTAGCAGCTCGTCGAAATAGTTTCCTCCTCCAGCTCTTTTCAGCAAATCATCGTTCATGGCAAATCCTTTTACAAGATATTCACGCAGAACTTGTGTAGCCCATATTCTGAACTGTACGCCACGGTGCGACTTGACACGATAACCTACACTGATTATCATGTCGAGGTTATAGTATGCCACCTGATATTTTTTATTGTCAGCGGCAGTTGTTGCAAAAAATGCAACAACTGAATCCGGATTCAATTCTCCATCCTCGAATACATTCTTTATATGTCTTGAAATGGTAGATTTGTTTCTTTGGAACAACTCTGCCATCTGGTCGGCTGTAAGCCAAACCGTATCATTGCATAGCGTTACTTCTATCCTTGATTTGCCATCCTCTGTCTGGTAAAGAATTATACTTCCGTTGTTAGGCTGCCCATTCATGGTTGATTCTCTTTTTATGGAGTTACATCTATTCACCCCAAAATCTTAGACATCAGTTCCGATTCTCTTTCCTCCAATTTTTTCAGTTCATCGAATATTACTGAACTTGCTGTAAGAGGAGTATATTTATAAAACTCACGTGTCAGCGGAATTTCATAACCTATCTTACTTTCTGATTCGTTGTACCAGAAGTCTGGAGCATACGGACGTACGTTCTTGTCGAGGTATTCCGTAATATCCTCTTTCCAAGGAATAATCTCGCTGTCCTTCAGTTCTGGGTCGGGTGAAAACCCACTTTCCTGGTCAACAGGCTTTACGTATGCTTCCATCATATCAGGGTTACGTTTGCCGAAATAGTTTCTCAACAAAGCAACCTTTCCCTGCGGCACTTTTATCTTGGCCTTCTTCAGCTCAAGGAAGAAAGTTATATCAGGAAAACCTACGTGCCCAGGCATATTTGCTTCCCAGTATGCAGCCACCTCTTTCAGTAAGGCTTTGTCTGCTTCCTTATAATTGGCCGCAGTAGTCTCGTCAAAATGAATATCCTTGTACTCCAGCCGCAAGGGGCGGTTGATGGTGAGTTTTGTAAACTTAAAATCCTCCACATCTTTTACCTTACTTTCCACTTTTAGCTCAGGATTATGCTCGGAGGTATATTCCCAGTTGGTAAAATCGTGATAAGCCTGCATAATCAGTTCGCGGCAAAGAGTGGTAATCTCTACACGCTTATTGCCAAGCGGCTTGCGCAGTTTCTCGAAGCATTTGCTGGCATCGATCAGCTGCACCTTGCCCGCACGTTCTTCCGACTTATTTTTGCTCACTACCCAAATATAGGTAGCAATACCCGTATTATAAAACAGGTCGTTAGGTAACTGGATAATCGCCTCCAGCCAGTCATGTTCCAGCAGATAGCCTCGTATTTCACTTTCACCGCTGCCAGCATCCCCTTTAAACAGGGGAGAACCGTTCTGAATAATAGCCATACGGCCGTCTTCTTTCAGCTTTGCCACACCGTTGAGCATAAACAGCATCTGTCCGTCTCCCTTTGCCGGCAGTCCCGGAGCAAAACGTCCTGCTTCGCCCATTTCGTTTTCGGCTTTCACACGTTTTTCGGATGCTTCCCAGTCGATACCGAAAGGAGGGTTTGATATGATATAGTCAAACTGATATCCCTTGAACTGGTCGTCGCCAAGAGTATCTCCCAAGCGCATATTGTCGGCATTACCGCCCTTGATAAGCATATCGGCTTTGGCAATACCATACGTCTGTGGATTGAGTTCCTGACCATAGCATGTGATTTCGGCTTCAGGGTCTATTTTGCGGAATCTCTCGTCAAGACAGGCAAGCATCTGGCTTGTTCCCATTGCCATATCGTATATGGATGCCACGATGCCTTCATCTTCCATTTTCTGCTCATCATCTCCTACAAGCAGTTCGCTCATCAGATAAATGATGTCACGTGCGGTAAAGTGTGCTCCTGCCTGGTCGTTATACGATTCGGAAAACTTTCTGACTAATTCTTCAAAAATGTAGCCCATATCCACAGCCGAAACTACATCCGCTCCCAGATAAGCCTTGGCAGAACAGAACTCCTTGATAACGAGATAGAGGCGGTTGTTATCGTCCATCTTCTTAATCTCGTTGTAAAAGTCCATGCGGTTGATGATGTCAATTACATTCTCAGAGAAATGGTTGAGGTAATTCTCGAAGTTGTCTTTGATATTATCGGCATCAGCAAGCAAAATGTCGAAAGTAAACTTGCTGGTATTATAGAACTTCTGTTTGGCTGCCGCTTCAAGAAAACCTTTCTTTACGGCTATACCCTTCGCATCAAGGTCTTCGTTCATCTTGATAACAGCATCTTTTGTTGGAGCAAGGGTATCTTCAAAACGCTTGATTACACACATGGGTAGGATTACCTTTCCGTATTCGTGAGGTTTGTATAAGCCTACCAGTTTATCGGCAATGGCCCAGATTAAATTGGCCTTTTCCTGTATATTGATAGAGGTCTGTCTTTGCAAATCTTCTCCGCTCATATTTCTGTTTTTTTTTATTACTTTTCAAAGGTACAAATTTATTGTGCAGTAGAATTGCACTTGTTTTATAAAAATTCAATATCTTTTCTTGTGATAAAGAAATGATATAGTTCTTTTGTACGTTCGTTTGTATTGGGAGAATGCTTGCTAATTTTTATTTTTTTACCAATATCTTCTGGATGCATTTCATTGTATTTAAGAAGGCAATCTTTACAATGGTAATTCCTGTTTTCATCCTGCTCTATTAAACCAATGATTTCTTCAGAACCTTCAGTAGACATAAATACAGATGTTTTTTGTCTAAGATTCTTTATTTCATTTTCGCTTGTAGGAAGAGTTTTACACCAATATATTATATTGAGTAGCTCAAAAACCGTACTGCGAATAAGATATGGAGCAGAGCCATCACCTACAATTGCATCAATAGCTAATCTGTGTGAACCATTGTTCGCTATTTCTACACAAGAGTGAAAACTTCGTTGTACATGAACCGGTACAAATTCTTGCATTGTATTATTACCCATAAACCTACTACATTCAGCAAGATTTGTTCCGTTGAACTGTATGGGTAATACTCCACTCTTATTACAATATGTCATAACCCATTCTAATATTTTACGAATGGGAGTGAACACCTCTTTGTCATCTGTGATATTATTGTAAACTCTTTTTATCACATTAATAAGTTCATACTTAATTTCAGAAAATGTTTCGATTACATCTGCATATTTAAATCTGATTTGAGTCTCATCAAGTTTATTGGCTTCTGTTTTTATATCCTGAAACAACTGTGCCTGATTGGCTTTATTACCTTTCTTGTACAGCTTTTTGCCACGAAGGGATCTTTTAAATTCTTCATCATCATATAAATCGCCTTGGCCTGAGAAAATAAATACAGGTACAACCCTTTTATAACGAAGTTCGGCAATTTTGTCCAATGAATTATGCATACCTTCAGTAGTGGCAACTTCATCACTTGATTCATTCCAGCCTTTCGCATCAAGTATAATAGCATCCCATTTATAAATATCTTCTTCGAATGCTTTAATTCCTTCTTTTGATGTGCTATATGGAGTAAGAATAATATCATCCATTTCAGCATCACTAATAACAGATGTCAGCTTCTTGTACTCATCATCAATCCAAAGTACGTTATATCTTATCATAGCTTATCAATCAATTTTAGGGAGTTTAATAGTTATCTGAACCGGGAATAGACTATCCGGATCGTTTTCAACAGAATAACTACCTTTAAAATGTTCAACAATACTTTTAACCCGATAACCGCCAATTCCATCATTACCGGTATCACCAGCAATCTCTCCTTTGATACCAAATCTTTTTGTATCCATACCTTTGGGCATAGGTTTTCCATTATTGCTAATCTGGATAACATGCATATTTTCTTCTTTATCGTAGGAAAGACGAATCCGTATGATATTATTATTCCTTCCTTTAATAAATCCATGCATAACGGCATTACTGATAATATTATGAATGACCTCTTTTAAATCTTCTTTATTGATTAAAGTGTATGCATCCATTTTCTCACATTCTTCATCAACCAAATATTCAATCTGGTAATTGTTTTTGCTTTTGAAGCATTTTAGGACCTTCTTGATATCCACTTTAGATGCTAATCCAAAGCCGTTGGTTTGCGTTAAAAGATCGAACTTGGATTCCATTTCTTCAATAGTATCCGATAATCTTTTTAAATGCTCTGATAAAGTCATATTCAACACTTCACTATATATCATGTTTCCCAGATTGTTTCTATCTACATATTTAATCAATCCGGAAACCCCACTAGTGATGTCACCAATATATTGTCTGAGGCTATGTTTCTTTATACGGATTTCCTCAATAAAGTCAATACGCTGCTTTTCAAGCAGAGATTCTAAACCTAATTCTTTTGCTTTTGCCAATGAAAAGTTATACTTCTCATTTTCGAACATTGCCTTCTGTACTTCAAGCCCTTGTTTTTCGAGTGCAGGTATTAATATCTCTATCTCAAGAAAATCTTTTTTAGATATAGATGGCATAATACCGGTACTTCTTGCTGAAACTTGCTTGACTACATATTCTTTGCTAAGCTCATTGGCAAGATATTGAGGATAAACAAGTTCCTGATTGACTTCAAAAGAAAGTATATTGGGATTACAGCATACATCTACCTCTTCATTGTATTTAAACAATGTTGGTTTGAGATTGCCGATTCTTAGGATTAAAAGTAAATCCTTGTCTAATTTGCTATGGCTCTTGCTAATCTTTTCGGAAGGTAAATCTTGAAAAGTTTTTATGAAGTCAAACTTCTCATTAGATAAATCTTGCCCTTTAATAAATATAGCTTCTTCTTTTTTGCATCTGCCACCATTGTGGTATGAAACAAGTTCTTTGAGTTTGCACAATCTGTATCCTTCCGGAACTTCAATATCATCGATAGGACTATTGATATACAGACTTGGATTCAGATTAAATTCATTTTCTGAGAGTTCATCTAATGAAATCTCTTTTACGAATTTAGGCAATTTATTCTCTATCGCTGAAAGAAGTTTGTTGGTATCCATTATATTTCTATCCTTTCCTTTGGAATAGAAAGAAGAACCATCTGTCATCAGAATTCTATCATTACGCTGCTTGGTTATCTTTATTACAGCTGTAGGTATTGATGCAAAAGAAAACAACTTAGATGGAAGGAGTATGACTGAATGGATAAAACCATTAAGAGCCATATATTTCCTGAATTTCTCTTCTATACTGCTGAAAAGGAAATTTAGAGAAATGACAAATTGAGCAGTCCCATTCTCTTTAAGGCTATTAATAGCCTTTTCAATCATAAAGCCTTCAACAACATTATGTTTGAATTGGGAATAAAAAGGATACAAGTCTTTTCTATGCAGCGAAAAACCAAATGGAGGTGTAGAAATTATAGCGTCAAATAGCTCTGTATCTCCTTTCCAAATTTCCAGGCTATTCTCATTATAATAGGCAGAAGGGTCTATTCCATTCAAGAATAATCTTATACAACCAATCGCCCATGTTTCTGAATTTATTTCCTGGGATATGAAATTAGCTTTAGGATTTGCCAATTGATATGATCCAATCCCTGCACAAGGATTGTATATGCGCTTACCTGTTGTATCTCCATGCAGTCTAGACACCAATTCGGTAAGTTCATAGGGCTGTGTAAACTCACTATTACTACGACCAATAGCATTAGACAAAATAGAAATAACTTCTTCGTAAATAGAAGCTAGAGAATCTCCTAAGGGATCTATATTAAGTATTTCCTGAACAAGAAATCTCAATTTTTTTAATGAATACTTTTTACAGATATCATTTAAGAATATCGGTCTTGATAATCCCAAGTCTAAATAATATGTGATAACTTCAAGTTCATCACCATAAAATAATAGATCATTCAATTTACCTTGTTTATGTAAAGCAAGGTAATAACCAATAAGCTCTATTATATTAGATGTTTCAACATAATCTCTACAAGTATTGATTAATTTAAAAGCTACACTTCTATAATTAGGCATTTCTTTTGCGTTACTCATAAGAACAAAAAATTAGATTAAACAATTTTTACGATGCAAAGGTTATATCTTGTTGTGCAGTGTATCTGCACAATACTTATTTTTTTCGATGATATTCTTTGCTCTTTCTGAGATTTTTTCTCTTAATGATTGTGGTTCAACTATTTCTATACTATCAGCAAATCCTAATAGAAGGGTCTCGAATTCATAATTTGGAATCAATTTTAATCTTATAACAACATCATTTTCATCACTTAAATGTTTAAGCTCTGTTTGTGATTCATGGAATGGTTTAGATTCTATATAATTATATCGTTTTCTGTCTACCTTTAATATAATGGTTTCAATATCGCAATTTGTAGGAACAGTGACTCCAACCACATCACTAAAATATTCCATAAAATCAATGTCTTTATTTTCGATATACGGTATAGATGTTATTTCGAAGCCAATAATTCTGTCTATAGCCATATTCATTATTTTTGAATCTGATAAGCCAAAAAGAAACCATCTATTATTATATTGTTTAAGGAAATAGGGATGAAGAATATAGTTTCTGGATTCTCCAAAAGCCGCTTTATATTCTACTTTTAATGGTTGTTTGTTTATAATAGCCTCAAATAAAGAAGTAAAATATCCAATACCTTTTAGATATGGATTATGTTCGAAAGCAACAACACTGTCAACATTGGATTTTAATTTAAAAGTATCCTCTAAGCGAGTCAAAACTTCTTCCATCCATTCAAATTGAGGTAGTCCTTTAAAGCGGTTAAGCATTAAGATTGTATCTTTCAAATGCTCGGCTTCTGTTTGACTTAAAGGTTTCTTGTTTATGGAAAAATTTTTATCGCTGTATCTATAATATTTCCGCTTGCCATCGTTTATTTTATCCAATGGAATAGAATATCCGGCTTCACTTTCCATAAATTTGATATCCTCAAATAATTGACGGCGCTTAATTCCATCTGTATTTCCACTATATTCATAAATGGCATTATTACATGCTTCTATTAAGTCTTCAATAAAATATTTTTTACCCCAGTTACTAAAGCATCTGTCTAATGCTTGATAGCGTATTACTGCATGTTGATTGGTTCCCATTATTTAAATCTCTAAATTAATAAATAAAGTAAGACCATATGAAAATTTTGTCTATTTAAACAACAAATTAAGGTCCATCGACAAGAAATCCTCAAAAGGCAATCCTCCGGAACCTACCACCAAAGCCTTGTGCGGATGGTATAACTGCGAAAAAACGGCCAGCCCTTGGTTAGTAGTTCTTCTTCCACTCTTCACTTCAATGGCTACCTTCTTGTTTCTCCGGATCAGTACGAAGTCTACTTCATCTTTCTTGTCTCTCCAGTAATACACTTTGTAGTCATAAATTTGTGCCTGGCTGACAAGGTGCGCACCAATGGCAGATTCTACATAGCGCCCCCATAACTTGGCATCTTCTATCACTTCCGAAAAATCTTCGTCAGCATATACATTCCGAAGCGCACTGTTATGAACCTGAAACTTGGGAACGGAATTATATTTCCGTGCTTCATCTTCTGCGTATTTCTGTAGTCCACAAAGCAAACCACATTCATCCAAAAGATGCAGGTAACCGGCAAGCGTGGTCACATTGCCTGCATCTTGCAGTTGGGCAGCTACCTTGGTAAGTGAAAGTAATTCTCCACTATAACTGCTGCCTATCTCGAACAGCTGCCGCAAGAGCTGGGGTTTCATAATACGGGTATCCATCAACACATCTTTTGAGATAGAAGATTCAATCAATGCATCTTTCACATAGTTTCTCCAACGTGTTTCATTCTGAATGTATTGTGCGGCACCCGGATACCCCCCAAAATAGACATATTGTGGCAAAGACCATCCAAAACAGTCTTTCATTTCAGTATAAGTCCAGTGGGAGAGACGGGTAAGTTCAAACCGTCCGGCAAGCGATTCGGTCAAACCCTTTTCAATCCACATTCTGGAAGAGCCCAACAGTACCACTATCAGTTGTCTTTTTTCTCGGGTGTCGCGGTCCCATTCGGCTTTTACCGTTTCACTCCAGTTTCTTATCTTTTGGATTTCATCTATGACCATCAGCCTTTTATTTTCTCCACGAACGGCCATTTTCATTCTTTGTGATTCCCATACCTGGGTAAGCCAGTCGGCAGATACACCTGTCACATCATCTGCGGAATAACTGTCGAACGGAAGAGTGCATTCTTCCAGTACCTGACCGATGAGAGTAGATTTTCCTACTTGTCGAGGGCCGACAATAACCTGTATTTTACTTCTTGGCTCATTTATACGGCTAAGAATTTCCTGAAACTGCGCTCTTTTATATTCCATATTTTCCCAAATGTTCAATCTAATTCCACAAAATGTTCAATCCCCTGAACAAAAATGTTCAATCTGCATCAAAGATAGAAAATATCCCTCAAAAAGAAAAAGTATCCGGAAAACAATTCTTTCTATTTGCCGCTGCACTCGGCTTACACTATCTTTGCACCATGAATTACCTGGAAGTGTTTGGAACCCTTGTAGGGTTAGTCTATTTATGGCTGGAGTACCGTGCCAGCATTTACCTGTGGCTGGCCTGTATCGTGATGCCTGCCGTCTATCTGGTGGTGTATTATCAGGCTGGGCTGTATGCCGATTTCGGAATCAACGTGTATTACCTGCTGGCTTCGGTATATGGCTGGATAGCCTGGAGCAGAGGAAGGAAAAAGAAGAACATACAACAGGATGAAGAAGAAACACCCATTACACGCATGTCGCGCAAAGTATATTTCCCCTTGACAGCCGTGTTTATTCTGTGCTGGGTGGTTATTGCCTGGATATTGATTACATGGACAGACAGCAGTGTGCCTTGGACGGACAGTTTCACTACGGCACTGAGCATCATAGCCATGTGGATGCTGGCTCGCAAATATGTGGAGCAGTGGGGAGCCTGGATGATTGTGGACTGGGTGTGCTGCGGACTGTACATCTACAAGGGGCTGTATTTCACTTCGGCACTTTACGGGCTTTATGCGATAGTGGCCTTTTTCGGATGGAGAAAATGGCTGAGCCTGATGACGGAACAGGCATGTGACCAAACTAATAAAGAGTAGAAACAATGAATGACATAAAGAATGAAAATGAGCGACTGGCTTTGCCGTTTATTCCCGAAGCAGTGATAGTAGGAAACGGAGAGTTTCCTTCACATCCGTTCCCATTGGCTGTGCTCAATCAGGCACCTTGCGTGGTGTGTTGCGACGGGGCGGCGAATACGCTGGCCGACAGCGGACGTGTACCCGACTGGATTGTGGGCGACGGTGATTCACTTTCGGAGGAGAACCGGATCCGTTTTCACGACCGGATTCATCGTATTCCGGACCAAGAGACCAACGACCAGACCAAGGCGGTGATGTTTCTGCTATCGCAAGGGATAAAGCGAATTGTCCTCGTAGGGGCTACGGGTAAACGGGAAGACCATACACTGGGAAATATCAGTCTGCTTATGGAATATCAGCAGATGGGGGCGGAAGTGGTGATGCTGACCGACTACGGTTTCTTCATTCCTGCTACAGGTGACAAGGTATTTGCCGGATTCCCTAGGCAGCAGGTGTCTGTCTTCAATTTTGGGGCAATACAACTTCGAAGCGAAGGATTAAAATATCCTATCTATGATTTTCACTCTTTGTGGCAAGGTACGCTTAATGAAGTGGATCACAGCAGTTTCCGCATTACAGCAAAAGGAAGTTACCTGGTGTATTGCACCTACGAGCCGAAGGCATAAAAAAACGTAAGTGCGTTTGACTCAAAACGTCAAAGAGTTTTACTTCAAACGCACTTGCGTTTGGACTTAAACGTCCTTGCGTTTTACCTAAAACGTACTTGTGTTTTCCGGCAGACCTCTTTCTATCTGATTTTTAAGTTAATAAATCATTAGCAATCTTGCTTTTCTCCAGCAAAAATACTAAATTAGGGCATCGTGAATTTTAAATGTAATGCCTATGAAAAAGTATGTAGCTGAACTAATCGGAACTATGGTTCTTGTACTGCTGGGCTGCGGTAGCGCCGTATTTGCAGGAGGAGTGGCCGACACAGTGGGTGCCGGTGTAGGAACCATCGGAGTGGCCATGGCATTCGGTCTTTCTGTCATCGCCATGGCATATACCATAGGAAACATTTCCGGCTGCCACATCAATCCGGCCATTACACTGGGTGTATGGTTATCGGGAGGCATGAAAACGAAACGGGCTTTGATGTACATGCTGTTTCAGGTTGTGGGCGCCATTATCGGCTCACTGATTCTTACATTGTTAGTTTCGACCGGTGCACACGGAGGGCCGACGACCACAGGCTCCAACAGCTTTGCGTCTGATGCCATGGGGCAGGCGTTTCTGGCCGAAGCCGTGTTTACCTTTATCTTTGTGCTGGTGGCGCTGGCTGCTACGGACGAAAAGAAGGGTGCGGGCAACCTGGCTGGACTGGCCATCGGACTTACGCTGATACTGATTCACATCGTGTGCATCCCGATTACAGGCACGTCCGTAAATCCGGCACGAAGCATCGGACCGGCCTTGATGGAAGGCGGACAGGCCATCGAACAGCTCTGGCTCTTTATCGTGGCACCTTTCGTGGGAGCAGCTTTCAGTGCGCTGGTGTGGAAATTCCTTCGTACTGAATAAGTAAAGACACGAGGATAGCATGTCTTTTTCATTTAAAAAACGTATCTTTGCAGCCGATTTTTAAATAAGAAAAAAGATATGCTATCACAAGGTATTTATTCGATTGTTTTACTGATTTTCTCGAACATCTTCATGACGTTTGCCTGGTACGGCCACTTGAAGATGCGTGAAGAGTTCAGCTGGTTTGCTTCACTGCCGCTGATTGGGGTGATTGCGTTCAGCTGGGCCATTGCTTTTTTTGAATACTGTCTGCAGGTTCCAGCCAACCGCTTAGGCTTCAGAGACAGTGGGGGACCGTTTGACATCATGCAGCTGAAAGTGATTCAGGAGGTGATTACGCTGGCCGTGTTTACCATTTTCTCTATGATTGCGTTCAAAATGGAGTTGAAATGGAATCACCTGGCTGCATTTTTCTGCCTGATATTGGCTGTGTATTTCGTATTCAAGAAGTGAGATAAGACGCTTGTCAGTTCTGCTGTTCGCGTAAGCGCTGGATTTCACGCTGCACGTCGTACTGGTTGCTTCTGACTTTATCTTTTCGGAAGAATTCTTTTCGCCGGATGGAGTCCTCGGCTGCTTTCTGGCGAATGTATTCATACAAGTTTCCCGCATCCTCCGCCTGCGCTGGTTGCGGGTTTTTCTTTTTCTCCACTTTTACGGTATCGGGCCGAATCTCCGCTTGTTTCTTTACGGAGTCAGGAGCAGCGTAAATGGGCAGGAGAGGGGCTTCCGAAAAAGCCGGCTGAAAAGAGAGCAGTGTCTGCGTACTATCGGCCGCCTGCTGTTTACGGAGCTGACGGTAGAAGTTGGGCACCTTCAAGCTATCGGCTGCCGTAGGCTGATAGTCAGCATAGGTTTTCCATGCATTGGCATGCTTGCGGTTGTGTGCCAGCATGCGTCCGCGTCGGGTCATGTTGTTATAGATGAAGCCCATGAAATCAAGTCCACCGATAACAAAACTCGAACCAGCTGGCGAAGAAACATCTTCATACATTCGTCCGGTAGAAGGTACAATGCTACGTCCGTATTCTTCGTCTGCATATATGCGATTAGGATTCAGTGTCCAGGAGATTTCCCACTGCTTGGGCCGACCGGCTACTAATACATCGTATACAGGGTCTTCTCCGAAACGCGTCCAGATGGTGTAAGGCTCCATGCGGACATAACTTTCCGGTTTCCACACTTTGGTGGTATCAATCAGACTGCGGGGGACTTTCAGGTCCACTTTGAAGTCCATCCACTTTTTGTTCAGCGGAGCTTCCAATGGCTTGTTTTCCTGTTTGGGTAGGGGATTAAAGTCAAATTGAATCATTTTTACTGCATCCATGTTGAGTTGCAGTTCTTTTTCCTGCTGCTGGCTCATGGCGGGCAGGATACCGACTGTACATAGAATCAGTGTCAGCCGGGATGATAGATGTAAAGAGTAGTTCATGCCGTGTACGTGTTTATAGTCCTTTTACTCGCCCTCCCTGCATCCAGCACTTGCGATAGTAAGGCTCTTCCAGCCGGCTGACAATGACGCCAGAACTGGTGCTGGCATGCACGAATTTTCCATCTTTCAGGTAAATACCTACGTGATTGGCAACGCGTTTACGCCGTCCGTTATGAAAGAACACCAGGTCGCCTTCCTGTAACTGGCGCTTGGATATTTTTCGGCAATTTTCCGTCCGCTGGGCGTCGGAATTGCGCTGTAGTTTCTTATGGTACACTTTCTTATAGACAGCAGCCGTAAAGCCTGAACAGTCCGTTCCCCGGTGAGTGCTCCCCCCGTGGCGGTAGGGCACTCCAATCCAGTCGGCCACTTCCACGTAGAGTTGATGATTGTCGTCGACATCGATGTCCATTTCCAGTCGCACAGCTGCACGCGCCAGTTCACGGTAGTCCACGCGCGGAGCACGTGTGCCACACGAGGATAACAAAAGTGTGCACACCGCGAACAGCATGCACACTGAAAAACGAGTGAAGCGGTATCTGTACATAGTTGTTTGTTTTGAACAAATGTACACAATATCCTCGTTACATGGATAGGTACTTAGGGTATTTTAGAACCTGTTGAAGATTCTTTCATTTTATTCTTTTACCTCAAAATAGTTTTCCAACTCTATTCCGGCAGCCCCGTCGGTATTGTCAAGATCGCGGAGCAGATGCCCCTGTTCCAGCAGTACGATACGGGTACTGAGGTCGACGGTGTGACTCAGGTTGTGGCTGGACACCAAAATAGTGGCCTTTTGTTCTTCACAATAGTGCTTAAGCAGATGCTTGAGCAACGACTGTGAGGTAGGGTCGAGGAAGTTGAACGGTTCGTCCAGAATAACGAGTTTCGGATTATGAAGCAGGGCAGTGACAATACCCGTCTTCTGCTTGTTTCCGGCCGAAAGGTTGCGGATGTATTTCTTTTCTTTCAGAATTTCATCGCCCAGAAAACGTTCATAACGATAAATCCGTTCATGAAGGGTGGCAGCATCGAATCCGTACATACGTCCGCAGAACTGGAAATATTCTTCGGGGGTAAGGTAATCTATCAGAAAACTCTCGTCCATATAGGCTCCTACGTGCGACTTCCAGTCTTCACTTTGTGATACGTCGGTTCCGTCTAAACATACATTTCCGCTGTCGGCTTTCAACAGGTCGAGCATCAGGCGGAACAGAGTGGTTTTCCCAGCCCCGTTATTGCCCATCAATCCCAGGATTTCAGGCCCCTGCAGGGTGTAGTCGGGAATATCGACAGCCGTCTTGCTGCCATAGGTTTTTTTCAGGTTATGTATCTTGATTTCCATAAGAATTCATTGATTGGTTACAGATAAAAAATTACCTCGTTTCGCGAAGGTCTTCCATGAGCGAATGCCGCTTCTGAAATACTTTCCGATAGAGCAGCTTGCACCAAAGGGGATGAAGCACGATGCCCGGCACCCCCAGTAGGGTGCAAACCAGATAGGCTGTGGAAAGCTCCATCCAAAAGAGTAGTATACGACAAAGCGCCATCGGTACAAAGAATGCACAAGCCACAGCCAGCATCTGGAAAGGAGAGTTCCACTGACCTTTCCCCATAAGGGAAGCATCCAATGGGGCGGTGTTCCGGTTTACGAGAGCCAGCAGCATAATCACCGGAAAGGTAACGCCGGCCGTGTAGACCAGCTGACTGACAAGCATACTGACGGAACAGTTACTCCAGATAACGGAAGGCAAAAGGCATATCAGTGGAATAAGTAGCAAAAGGCAATAGACATAATATTTAGCCCTGAACAGATGGAGCAGGGAATCACGGTGCATCATCAATCCGTCAAGATAGGCTCCTTCGTAGGCCATGATGCGTGACAGAATACTGATGGCATATCCCGTAAAGCAATAAATGGAGTATAAGTACAGCGTGAACCAAGTTGCTTCTTCCGTGTGGCTCATACCAAACAAGGCAAGGGCAAACAATACGATAATGACAGTCATCATCTGGAAGTTTTTCCGAGGAGCCTTATTACGGAATATCATCTTCAGTTCCAGTTTCATGTATTCACCTGTCAGTCCGAAACGGTTCAGGAAACGGTAGCGTCCGGCATGTTTTACCTGCGGCATTTTTTCCCGGCGGTTCAGTTCACTGTAAATACAGGCCATCTGTACACGGCTGTTCAAAAAAGCCAGCAGGGCTATGACGACCAGTATTCCCAGATAGGCCAATATTTTCCCCTGAATGAGAGCCTCGCCTAACGCCATGGAGAAATCGCTGACGTATGAATAGAAAAATCCTCCTATTGCCATCAGGGCATAGCATCCGATGGGAAGCAATACCCAAGCTATGTGGCGACGCTGCAATGTACGCACCAGTACACTCCAATAGGCATTGGCCACCATCAGAAGCCAGATACCAAGTGCATAACACACCACACCTGTTACACCGTAGAAACGTACCACGGTCATAGCGCCAAAGGGGACGAAGAAAAAGAGCCAAAAGAGATTGAATGCTTTCAGTCCCACTTGTACGAGCAGGACATTGATAAGCTGTTGCTTTTTAATCGGTAGCAGCAGGTAGGGTTTGATTTGCTGCGTAGGAGTAGGAAAAAGAAAGCGCAGCAGGAAATCAATGAACAGGAAGCCTGGCAGACAGGCATTGAGCACATCGTAGGGTTCCATTGTGGGGAATCCTTCTTCAAAAGCAATGGGCAGCGTAACCCCAATCAGAATGAGGTACGCTGCCCAGAATGCAGTAAACAGATAAATCAGAAACTTGGCAAAGCGGTTCCTGTCGTACATCGGGTTCCGCTTTGCAGCAAGTTTTTGATTCCTCCGTATTTCGGTTAATAACATAATCGGAGTAATTTCACGGTTTCATTATTTCTGTACCGGAGAACTCATGCTGACTTCCACTTCGTTCTTCTGTCCGAAGAAGGTCTTGGCAAAGGCTTTCAGGTCGTCACCGCTGATAGCATTCACGGCTTCTTCGTATCCGGTATTCATATCCAGATTCTGCCAGTAGTAAGTGTCCAGGATATTCATCCAGTAACCGTTTTCTTTCTGATTCTGCTTGTAGGTCTTCAGCATGTATTCCTTCACCTTGCTCAGGTCTTCGCTAACCGGACCTTTTTCGATAAATTCCTGAATACCTTCGTTAATCAGTTTCACCATTTCTTCACGACGGTTCGGGTCAGTATCGAAGTATACCTGGAAGGCACCTTTCTCAGTCGGATACTTGCTCAGGCTTCCGCTACAGCTTACACCGTATGTACCACCGGCATCTTCACGTACGGTACGCAGGTAAACCATATTCAGCAGCTGACCAAGCATGCTCATCTGCAGGTTGTTCTTCAAATCATACTTGCAGTCGCCAGAATATACCATCAGCACAGTAGCCTTCGGAGTTTCCAGTTCTTTCACGAAGTTGTTTTCGAAGTGTCCTTTACGGATAGCCATACCTGTATCGCGGAATTTTTCATTACGTTTGATAGCAGGCAATGCACCCAGGTACTGTTCGATAAGCGGAGTAGCTGTTTTTGCATCTACGTTACCTACCAGGATGAAGGTAAAGTCGCTGGCATCAGCAAAACGGTTCTTGTAGAGTTCCATTACTTTGTTGTAGTCAATCTTGTCGAGCATGTCGGCTTTCATAGACAATGCACGCGGATGACGGTTGTAAAGTGCTACGTTGATAGAATCGCTGAAAGCAGTCATCGGGTCAGCTTCCTGGTTAGCCAGAGCAGCTTTGTTACGCGTAATGAAAGAAGTGAAGGCTTCCTGGTCCATACGCGGTGCAGTGAAACGCAGGTAAGTCAGCTGAAGCATGGTTTCCAAATCTTTCGGAGAGCAGCTTCCTGACAATCCTTCTGAATAGGTGTTGACCATTGCGCTGGCTGATGCCATCTTTCCGGCCAATACTTTATCCAGGTCTACAGAATTGAAATTACCCAGTCCACCCAATGAAGCAATCTGGCTGATCAGAGCAAACTGCAATACATCTTTATCGTCGAACAAAGAAGTTCCACCCGGGCTGAATGCCTGCATACGTACTTCGTCAGCCTTGAAGTCTGTCGGCTTCAGGATGACACGCACACCGTTGCTCAGTGTCAGGATAGTAGAACCGAACACACCCTGTTCTGTTTTCACTACCTTTCCAGCCTGCGGTTTTTCCTTCATCAGCGGTTCATCAGATACTTTGTCTACATAAGCTGTCAGTTTTTCAGCTTTTACCTTGTCGATTACAGCTTTCAGTTCAGCTTCCGTCGGATATTTCATACCGTCTTTTTCCGGACAGAACACGCTCAACACGATGTTTTTCTCTGTGATGAGCTGTTGCATTACCTGATTAACAGCTTCTACCGGAATGTTCGGCACAATCTGGTTCATGATGGCATATTCATTCTCAATGCCCGGGATCGGTTCATTGTCAATGAAGTGACGCACATATTCATTTACATAGCTTGCATTACGCTGTTTGTTACGTTCGTTGTAAGCAGATTCCAGTCCGCGCAGGTAATCAGCTTTCGCACGGGCATATTCGCTGGCTGTGAAACCAAACTGACGCACTCGTTCAATTTCGCGCATCAACGTTTCTGTGGTCAGGATGATACCGTCTTCCTTGGCTGCAGCAAAGGCCGCAAATGCTCCTTTTGTCTTAGCAACCAGATAATCTCCATCCTGTACACCAGCTTCAATGAACGGCGGGTTAGCCTGCTGGGTCAGCTCGTTCAAACGGCTGTTAAGCATGCTTTCGATAGAAGAAACCATGTAGTTCATTACCAAATAACCCATGTTGTTCTTCTGATCGTTAGGCACTACATCGTGTTTGTGGAACAGATATACGATGGGCACCTGCTGTTCCTTGTCTTTTGCCACGGTAATGATAGGTTCATCATTGTCGGGCACAGGGAAGTATTTACGTTCTGCAGCGTTAGCCGGCATTTCAATCGGAGAGAACAGCTTCTTGATTTTTGCTTCAATGCTGTCCACATTGATGTCGCCCACTACCACGATACCCTGCTGGTCTGGACGGTACCATTTTTCATAATAGTCTCTCAATGCCTGATAAGGGAAGTTGTCTACCACTTCCATCGTTCCGATAGGCAGACGGTAGGCATACTTGCTGTCTTTATACATGGCAGGGAATACCTTTTCATACATACGCATCATGGCTCCTGTGCGTGTACGCCATTCTTCGTGGATAACTCCACGCTCCTTATCGATTTCTTTCGGAGCAAGTGTCAGGTCGTTGGCCCAGTCGTGCAAAATCAACAGACAAGAGTCTACGATTCCGTCACGGATAACCGGTACGTTAGAAATGTTGTACACGGTTTCATCTACTGAAGTATAAGCGTTCAGGTTAGCTCCAAACTTCACACCGATGGTTTCGAGGTATTCACGAAGCAGGTTGTCGGGGAAGTGAGTGGTTCCGTTGAAACACATGTGCTCCAGGAAGTGTGCCAGACCACGCTGGTTGTCTTCTTCCAGGATAGAACCTACTTTCTGTGCAATGTAGAAGTCGGCCTGATTGTCGGGCAACTCATTGTGACGGATGTAGTAGGTCAATCCGTTTTCTAACTTACCGATACGCACGTTAGGATCGGTTGGGACAGGCGGCATCTGCTGGGCGAATGCGGTCATGGCACCTCCCACTAAAATTACCGCCGCAAAAGTTCTTTTTAATTTAAAAACTTTCATCGTAATTTTTATTTAGGTTGTGAGTAATTCAAATTAAAGAAGTCCGTTAGCAGACAAATAACGCTCTGCCTCAATGGCTGCCTTACATCCGCTTCCAGCTGCTGTAATAGCCTGACGGTAATGTGGGTCAGCTACGTCGCCTGCAGCAAATACACCCGGAATACCCGTACACGGAGTATTTCCTTCAGTAATGATATAACCGGTTTCATCGGTTTTCACCCACGGCTTGAAAATATCAGAATTCGGTTTGTGACCGATAGCCAGGAAGAATCCGTCAATAGCCACATCGTAGCGTTCTTCGTCGGCTTCACCCATACGTTTCACTACGTGCATACCTTCCACACCGTTATCGCCGAACAAGCCTACAGCATTGTGTTCAAACAATACGGTAATGTGCGGATGATTCAGTACACGCTCCTGCATGATTTTAGAAGCACGAAGGAACGGCTTGCGTACCACAAGATATACCTTGCTGGCCAGTCCTGCCAGGTACACAGCTTCTTCGCAGGCAGTATCGCCACCGCCTACTACAGCTACGGTTTTCTTACGATAGAAAAAGCCGTCGCAAGTAGCGCAAGCACTGACACCCATACCCGCGTATTTCTTTTCGTCTTCCAGTCCTAAGTATTTGGCAGTAGCACCGGTAGAAATAATCACGGTATCAGCGGTGATTTCCTTTTCATCGTCTATCACAAATGTATAAGGAGCCTTGCTCAAATCGGCTTTTGTCACAATGCCGTTGCGAATGTCGGCACCAAAACGTTCAGCCTGTCTTTTCAGGTCGTCCATCAGTACCGGACCGGTTACACCTTCCGGATAGCCGGGAAAGTTTTCTACTTCGGTAGTAATGGTAAGCTGACCACCAGGTTGTATACCTTCATATAGCACGGGAGAAAGATTGGCACGGCTGGTATAGATAGCGGCCGTATATCCTGCGGGGCCTGATCCGATGATCAGGCATTTTACATGTTCTGTTGCCATAAAATTGAAATAAAATTTATTGTGTTTGAATAATCGTAGAACAAAAGTATATATTTTTTAGAATACTCCTTTTATTTATTCAGAGATTTTACGAAATATAGATTATTTATTCAGCCTATGGAGACCGTTTTTTATTGCATAAATGAAAAATAGATGCTAACTTTGCCCGTCAATTAGATAAAACTAACATTTAATAAAGATATGTTTAGAAGTCATACTTGCGGTGAGTTACGACTCGCCGATGCAGGCAAGAACGTGACACTGGCCGGATGGGTGCAGCGTGCACGTAAGATGGGAGGAATGACATTTGTGGACCTCCGCGACCGCTACGGTATTACGCAGTTGGTGTTCAACACGGAAGTGAACGCCGAACTTTGTGAGCGTGCCAACCACCTGGGACGTGAATTCGTGATTCAGGTGAAAGGAACTGTAAGCGAACGTTCCAGCAAAAATGCCAATATCCCAACGGGAGAAATTGAAATCATCGTATCAGAACTGAATATTCTGAATTCAGCCCAAACACCACCTTTCACCATTGAAGACAATACGGACGGGGGAGATGACCTTCGTATGAAATACCGTTATCTGGACTTGCGCCGTACTGCTGTACGCAAGAACCTGGAACTCCGTCACCGCATGACGATGGAAGTTCGCCGCTACTTGGACAGCAAGGGCTTCCTGGAAGTGGAAACTCCGATGCTGATTGGTTCTACTCCGGAAGGTGCACGCGACTTCGTGGTTCCTTCACGTATGAACCCGGGACAGTTCTACGCATTGCCTCAGTCTCCGCAGACTTTGAAGCAGTTGCTGATGGTTTCCGGCTTCGACCGTTACTTCCAGATTGTAAAATGTTTCCGCGATGAAGACCTTCGTGCAGACCGTCAGCCTGAGTTTACACAGATTGACTGCGAAATGAGCTTTGTAGAACAGGAAGACATCATTAATACTTTTGAAGGTATGGCCAAACATTTGTTCAAGGAACTTCGCGGAGTGGAACTTACAGAACCGTTCCTGCGTATGCCGTGGGCAGATGCCATGAAGTATTACGGAAGTGATAAACCGGATTTGCGTTTCGGCATGAAATTCGTCGAACTGATGGACGTGCTGAAAGGTTACGGTTTCTCTGTATTCGACAATGCAGCTTATATCGGTGGTATCTGTGCAGAAGGTGCAGCTCACTACACTCGCAAGCAGCTGGATCAGTTGACAGAGTTCGTAAAACGTCCGCAGATTGGTGCCAAAGGTATGGTATACGCCCGTATCGAAGCAGACGGTACCGTGAAGTCAAGCGTAGACAAGTTCTACAACCAGGAAGTGCTGCAGAAGATGAAAGAAGCATTTGGTGCTAAACCGGGTGACTTGATTCTGATTCTGAGCGGTGACGATGCCATGAAGACTCGCAAGCAGCTTTGCGAACTGCGTCTGGAAATGGGTAACCAGCTGGGCTTGCGCGACAAGAACAAGTTTGCTTGCCTGTGGGTAGTAGACTTCCCGATGTTTGAATGGAGCGAGCAAGAAAACCGCTTGATGGCTATGCACCATCCGTTCACCCATCCGAAGGATGAAGATATAGCCTTACTGGAC
>ENA-OOQO01000390-OOQO01000390.1-human-gut-metagenome-genome-assembly--contig:-NODE-390-length-27944-cov-3.283624_pt1 | contig 27944 bp, 30 predicted proteins | sample MGYA00241088_ERZ501162 | MGnify/ENA primary metagenome ERZ501162 (study PRJEB25962, sample SAMEA2042497) | human gut metagenome | biome: human gut; feature: human-associated habitat; material: faeces... | reverse complement strand
TAATAAATGATTTAATAAAGGCAACTAATACTGATATTTCTAAAATAAATGTAAACAATAAAAAGAATACGACTCTTGATTTTATTCGTGTAAAATTGAATAATGGTCTTCTTTTAATTGATTCTCCAGGGATTGTTTTTGATGATTTTGTTTCATGTGATGTTGTTGATGATAATATTGGAGCTTATAGTTTTAATATGAAATCAGGTGAAATTCTTTCTTTACTTGATGGAAAATATTATATAAAAGTAGATTCATCAACTCCAATAACTTTTTATACTAATCTAAATGCTAAAAATGTTGCTAAGAAAGTTTATAAAAGTTTTGATGATTTTGAATATTCAATAGAAGTTTTAGAAACTACAGATATAGTTATAAAGGGTATTGGTTTTATATCTATAAAAAATGGAACAAAAGTAAGTCTTAATGTAGATCCTAAATATATAGAAGTTAGAAAGAGTATTTTTGGAGGTATATATGAAAATACAAGTAATGAGCGATGATTTAGCTAATAAAATCGCAGCTGGAGAAGTTGTTGAGAGAATTTCATCAGTTGTTAAAGAATTAGTTGAAAATAGTATAGATGCTGGTAGTAAGACTATAATTGTTGATTTAGTTGAGAGTGGAACTAAACAAATTAAAGTAACTGATGATGGAAGTGGAATGGAACATGATGATGCTCTTTTGTCATTTAAAAGACATGCTACAAGTAAGATAAAAAGAGAAGATGATTTGTTTTTCATTTCTACTTTAGGATTTCGTGGTGAGGCATTACCAAGTATTGCATCAGTTTCAAAAGTAGATCTTCGTACTTCGACTGGAGTGGGAGGAACACACATCGTTATTAATGGAGGGGCTTTAGTAACTGATGAGGCTTCTCAAGAAAAACGTGGAACAACTATAAGTGTTAATGATTTGTTTTATAATACGCCCGCTAGATTAAAATATTTAAAAAGTGATATTACAGAACTTTCTAATGTAACTACATATATTGAAAAATTAGCATTAAGTCATCCAAATATTTCTTTTACTTTAACTAATAATGATAAAAGAATAGTATTTACTTCAGGTAGTTCAGATCTTCTTAAAACGATTCATGAAATTTATGGGTATCAAGTTAGTTCTAATATGCTTTATTTTAAATCTAATAATGATGATTATGATATTTATGGTTTTATTTGTAAACCTAGTATTTTAAAAAGTAATAGAAACCATATGACAACTATCGTTAATGGTAGATGTGTTAGAAATGCAGAAGTTAATGCAGCTATAAATGATGGATATCATACTTTTAAGCCGGATATAAAGTATCCTGTTGTAGTAATGATGATTGATACTGATCCTACTCTTATAGATGTTAATATTCATCCAACAAAGCAAGATATTAAATTTTCAAAAATTGAAGGACTTAAAACCCTTATTACCGAAACGGTTAATTCCACTTTAAAAAAGGCTCTTTTAATACCAAAGATAGATACATATGAATATCAAGAAATAAATGAGTATCCAACAATATCAGATGTTGAAAAGATAGAAACTGAAGAGATTCAATTTGATTTTAAAACGACTCCAAAAGAAGATGTTACTAAAGAATCTACTTTTGAGGATATTAAAGAAATAGTAGATGAAACTAAAAATCCTGCTTTAGTTGAAAACGAACAAATAAAAAAAGAAGAACTATATGCTGTTGGAATTGTTTTAGGAACTTATATAATAGCTCAAAATGAGAAGGGAATGTATTTAATTGATCAACATGCAGCACAAGAGAGAATTAATTATGAGCGTGTTTTAAGAGGCCTTGAAAGTGCAACTATTTATACAACGCCTTTACTTCTTCCAATTCCAATTGAACTTACGACATCAGAATTTTTAAAGATAAAAGAAAATATTAACGTATTAAATGATTTGGGCTTTAAAATAGAAGAATTTGGTATAAATACGTTTGTAGTTAAAGAACATCCTACATGGTTGATAAATGGATTAGAAACGGAAAGTATTAGACGTATTTTTGATATTATAATTGAAGGTAAGAATATGTTTGATCGTGTTAAATTCCATGATCATATAGCAGCAACAATGGCTTGCAAGATGAGTGTTAAGGGTAATGAAGCAATAACGCTTGAGCAGGCTCAAAAGCTATTAGATGATTTAGTTTTGTGTAATAATCCATATAATTGTCCACATGGTAGACCAACGATAATTACATTTACACGTTATGAACTTGAAAGAATGTTTAAAAGGGTTATGAATTAGGTGATTTTATGAAGAAAAAAATATTTATTGGTGTTATTATTGTTCTTGTTGTTTTTACTTCCATATTTGTTATTTTTACTCTTGGTAAAAAGGATGGAAAAACAATTATTCCCGTTTCTAGTAGTAGCACTTCATCAACTTCAATTGAGACAAGTGAAGTTATAACTGAGACAACTCCTCCAGCAACTGAAGAGGTATCTACAGCATTAACAACAAAAACTTTAGAAACAACTAAGAAAACTACTACTAAAAAACAAACAACGACACTTGATTATAAGATTGTAAAGGAAATAAAAACTGTGGAATACACAAAATATGGAACCGTAATAAAGGAAAACTATGAAGTTTCTTATAAAGTATATAACGATGGAAGAAAAGAAGAGAAATCTAAAAAGAAAAAAAGTACGAATATTGATTCTACTAATTATAAAGCAACTACAGATGATCTAAAAGAAGAAGCATTAACGGTGAGAAGTTCTAATAGAAGCGCATATAATGAAATGCTTTCTTATGTTAATAAGTATCGAAGTGAGGTTAATGTATCTTTGTTATCTATGGATGATGATCTAAACTTGGCAGCCACAATTCGAGCTATCGAAATGGCTTACTCTAAAAAGTTTTCTCATTTTCGACCAGATGGGAATATGTGCTATAGTGTCATAGGAGATCTAGATATTTCAGCTAGATCTTTAGGAGAAAATGTGGCATATGGTCAAAAAACTGCTGCTGCTGTGAGTGAAGTTTGGAAAAATTCTACTTCAGGTCATTATGAAAATATGGTAAATGCGATGTTTACGAGAGTAGGCTTTGGAAAGTTTACTTTAAATGGGAAAACTTATTGGGTTCAAATGTTTGCTGGATAATATTCTCTTTTTGAGAATATTTTTTCTTGCAATAAAGTGGGTTTTTAATTATAATATTTTCTACGTTGAGTGGAGGCTATGTATGAAAATACTTATATTTGTTTTGGAATTTCTTTTATATTTTATGAGACGTGCAAGACTTTCAAGAATTTTAGTTAACAAGGGATATTTTTATAAACCTTTTTCAATATTTAAAAGAAAGCCTTTAGTAAGTGTATCAATTATGCTTCTTTATGGTTTATCGGCCCAATTTCCTTTATGTTTCATTGTTTTTACAGAAATTCTATTTTATTCAGCTAAAAGAAAAATTGAAAACGATATTGATTCTTTAAAGCCTTATCTTAGACCTATGAGTGATGAGGAAAAAGATTTTTATGATAATGTACAAAATACAAAGAGTCATGAAGAATTTAAGGGATTACTTGAAAGCGAATTATTTCATAATATAAGCAGTGTTGATAATGATTTAGATAAAAAGAGTCTAAGAAAATATAAAACTCGCCTTCTTCCGCTTGCTTATACTTTAGAGGAAGTAGAATACATAAGTGAGAAACTTAATGTTTCTTACACACTTGCAACTGATGGATGTGTTAATATGGCGTTTGTTGGAATGGATGAAAAGAATAATTTTAAAAGCTATGTTAATGGCGAAAATAAAATATTTAATATAATAAATTCTGAAGATGCTAAAAACTCTACATTTGTTATTTTTACATCTTGCGATGAAAAAGATGTTGATTGTTTGGTTGAAAATATTAGAATCATGAGAAAAAATAAGCGTGCCTGTTCAATTGAAATGGATATAAATACTTACGAAGCTTCATCAAAAGACAAAAAATTGGAAAGAAAGTTATAATATGTATGTTTTAGAATTTATTTTACTATATATAATTTCTACAATAGTAACTAGTCGAATATATAATGAACTTATTCGTAAAATCTCTTATAGAGTTAAGTTTAGCTTTGCTAAAAAGGGGTATCTTTTAAACTGTGATCCAATAATTGATAAAAAGAAAAGAACCTATGTTGGTTTACTTGCGCTTATATCTAAACTTTTTAAATATGTTCCTTTTGTTAATATATTAGGAGCCTTAATTCTTACTCAAGAAACCATTAAAACATATGAGTCAGGTAAGATTCTAGATAAAGACAAGTTTTATTTATCAGAAGAAAGTAGAAATAAATTTATAAAAAGTAATAATTTTTTAGAAAAAAGTGTTATTATCGATGTAGCAACTGTGGATATGGGTATAATGTATTTTGCATCTCAATTTAAAACATCAGTTATAGTAAATGGGATTTTATCATTAAATGGTCAACTATGTCCACTTGCTTATACATTAGATGAAATAAGACTTATGGCAAAATATTTAAATACTTCGTTTACTTTGGGAAAAATAAATGGAGTTTCGGTTGCTTTAATTGGAGCTAGAATATTTAGAAATATTAAGACTTTTGATAATGATATTTATGAAATTATTAATGATTTTAAAACTGATGCTTCTTTTAAAGTTTATTTAATCGATGAAGAAAGTTTAACTGATAAAGATATTGATGCTTTAATTTTGATGATTAGAGAAAATAGATATAAGCAAAGAAATAAAAAGGCTAATAATGATTATTCCTTAAATAAAGAATTTAAATTAGAAAAGAGAATATAAAATGACTTTTTTTGTAATAATGTTTTTTATATATGTGTTTTTTACGTACGAAACCCTTAAAATGCAGGATGCTTTGTTAAGTTTAATGAATTATCGGATTGCAAGAATATTTGCAAAGCAAGGTTTTATACTGAAAAGAGGTAAACATTTAAATAATAAAGAACAAAGATATTTTGATATGTTTTTTATGATTGGTGATGTTATTAAATTTATACCATTTATTAATGTTGTTTATACTGTTGTTTTTTCAAATATAGTGATAAAAAAGGTTACTCAAAAAAAATATCAAGAAAGCGAAAAGAGATATTTAACTAGTGAAGAGAAAAATAGCATAATAAATGCTAAAACTAAGTATGATTTAATTGAAGCAATAGATTTGATTCGTTTAAAAGATATAAAAGAAGAGTATTTTAACTCTTTTCTTACTTCACATATTTCATGTGGAAAAATTTATTTGAATGGAAAACTTCCGAATTTGGCATATAAGTTATCCGAAATTGAAAAAATGGCATTAATGTTGGATAAGCCTTTTACAATTGGTAAAATAGGAGATGATTATGTAGCTTTTATAGGTAGCAATTTTAAAAATCCGATAAATATTCATCCTGATAATAAGTTGTTTGTTCCCATGAAAGAAATAGATGATAGTAGTAGATTTGAAGTATACTTAATAAATTTAGAAGATTTGTCTGATGAAGAAAAGAATCAAGTAGTTGAAATAATAAAAAAAGAGAGAATTGTAGAACTATCCGATTCTGAACCCAATTTAAAAGGCTTTGAATCAACAAAAGATAGAAAGTTAGAATTAATGCGTTAAAACGTTAATTTTTTTATGTATATTTTTGTAAAATAATAAAAAACAGATTGATTGAAGTGACATTTTAGTGTATATTATATGTAGACAGTGGCAGAAAGTGGAAGAAAGTGGGGGAAATTTATGTTGATGGGTGAATATCATCACAATATTGATGATAAAAATCGACTAGTTCTTCCGAGTAAATTTAGAAACGAATTAGGAGATAAAATCATTATTACTCGTGGACTAGATAAATGCTTATTCGTCTATTCGACCAGCGAATGGCAAAAAATTGTCGACAAATTAAAAACTTTACCATTTACACATAAAGACGCTCGTGACTTTGTTCGATTTTTCTTATCTGGCGCTATCGAAGCTGAATTTGACCGTAGTGGAAGAATCAGCATTACCTCCCCATTGATCGGATATGCCGGTATTACACGTGAATGTGTCATTATCGGCGCAAACGATCGACTAGAAATTTGGGATAATGATTCATGGAATAATTTCCTAAATGAAAATGATGAAAGATTTGCAAGTATAGCAGAAAATTTATTTACTACAGGTGATTATAATGCATTATAGTGTTTTACTTAAAGAAAGTATTGAACTACTTAATATAAAAGAAAATGGAATTTACGTTGATTGTACATTAGGATATGCTGGTCATAGTAAAGAAATCTTAAAAAGATTAAAAACAGGATTTCTTTATGCCTTTGATCAAGATTTAGAAGCGATTGATTACTCTAAAAAAGTTTTATCGGAGATTGGAGATAATTTTGAGATAATTCATTCTAACTTTTCTAATTTAAAAAGTGAACTTATGGAAAGGGGAATTACTCAAGTTGATGGAATTTTATTTGATTTAGGGTTTTCTTCTCCTCAAATTGACAATGTTGATCGTGGTTTTTCTTTTATGAAAGATGCAACATTAGATATGCGTATGGATCAAACGGCAAAAAAAAGTGCATATGATGTAGTAAATAATTATAGTCAAGAAGAATTAACCAATATATTTTATAAGTATGCTGAAGAAAAATATTCTAAAAGTATTGCTAAAAATATTGTATCTTCAAGGCCAATAAAAAAAACATTAGAACTTGTAGATATTATAAAAAGAAGCGTTCCGGTTAGTTATTATAATACTAGACATCCAGAACGAGTTATATTTCAAGCATTAAGAATTGAAGTAAATAATGAACTTGGTGTTTTGGAAAATGTTTTGCCTGATGCTATAGATTTATTAAAGTGTGAAGGCAGAATTGCTGTTATAACGTTTCATTCTTTAGAGGATAGAATAGTTAAGCATATATTTAAAAATGCCAGTGAAGTTCCAGAAATAGTTAAAGGTATCCCTGATATACCTGATGAATATAAGCCAAAAATAAAATTAATAAACAAAAAACCAATTGTTGCATCAAACAATGAAATAAATGAAAACTCACGAAGCAAAAGCGCTAAACTTAGAGTAATAGAAAGGGTATAAATATGAAAAAATCAACTTCAAAAAAAGGAATTAAATTTAAAAAAGGAGAAAAGTTAATTATTGCAGTTTTATCTTTACTTGCGCTTATGACACCTGTTATGGTTGTTTATACAAGTGCTACTTTATCAAGTTCAAATATTGAAGTTGAAAAGATGAAAAAGAAGATTGAAAAACAAGAAAACGTTAATTCAAGTTTATCAATGCAAGTTGATGAACTTGCAAGTCTATCCACTATTCAAGATGTTGCAAAGAGTAATGGTTTAAGCTATAATAATGATAATATAATAGTTATTAAATAATAAGTGAGGTTAAAACATGAAATATACGAACAATACAATTAAAATCAATTTTGTTTTTATAATTTGTATTGTTCTTTTATTTGTGCTTTTTTTTGTAAAACTTGCTTATGTGGCAACAAATGACGTCGTAGAAGGCTCTAATTTGAAAGAAATTGCTGAAGCTAGAAGTACAACAACTAAAACTCTTTATGCAACACGTGGTAATATTTATGATAACGCTAATAATCTTTTAGCTCAAAATGTTAATTCTTATACTTTAATTGCCTATCTTTCTTCTAGTAGAACTACTGATGAAAGATATCCAAAACATGTTGTAGATAAAGAAACTACAGCACGAAAACTATCAGAAGTATTAGAACCTATCAATAAGACAATGACCTATGAATATATTTTTAAAAGGTTAAACGTAGAAAATAAGTATCAAGTCGAATTTGGATCTGGTGGTAAAAATTTAAGTGAACTTGATAAACAAAAAATTGAAGAACTTGATCTTCCTGGTATCGCGTTTGTTAAATCATCTAAGAGATATTATCAAAATGGTAATTTTGCTTCATATTTAATCGGTTATGCCAAAAAAAATGAAGAAACTGATGAGATGACTGGAGAACTTGGAATCGAAAAATTTTGTGATAGGTATTTAAAAGGAAAAGATGGAAGTATTACATATCAACATGATGCTTATGGTTATCAAATGGCTGATAAAGTAAGCCAAAATACACCAGCCGAGGATGGGTATGATGTTTATCTTACGTTGGATAAACAAGTTCAAATATTTCTTGATAATGCTGTATCAGAATTTGGAACTTATAATCCTTCTTGGGTAACTATAACAGTTGCTGATGCTAAAACAGGTGCAATTATTGGTTCTTCAACTTCACCTAGTTTTGACCCAAATAAACTTGATTTACAAAACTATAACGATCCGCTTATTTCCTATACATATGAACCTGGAAGTACAATGAAAATATTTTCTTTTGCATCAGCTATAGAAGAGGGATTATATAAAGGCGATGAATTATATAAGTCAGGTACAGTAGAAGTGGCTGATTATAAAATTAAGGATTGGAATAAAGTTGGTTGGGGAAATATTACTTATGATGTAGGATTCACGTATTCATCTAACGTTGCGGCAGTTAATTTATCAAAACTATTAAAAAAACAAGGGTTAACTAAATATTATTCTAATTTAGGATTTGGTGAAAAAACTGGTATTGAACTTGCAAACGAATATAAGGGTGATATCAATTTTGAATATGAAACTGAAGTGGCCTCTGCTTCCTATGGACAAGGTATAACAATAACTCCAATTCAAATGATTCAAGCCCTTACTACCTTAACAAATGATGGAACTGTTATGAAACCATATATTATTGATAAAATTGTTGATCCAAATAAAAATGAAGTGGTTTATCAAGGTGGTAAGAAAGAACTTAATAAAGTGTATTCGACATCAACCGTTAATAAAGTTAAAGAACTTATGGATTTAACTGTTAATGGAGCGGATACCGGTGCAACTGGACGTGTATATCATACGGATTCAGTTAGACTTATTGGTAAAACTGGTACAGCTAACTATACAAATGGTACTGGTAGTTATGTTGTAGGAAATTACAATGTAATAAAATCATTCGCGGGAATATTTCCGAAAGATGATCCAGAATATATTTTATATGTAGCTGTAAAAGATTTTCATGGTACTAGTAAAAATATGGGAACAATTATCAAAAAGATGGTTGAAAGTGTTGCTAAATATAAAAACCTTGATACTAGAGTAAGCGATAAAGATGCAAGCAAAATAGTTGATATTGACTCATATGTTAATAAAACAGTAACTGCTGCTATATCCTCTTTACAAAGCAAGGGAATAACTCCTTTGATTATCGGTGATGGAAGTCGCGTTATAAAACAATACCCTGAAGCGGGTGTGAAAACAAGTCAAAGTTCGAAAGTTTTTTTGCTTACAAATAGTAAGAATATAACGATGCCTGATATTAGTGGATGGAGTGAAAGTGAAGTTATTAATTTTTGTAATTTAGTTAATCTTAAATATAGTTTTAATAACTATGGTTATGTAGAAAACTCAAACATTCCGGCTGGGACAGTGCTTGATACTTTAAATATGACACTTGAAGTTAATTTTCAAAATATAAATCCAAATACATATTCAAAAAAGAAAGAGGAGGAGAAAAATGAATAAAGTTAAAGAATTTTTTAATAGTCCTAAAATTATAATAGTAACCTTAATAGTTTTACTTGCTATAAGTGTTTTAGTTATATATAAGCTTAGTACTTCAAGTAAAATTTATATATCTTCTGTAAATAATGATGATGTTAGTATTTCGACTATTCATGCTTTTATCAATAATGATATGCATATGTTTTATTCAACTCCTGCTACTTTTAATAATGATGATTATAAAATCTATGGAATAACGGCAGGATATTATGTAAAAAATGGAAATGAGTATATGGAATTTTTAACTCAAAGTGATGACTTTTCATCTGCTGAATCATTGACTAAAACTTTGGAATTCTATAGTGCTTTTAATTATATTGAAAGCAATAATAAACATGATAAGTTTAATGAAACTGTTAAGAAAAACTTTGAAGATAATTTATATTTTATAGTTAAAGTAAAAAAGGAAAAAACAAGTAGTTTAGAAACAATTTATGAAAGAAAAATAGAAATGAAAAAAATAACTAAATAAAAGTTATATGATACTTGTTAGTAATTCTTATTTATGATAGTATAGATATTCAAGGAGATGAATGTATGAAAATTATTAGAAATGGTGTAGCTTATATACAAGTTCTTGATTTTCAAAGACTTTTAGAAAAAGAAAAGTTTGAAATTTTAACTAGTGAAGTCTTTCCTATATTATTTAGGGAAGCAAGCAAGGATTCTGATATGTTCATTATATGTAAAGATAACGAAAATGATTTTATTGAATTTAGAAATCCTAAATCAGTTGAATTTTTAACCAGTTTTGAAGAAATTGTTGATTATGATGAAATAAAAGATTTAAGTTATGAAGAAATGGATGCATTGAGAGTATGTATTATTAATGAAAAGAACGAAATAGCATCTAAAGTAAATATGATGTCAGCGGAAGAGCAAAAACAACATCCAGAGTTATTTGAAAGGTATAATACACTTTCTTCAAAGTTTATGTCACTTAATGATGTTTATTGGTTTAAACGTGGAAAAGTTAAACTAGTTCTTCCAGATGATGAAAAAGAGTTAAAACCAATCTCGTTTGGTGATGAAATTAAGCTACGTCTAAAAAATGCTTTTAATAGAAAAAATAACAAATAAAAAAACGACCTTAAAAGTCGTTTTAATTATACATTGGTGACCCGTACGGGATTTGAACCCATGAATGCATGCGTGAAAGGCATGTGTGTTAAACCACTTCACCAACGGGCCGTGCAAATAGATAATACTATAATTTGTATATTTATGTCAAGTAAAATGTTTATTAAATTTAAAAATATATATATTTTTGTTTAAGTGATATAATAAGAAATAGAGGTGTTAGTATGCGTAGAGTTAAAAGAAAATTTATTAAAATAAATGATGTTTATGTTGAAATAACTAGAATTATTTTAGCTTTATTTTTGTTTACTATAAGTATGTTTTTATCAAAATCAATGTTTCAACCTAGAAAAACGTATTCTTTAGTGTTAAATGGAAATACAAGTGTTGATGTATCAATAAAAAATGATTATACTGATGCTGGATTTAAATTTTTAGAGAATAATAAAAAAATTGAAGCAAATGAATTAAAAATAAATGTAAAAAATGATGTTGATACAAATAATTTAGGTCAATATGCTTATACATATGAGGTTATATATAAAAATACAACATATACTGCAAAGAGAATTGTAAATGTTGTTGATAATATTCCTCCTGTAATAAAAACAGATATGCAACAAGTTGAATTGTTTTCTTGTCAAAAAGACGGAAAATTGAATATTGAATATTCGGCGGAGGATAATTATGATGGAGTAATAACTGATAAAGTTAAGGAAAAAATAGATGCTAATAAAGTTATTTTAAGTGTTGTTGATTCTTCTGGTAATGAAACAACAAAGGAAATTCCTATAGTTGAAACGGAAGAACCTAGTCCAAAAATCTCTTTAAACGGGAGAGAAATTGTATATGTTAAACAAAATGAAACTTATATCGAAGAGGGAGCGATCGCTTTTGATGCTTGTGAAAACAAAATAGATGATGAGGTTAAAATTGAAGGAAGTGTTGATACAACTAAAGTCGGAACCTATGAAATTAAATACAGTGTTACTAGTGGAACTAAAACAAGTGTAAAAACGCGTACAGTTATTGTTTATGATGGAATAATCAATAATCCTATATCTCCAAACAGGGATAAAGTAGTTTATTTGACTTTTGATGACGGCCCTGGAAGATACACTGAAGAACTTTTAGATATTTTAAAAAAATATAATGTTAAAGCAACATTTTTTGTAACTAATCAATTTAAAGCTTATGTTCCTTTGATAAAAAGAGAGCATGATGAGGGACACAGTATTGCTATTCACACATTAACTCATAAATGGAGTGTTTATGATTCTGTAGAAACGTATATAAAAGATTTTAATGACATGAACAATATTGTAGAGCAATATACCGGGTCAAAGACTAATTTATTTAGATTCCCTGGAGGTAGTTCTAATACAATAAGTAGGGGACACTCGAAAGGTGTTGTATCAGCAATTGCTAATGAGATGACAAAAAGGGGATATGTTTATTTTGATTGGAATGTTGATTCAAATGATGCAGCAGGAGCAAATTCTAGTCAAATATATAGCAATGTGACCACGGGAATAAGTAAAAGACATGAATCAGTTGTATTAATGCATGATATTAAAAGAAGTACAATTGATGTAATTGAGGATATTATTGTTTATGGATTGAATAATGGCTATACATTTGATACCTTAAATGTGTCATCTCCAACTGTACACCATCACATAAATAATTGATTTTACTGTATATTTAATTTATAATTAAACTATGAGGTGTTGTAAATGGACAGTAAAAAAGATGTAAATAATAAACAAAAGTCTTATTTAACAAAAAAGGAAAAAGAAAATATTAGAAAAGGTGTGCTTGAGGAAATAAATGATGAAGTTCGTTCTAGTTTATGTGAAAATGTATTAAATGATGTTAATGAACGCATCAATGAAGAATATAAAGAAAATTTAAAAGAGACTATTTCTAGTGAAATAATAAATGATATTAAAGAAAATATTAAAGAAGATGAGAAGAAGATGTCTCGTCGTAAAAATTTCAAAATAGTAAGATTATATATTTATATTTTGCTGTTAATGGCAGGATCGATTTTCTTAATCTATAAATTATATGTAACCGGTAATTTAGATGTTGTAAAGGATATAAAAATATCTACAACGACAACAACGACAACAACTGCGTTAGTTAAAGATTTAAAATGGTACATGAATAAATATGGAAACATTTTAGATAACATAAAAATTGATAATGTTTCGTTACTAAAAGGGAATTTTGATATAAGTAAGATTGATGTTAAAGATAAACTTTCAATTGCTTATAATAATCTTTCGAGTGATTCTATTACAAAAGATGGGATGATTTATTCTGTTAAAGAAGAAGATTTAAAAAATTCGTATGTAGCTATATTTGGTAGTGAAGATGGATATGAACCAAGTTCGTTTCAAGTTGATGGAGTAGTTTTTGCTTATTCCTTATCTAATGCAAGTTATATGGCTGTTGCTAATAAAGAAAATGCAAGTGAAAACATTTTGATGGAAATAACTAACATCAAAGAAGAAGATGGGGAACTTGTTGTTGATTGTATAACAGCCTTAGTAAAAGAAAGTAAACTTTATAATATAAACAATCTGGATGTTGCTTTGAAAGACTACAACAGTGGCGAATCTTTGAAAACATCTGAAAATAGCTTATCAAAAAATAGATTTACATTTAAACTTATTAATGATAAATATTATATAAGCTCAATTTCGATTATTTAAATATGCTTTTTTAGCATATTTTTTTATTTTTCAAGAAAATCATAAATTTATCGTTAAAGATATTTATAGGAGGAATAAATTTATGAATTATGAGAATTATATACATAACTTATTTGTTGATGATGAGATATTTAAGTACTCGATAAATGAAATAGAAAATCAACACGAAATAAGTTTTTATATTCGTTTTGGGAGTGCTCTTTATAATTTAAATCATGATTATGGATCAATTGGTTTAAGAAAAATAGTTGATTATATTAACTCGGAAATAAATCAAGATATTACTTTAAAAGAAATAAAACAAATTATAAAGTTTTTTAAATTAATATGTCATGGTATGATAATAAGTTATAAAATTACATTTGATTATTATAAATGTTTATTAAAATATGACGATATTGTGTTTATTAATAGTTGCATTGAACTTGCTGATAGAAATCCGTTAGACTTGGAACGCTTTGAAGAAATTGTTACTAATAAAAAAAATAGTTAAGGTTTACAGTTAATGCTTGTAAATTATTATTAATTATTTTTTTATTATGCTATAATAATTGTATGGTGATTGTATGGAGTTCATAGAACTAAAAAATGTTTATAAAGTATATAAAAATGGAGTAACCGCGTTAGCAGATGTAAATCTTACAATAAGCGCAGGAGAATTTGTGTTCATTATTGGTGAATCTGGTTCTGGTAAGTCAACCCTTACAAAACTTTTATATAGAGAAGAAAAACCAAATAAAGGTAGTGTTTTTGTTGGTGGAATTAATGTATCAGGTTTAAGAAATAGTAATGTTTATAAATTAAGAAGAAAAATAGGCGTTGTATTTCAAGATTTTAAGCTATTACCAAAGTTAACTGTTTATGAAAATGTTGCTTATCCGCTTGAAAGTTATGGCGTTGATAAAAACGAAATTAAGAATAGAGTCTTAAAAGCTGTTGAAAGAGTTGGACTTAAAAATAAACTTAGAAGTTATCCTAATCAGTTATCTGGTGGAGAACAACAAAGGGTATGTATTGCTCGTGCAATAGTTAATGAACCAAAACTTATTATATGTGATGAACCAACCGGGGATTTAGACCCTAAGATGAGTAAAGAAATAATGGATGTTATCAATAATATAAATAAAGAACTTGGGTCAACGATTATAATGGCTACGCATGACAAGGAAATTGTAAATAGAATGAAAAAGAGAGTTATTGCTATTCATAATGGTGTAGTAGTGTCTGATAAAAAGAAGGGAAGTTATATAGAAGATGAGACTGTTTAGAATTTTAGGTAAAAGTATTAGCAACGCTTTTAAAAGTATTGTTCGTAATTTCTCACTTAGTTTAGCTTCTATATCATGTACAGCAATTACTTTAATTTTGGTGTCAATTGCCTTGCTTGCAACATATAATGTTAACTCGATGACAAAGAATATTGAAGGATCGATGACGATAATCGCGTTTATTGATGAAAATGCGACTGATGAAGAAATAGAAAATGTTAAAAATACGATATATAGTATAGAAAATGTTGATAAGGATAAAACGATCTTTCGCAGTAAAGATGAAATAAAAAATGATTTATTAAACGATGAAAATATTAAAGAAACATTATCCGTTTTTGATGAAAATCCTTTACTTTCAACAATGGTAGTAAATGTAAAAAACGTAAGAAAGATTACTTCTACTGCAAACGAAATAAAAAGTGTTGATAAAGTTAAATATGTAAAATATGGAGAATCTATTGTTAATGAGGTTTTGAATGCATTTGATTTTGCAAGATATGCTTGTATTGTAGCCGTTATAGCTTTGGTGTTGGTAACTATATTCTTAAATGAAAATACAATTAAAATCACAATTTTTTCGAGAAAAAATGAAATTGGTATTATGAGGTTAGTTGGTACAAGTAATATTGTTATTAAACTTCCATTTATATTTGAAGGATTTATTCTTGGACTTATAGGAGCTATTTTACCAATCGTGATTACAATATTTGGATATTCATACTTTTATGATGTTTTAGGTGGAAAAATATATACTGATTTATTAACTCTTGTAAAACCAAGTGATATTGTTTATATATCAAGTTTCGTTTTGGCAATTATTGGTTCTTTAGTTGGTGTATTTGGTTCAATAAAAGCTGTAAGGAGATATTTGAAGATATGATGAAAAAAGTAGTAATTATAATGTGTGCGGCTTTAATTTTGGTTACTGGAACAAGTACATATGCTGCTAGTAAAGCTCGTACCTTAAGGGAACTTCGTGCAGAACTTGCCTCTTGGAAGAAAGAACAAGCAGCAAATGAGTCTAAAAAAACTGCTACTAAAAATGAAATTAGCAGTGCGAAGGCATCCGTTTCTAGCAAGCAAACAGAAATATCCAATAATCAACAAAAAATAGCTAGTTCTCTTGCTGAATCAGAACAACTTGGAAAAGATATTGAAAATGGTAAAACTGAGCTTGAAAAAATAGTAAAAAATTATCAAGTTTCTAAAGGAGATAATGTTTACTTAGAATACATATTTAAAGCAACAAGTTATGAAGATTTAATTTATAGATATGCAGTTATGGAGCAACTTATGGATTATCAAAAGAATAAGATAGACGAGTGGAAAGGTAAAATTGAATATAATACTCAATTGAAAATTGATCTTGAAAATAGGGAAGTTGAACTTAGTAATCAAATAGATAGTTTAGCAAATGATATAAAATCATTGAATAACAAACTATCAGATTATTTAGACGTTACAATGGATATTAAGGATGAAATTGCATCAACTCAAGAGTTAATTAATTATTATGAAAAGATTGGTTGTAAAGAAGATGAGGACCTTGAAAAGTGTGTAAGTGTAAAAGGAGATACTGGTTTCTTACGACCTTTAAATAGAGGAACAACGACTTCATATTTTGGATATAGAACTCATCCTGTTACAGGAGTTAAAAATAAGTTTCATTCTGGAATAGATATTGGAGGAAACAAAGAGGGAACAAATGTTTATAGTGTAGCAAATGGAATGGTTTCTAAAATCGTTAGAAAGGCTAGTTGTGGTGGAAATCAAGTGTATATTCAACACTTAATAAATGGTAAACAATATACATCTTGTTATATGCATCTTTTAACTATAAAGGTTAGTGTTGGTGATAAAGTTACTAATCAAACCATTGTTGGAACTGTAGGTGGAGGATCAGGAACTCCATGGGATTCTTGTTCAACTGGTGCTCATTTGCATTTTGGATTGGGTACTGGTTGGTATGGAACAACTTATACTTCGTATTCAAAATGGGTTGCTAATCTTGTTGATCCAAAAGGATATTTGAAATTTCCTGATTTGAGAAAGTATTTCTATACGAGAGTATTATAAGTATATTAGCTTATATTTAAAGCATATTATTATTAGAACTAGGAGGCTTATATATGAAAAAAAATAATAATTTAAAAAATATATTGTTGTTAGTTGCTATAGTTATCGCTATATTCTTTATTCTTGCGTTTTTACCAAATACGCCAATTTGGAATATAGTTGTACTTTTACTTATTTTAAGCGTTTTGATTTTTGTTCATGAGGGAGGGCATTTCTTAGTAGCAAAAAAATGTGGAGTACATGTTTATGAATTTGCTTTAGGAATGGGTCCTAAAATTCTTACATTTAAAAGGAAAAATGATCCTACTGAATACACGTTAAGAGCTTTCCCAATTGGTGGATTTTGCGCGATGGCCGGTGAAGAGGGAGAAGATGATGAAAATCTTCCTAAGGATAAATTTATGTGTAATAAATCTAAAATAAAAAGAATATTGATCTTAGTTGCTGGTGTTACAATGAATTTTATTACGGCTATCATTTTACTTTTCATGATTGGACTTTTTTATGGAAGTACTGAGCAATCAAGCATTATTGGGTCTGTTCAAAGCGGAAGCTCAGCTGAAAAAGCTGGATTAAAGAAAAATGATATAATTATTGGATGCAATGGTTATAAAGTCAATACTTGGGATAAACTTACGATAGTAACAAACTTAAAAAATAAAAATGATTATTATACATATAAAATAAAACATGAAGATGGAAGTATTGATGAGTATAAAATAGTTCCAGACACATATGCTGTTTTTGACGATAAAACAATAAAATTAGATGATTCTACAACTCTTGAAAGTGTATTAAAAGAATATAATAAAAAAGAAAAGGATGTAACTATAACTAAGTTGGTTGGAATATCTGCCTCAAGCGAGATACATAAAGGTTTTGGCTATGCAATAAAATATGCATTTTCTAAATTTGGTAGTATAGTTTCTACAATGCTTTTAATATTAGGCTCATTATTTACAGGCAAACTTGGATTATCGGCATTATCTGGACCTGTTGGAATGTATTCAGTTGTTGGAACAGTTGCTCAAGCGGGATTTGCCAATTTAATATATTTGATGTCTTATTTCTCCATTAACTTAGGTGTTTTAAATATTTTACCTTTTCCTGCATTTGATGGTGGAAGAGTATTGTTTGTATTAATAGAGGCGATTACTAGAAAAAAAGTTGATTCTAAAATAGAAGGTTATTTTCATTCGATTGGTTTTATACTTATTATGCTTCTTATGCTTTATATTACTTTCCAAGATGTACTTAGATTATTCTAATACATCTTTTTTCTTGTTTAACTTCTTTTTATGTGATAATATTGTTATTGTAGAATAGAGGGATTGAATGAATGCTTTTGATGAATTTATAATGAGTGATGCTTTTTTTCCTGTGATTATTGTTTTATTGGTGTTATTAATAGCAGTATTTATTATAATAACAATTAATAACAAAAGAAAATATGGTCCATTTAGAAATATAAAAAATGCTTCGAAACCTGAGATTGACTATTCGAGTGAAGTTCATATTATTAATGATTTAAGTCCAGTTGAAGAAGTTAAAGAAAATGAATTTGATGAAATATTGAATATAAATAATATTGTTGAAGCAGATGATAATTATTTAAAACCAAGAAATGTAGAGGAAGAAAAAAAATTGCAAGTTAATGATTCAAGTATATTAGCTTCTTCTAATGCGATTTCTTTTAATTCCTTTGATAATTCACAAAGAAGTGAAACTGAAGAAATGCCTATAGATAAATCAAGTGAAGTTACTAGTAACTTACAAGATGATGATAAGTTTATGGCAGATGTTCATACATTTCCAGATTTTTCGGATATTGAAGATAAAGATAAAAAAGAAGAAAATAAAAATAGTAGAATAGAAGAAGATGTAATGGATGCAGCTAGTAAATATATTGAATCTATTATGTCAAATAATAGTAGGTGACTAATGAAAACTGAATTTGAAAATGTTTATTTAGAATATGTAGATGAACTTAATAAGAAAAATGTAAAAGACAAGATGAGCAAAGAAGAGTTGCTAAAAAAATTGGAAGAAACCCAAAGAATTAATTTGTAATGTAAATGTAAAATTGTTCTTGTTTACGTTTACAAGACATATTTGGTTGTCTTTTCTTTTTTTTTGTGTTAAATTTTATTAAGGTGATGCTTTATGGCAGGAGCAAAAAAATATGATGCTTCATCAATTAAAATATTGGAAGGGTTAGAAGCAGTAAGAAAAAGACCAGGCATGTATATTGGTTCAACTGATAAAAGAGGTCTTCATCATTTAGTATGGGAAATCGTGGATAATTCCATTGATGAGATAATAAATGGTTATGGAGATATGGTTAAGATTCGTCTTAATGGTGATGGTTCAATCACTATAGCTGATAATGGCCGTGGAGTTCCGATTGGAATCCATGCAAGTGGTAAATCAACTCCAGAAGTTATTTATACTGTATTGCATGCTGGCGGTAAATTTGAAGAAGGTAATTATAAAGTGTCCGGTGGACTACACGGAGTAGGTGCAAGTGTTGTAAATGCTTTGTCTTCATGGATGGATGTTACTATTTATACTGATGGAATAATATCCAATATTCGTTTTAAAAATGGAGGCGAGGTTTCAAGTCCTTTAAAAAAAATTGGTGAGTCAAAAAAAACTGGAACTTGTGTTACTTTTATGCCTGATTATGAAATATTTAAAAATTGTCAATTTTCGTTTTCTACTATTTGTGAAAGAATGCAAGAAAGCGCTTTCTTGTTACCGAGATTAACTGTAGAACTTGAAAATGTTGCTGATAATAAAAAAGTAACGTACCATTATGAGAATGGGTTAATATCTTTTGTTGAATATATGAATGAAGACAAAAAAACAATAAACAGTATTGTACCTATACATGGCGTAAAAAATCATATTGAAGTTGATATAGCACTTCAATATACTGATTCATATAACGAACAAATTATTTCATTTGTAAATAATGTTAAGACAAGTGATGGCGGTTCGCATGAAGTCGGTTTTAAAACAGGGCTTACGAAAGTTTTTAATGATTATGCAAGAGCTAATGGTATTTTAAAAAATAAGGATTCTAACTTCGATGGAAGTGATGCAAGAGAAGGTTTAACGGCGGTAATAAATTTAAAAATACCAGAAGATTTACTTCAATTTGAAGGGCAAACTAAAGGAAAACTTGGTACTCCTGAGGCAAGACCTGCTGTTGAACAGATTGTGTATGATGCCTTAAAATTTTATCTTGAGGAAAATAAAAGCGAAGCTACTATTATATTGGACAAGATGAGCAAAAGTAAGTTTGCTCGAGAAGCGGCGAGAAAAGCTAGAGAAGAAGCAAGAGCTGGTAAAAGCAAAAGAGATGAAAAGCGTAGTTTATCTGATAAGTTAACTCCTCCTCAAAGCCGTAATCCAAAAATTAATGAATTATTTATCGTTGAAGGTCAATCAGCTGGAGGAACCGCTAAATCTAGTCGTGACAGAAAATTCCAAGGAGTTTTACCTTTAAGAGGTAAAGTTCTAAATACTGAAAAAGCTAGTGTTGCTGATGCTTTTAAAAATGAAGAGATAAATACATTAATTCATTGTATAGGTGCAGGATGCGGAGCTGATTTTGATGTTAAAGATATCAATTATGATAAGGTAATTATAATGACTGATGCCGATGACGATGGAGCACATATTCAATGTTTACTTTTGACTTTTTTCTATCGCTTTATGAGACCATTAATTGAAGAGGGACATCTTTATATTGCTATGCCACCTTTATTCAAGGTTGAAGAAGGCAAAAAAGTAACATATCTTTATACTAATGAAGAGTTTAAAGATTATGTTAGAGATAAAGATAATTCAACATATCGTGTACAAAGATATAAAGGTTTAGGAGAAATGAATGCTGATAACTTAAGTTTAACTACTATGAACCCCGAAACACGTAATTTGATTAAAGTAAATATAAGTGATGCAGCAATGGCGGAAAAAAGAGTTTCAGTTTTAATGGGAGATGCTGTTGAACCAAGAAAAGAATGGATTAATGAAAATGTTGATTTTTCACTAGAAGATGATTTTAAAATATAACTCAAGATAATTCTTGAGTTTTCTTATGGGCAAAATAATGCTTTTTGTATATAATAACATCTTGTTTTGAGGGGTTTGATATGATTTTATATCATACATTATCAGAATATGATAAACCTATAAATCCAGAAAATAATGGATTGATATCTAAGTTTATAATAGATGAAGTATTAAATAAAATGCATAAAGAAGGTACATTAAAACAAATTAAATTTTTATCTAAAAGTGAAATAGATGAAACAATAAAATCATCTATTACCGAGATAAACCAACAAGCTATGGCATATAAAAGTGAATTTGATGCTTATTTAGAACTAGCCTCTTGTGAATATAAAACCTTTAGTGATGAAGCAAAAGATGCTTTAATTCAATTAATAAGTACATCAGTAGATTGTTTTAATGAAAGGTATGGAAATTGGGTTTCTTTATCAATTGATCCAATTGATGAAAGAATAAAAATTGAAGAAAAAGATGAGTGACAAGTCGTTTGTGTTGATTCTGATAAAAACATAGATAATTTGGAAATATATCCTAAAAATTTCAGCGTTTTAATCGGTAATAAGGTTAAATATTATACATGTGTACCAAGCTATAAAGTAGCTGCTATTCTTAATGCATGTGAATATGAAAGAATTATTTATGGTATATCTAAGGTGGATGATATACTTACATCAACAAGCGTAAGAAAAGAACAAAATGAAGAATATATAAAAAGTTTTATAAGTAATTATCCAAGTGATAGTTTTGAAGCTTATCTTATAAGAGAACATTTAGAAAAAAATAGGACATTAAAATCCATTTCTAATGATGATTTAGATGAAAGTATGGTAAGTGCTTATTGGTTTATAAATGATACTTGGGATAAAATGGTAAAAACTTATAAAAAAAGTATAAAATGTAGACAACTTAGTTAATATACTTTATAATAATATCAAGTTTTGGGGGGATTAATATGATTTTATATCATGCATTATCTGGTCATGATGAATTTATAGAGCCAAAGGAAAATGGATTAATATCTAATTTTATAATAGATGAAGTACTTAAAAGACTTTATCCTGATACTGATTTATCAGGTCACTCGGATTTTGGAAAAATACTTTTAACACAATGCTCAATGGAAAAAATTAGTGATGTAGTATTATATTTACAATATTTGGTTGATGAAGTTTCTGAAGCGAGATATAAAAAAACGAAATTGCATTTATCTAAAAATAAGGCTTATGAAATGCTTTATTACTTTATTCATTCAGCAACAGATAAAAATAATTCATATTTTGAAAACTGGGTTAGTTTATCAGCTAATCCAATGGATGAAAAAAAGATATATGATGAACAAAAAATATGTAATGTAGCAGTTGTCAATACTGAATGGGAAAGATATAGAGGCAAAAACTATAAAAATCTTGTTATTAATGAAGGCAACGTTACTAAATATTTTAACTGTGTTCCAGGATATAAAATAGTTACTCTTCTTAATGCATGTGAATATGAAAGAATTATTTATGGTATATCTGGAATATATGATATACTTGCTCCAAAAGGAATCATTTTATCAAGAGGTGATAGAGAAAAACAAAATAGAAAATATATTGATGAGCTTTTAAGTATGTATCCAGTTGATAGTTTTGAAAGAAAGCTAATCGAGGAACATTGGGGAAAAAATAAGTCATTAAAATTTATAACTAATTGTTGCTCTGATATTTTTACTGAAAAAAATGTTGGTGATATAAATGATACTTGGGATGGAATTGTAAAAACAGTTACAAAGAAATATGAACTTCGTTAAAAGCGAAGTTTTTTTATTATATTGATTAGCATAAATTAATATGATAAAATTTATATGTTAGAGGTGAAGTTATGGATAAGACAACTCTATTTGAAATTGAAGATATAACTAATGCATTAATTGAAACTACTTTAGATGAAATATATGATGCGTTAAAAGAAAAAGGATATAATCCAATTAGTCAAATTGTAGGATATTTAGTATCTGGAGATCCCGGATATATTACTAATTACAAGAATGCTCGTGATAAAATGCTGGGTCTTGATAGAAATAAAGTCTTAGAACTTATGGTTAGGAATTATTTAGAAAACTAATGAAAACTCTTGGAATGGATCTGGGTACGAAGACTTTGGGCCTTGCTGTATCCGATAAATTAGGAATAATAGCAAATCCTTACAAAACTTTAAGATATAATGATATTGATGAGTTGGTGGAAGATGTTTCAAAGTTAATTGCTGAATTGCATATCGAGGCTTTAGTTCTTGGATATCCTAAAAACATGAATAATTCTTTAGGCGAAGCAACGTTGAGAACTGATGTGTTTAAAGAAAAATTAGAAAATGTAACTGAGTTACCAATTAATTTAATTGATGAAAGATTAAGCACAGTTGAGGCAGAAAAGTATCTTATTGGAGCTGATATGAGCAGAAAAAATAGAAAAGAAGTTATAGATTCAGTGGCAGCAAGTATCATATTGGATACTTATTTAAAAAGAATAGGAAGTGGAACTGATGTTAGATAATGGAAAAATTGTTATAAAAAATGATAAAGGTGAAGAATTAGTATGTGATGTTTTATTTACATTTGATTCTGATGAAACAGGAAAAAGTTATATTGCCTATACTGATAATACAAAAGATGAAAAAGGTAATACTAAAGTTTATGCAAATACCTATGATAAAACAGGAGAGGATTTAAAATTATCTCAATTAACAACTGATAAAGAATGGAAAATTATAGATAATATTCTTGCTAGTGTAATTGATATGGTTAAAGAAAATTCCGAGACTGAAAATGGTGATAAGGATGAATAGTGATGTTGAAAAAGCTAGCAAGAAAATAAAAAAGGTAGCACTTATTCTCCTTATTGTTTTCTTTTCTTGTTTAGTTGTTATTGGGGGAATATCTTTCTTTATGATGATGCCTATTAATTCTTCAAATAATGATGAAGTTATGTTTAATGTTGAAAGCGGAACAAGCAAAAATCAAATTATAAGCGATTTAAAAAAGGAAGGATTAATTAGGAATACTAATTTTACAAAGATTCTTGTTAAGCTTAATTATCGAAAAGGATTTTTAGCGGGAAATTATAAGTTGAGCAAAAGCATGACACTTATGGAAATTTTGGAAAGCTTAACTAATGGAACTAATATTGAAAAGAATGAAATGGCAATTACTTTTATTGAGGGAAAACGTTTTATAGAATATGCTGATGTTCTTGCAAATAATTTAACATTCACTAAAGAAGAAGTGATAAGTACTTGTAAAGATAAAGATTACTTAACTAGTTTAATTGAAAAATATTGGTTTATAACTGATGATATTTTAAAAGATGGTGTATATTATCCTTTAGAAGGATACTTATTTCCTGATACGTATTTTATAAAAAAAGATGCAACAGTTAAAGAAGCTATTGAAGTCCTTTTAAATGAAATGAATACTAAATTAAGTACTTATAAAGAATATATTGAAACTAATAACTTAAATATTACTAGTTTACTTACTCTTGCTAGTGTGATAGAATTAGAAGCGTCTAGCGAAAGCGATAGGAAAGAAATATCAGGCGTATTTCAAAATAGAATAAAGAATAATATGTCTATTGGAAGTGATGTCACAACATATTATGGAGTGAAGAAAGAACTTGGCTCTGCTATACTCCAAAGTGATATTGATTCGTGCAATGCATATAATACTAGGGGAACTTGTACTACAGGAATCCCAATTGGACCAATTTGTAGTCCATCAATTGTTTCAATTGACGCAGCTATAAATCCGAGTACCAATGATTATTTCTATTTTGTTGCTGATGCAAAAGGCAAAGTATATTATAATAAGACAGCTTCGGAACATGAAAGAACTGTTGCTGATCTTAAAAGCAAAGGCCTTTGGTCTTAAAGAGGAGAAGTAAAAATGAATGATGTTATAAAGGAAATGGAAAGGTATGCTGAGGCAAACAATGTGCCTATAATTGAGCGAGATTCCATAAAATTTATACAAAAATATATTAAACTTAATAATGTTAAAAAAATTCTTGAACTAGGAACTGCTATCGGATATTCAGCAATTCTTATGGCAAGTGTTGATGATGATGTGGAAATTACTACTATCGAAAGAGATGATAAACGTTACAGAGAAGCTGTTAAAAACGTTAATCGTACAGGAATGGATAAAAGAATTGAGATTGTGTTTAATGATGCTTTAGATGTTAATCTAGTTGATCATGAATATGATTTAATATTTATTGATGCAGCTAAGGGTCAATATATAAAATTTTTTGAAAAGTTCCAAAACTATTTATCTAAGGGTGGTGTAATTATCACTGATAACTTAAAATTTCATGGTTTAGTAGCTGATAAAGATAAAATTGAATCAAGAAATGTTTTAGGTTTAGTAACTAAAATTGAAAAATATATTGAGTTTTTACGTACTAATGAAGAGTTTGTCACTAAATTTTATGATATAGGTGATGGCTTATCAGTTAGCTTTAGGAAGTCTGATGAAGATGTCAAAAATATTGATTAATATAAACAATTTAAGTGAAATAGAAGAATATAAGAAAGTTGGAATCACCAATTTTCTTTTTGCTGTTAATAATTTTTCAATTGGATATAATTCTTTTAACTTATGTGATATTCCAGATGATGCATACGTTTATTTAAATAGGGTTATGGATACAAAGACAATTGATGAACTAAAAAGTATTAAGGATAAGTTTTTAAGATTTAAAGGAATTATCTTTGAAGATTTAGGAGTTTTCAATATATTTAAAGATACAGGTATTCCTCTTATTTGGAATCAAGCTCATTTTGCAGTAAATTATAATTCAATTAATTTTCATTTGAAAAATGGATGCACAAGTGCAGTTATTTCAAATGAAATCACGAAAGAAGAAATAGATGAAATAATTAATAATTCTATTAAACCACTTATACTTCCAATATTTGGTAAAAACAATATTATGTATTCAAGAAGAACTTTACTTACAAATTTTAATAAACATGCAGGATTAAATGATTATAATGATATGGTTTTAAATGAAAAAATAACTGGTAATAAATTTTTAGTAAGAGAAAGTGAGTATGGAACATACATATTTAATAATACTTATTTTAATTATGTTTCCTTGATACCTAAATATGAAGATAAAGTAATGTTTTTCTTGGTGTTAAATCTTGATTTAAGTGTAGGCGAAATAAAAGATGTAATTGATGGTAAAAATTATGGTGATGATGGTTTCTTAAATAGAAAAACTGTATTTAAATTGGAGGATTATAAATAATGGATAATATTGAATTACTTGCTCCAGCTGGTTCTTTAGAAAAAATAAAATATGCTTTTATGTATGGAGCTGATGCTGTATATTTTGGCTATAAAAATTATTCTTTAAGAGCTAATGCTAAGAATTTGGATTTAGATGAAATAAAAACTGCTGTTGAATATGCTCATTCTTTAGGGAAAAAGGTATATGTTACAGTTAATATCGTGTTTCATAATGAGGACTTTAAAGGTTTAAAAGATTATTTGATTTATTTAAGTGAAATTCAAGTTGACGCGATAATTACAAGTGATGTTGCCGTTATGAATATGATTCGTGAAAATAACATAGACTTATGTATACATGTATCAACTCAAGCATCAATTCTAAATTATGAGGCTGCTTTATTCTATAAGGATTTAGGAGCAACTAGAGTAGTTTTAGCACGTGAAGCAAGCAAAGAAGATATAAAAAGAATAAAAAGAGAAACAGGATTAGAAATCGAATGCTTTGTTCATGGAGCGATGTGTACAAGTATAAGTGGTAGATGTGTACTTTCTAATTATTGTACCAACAGGGATTCCAATCGCGGTGGATGTGCTCAAATATGTCGTTGGACTTTTGACTATGAAAAAGATGGTGAAAAGGTATGCGAAGAGCCATTTTCAATGACTCCAAAAGATTTAAATATGGTACCTTTTATTAAGAACATGATTGATGCTGGGGTTAATTCATTTAAAATTGAAGGAAGAATGCGTAGTATTTATTATGTATCCACTGTCATTCTTATTTATAGAAGATTAATCGATAAAATTTTAAATAATACTTTAACTTCTGAATACTCGAGCTATGCTTTAAATATTTTAAATCGTGTAGCTAATCGTGAATCAACTCCACAATTCTTTGATAAATTACCTGGAGTTAACGAACAATATTATTTAGGAAGATGTGAATATTCTAATCAAGATTTCTTGGGATTAGTCATAGATTATAAAGATGGAATTGCAACAATTGAAGAGAGAAATTATTTCAAAATAGGTGACGAAGTTCAATTCTTTGGACCATCTACAGAGACTAAAAACTTTCGTATAGAAGAAATATTAGATGAAGATGGAAAAATAGTAGAAGAAGCAAATCATCCTCAAATGATTGTTAAGATTCGAGTGCCATTTGAATTAAAAAAACATGATATGATGCGTTTAAAAGTGTTTGACTTTTAGACTATTATGTAGTAATCTTATGAAAGTAGTTTTGATAAACAAATATTTATTAAAGAAGGGTGACTAATTATGTCAGGAAAAAAAGAAATTAAATTAACTTCTAATGGTTATTTAGAAGTTGAAAATGAACTAAATAAATTAAGAGAAGAAGATAGACCAAGAATCATTCAAGCTATTAAAGAAGCAAGAGCTCAAGGTGACTTATCCGAAAATGCCGACTACGATGCAGCTAGAAATGAACAAGCTCAAGTAGAAGCAAGGATTAAAGAACTAGAATATATGATAGAACATGCTGTTATCATAGAAGAAGCTCCAAAAGATGTTGTTGGTTTAGGCTCTACTGTTGAAATAGAATATGTTGGTGATGATGATACTGATGAATATAAGATTGTTGGCTCTCTAGAAGCTGATCCGTTTGAAAATAAAATCAGTGATGAATCACCAATAGGTAAAGCTTTATCTGGTAAAAAGGTTGGAGATGTAGTTAAAGTTCCAAGTCCAAATGGAGATTATGATGTTAAAATTGTTAAGATATCTTAACAATTTTTTTATGAAATAATTTGCTTTACACATACTAAAAATGAAAAGCACAAAATACAACAAATATGTAGTATAATAAAAATAAGATAGGTGTGTGAA
>ENA-OOQO01000353-OOQO01000353.1-human-gut-metagenome-genome-assembly--contig:-NODE-353-length-29584-cov-2.499001_pt1 | contig 29584 bp, 30 predicted proteins | sample MGYA00241088_ERZ501162 | MGnify/ENA primary metagenome ERZ501162 (study PRJEB25962, sample SAMEA2042497) | human gut metagenome | biome: human gut; feature: human-associated habitat; material: faeces... | reverse complement strand
GGAACAAGGACCTACGGGACCTACCGGACCTCAAGGAATACAAGGAGAACAAGGACCTACGGGACCTGCCGGCCCTCAAGGATTACAAGGTGAAACTGGGCCAAGCGGAGAAACTCCAACATTAGCAATTGGAACCGTTACCACAGGAGCACCTGGTACAGAAGCTACAGCTTCAATAACTGGAACAGCACCTAATTATGTTTTAAACTTAACAATTCCTCAAGGCCCAACAGGACCTCAAGGATTACAAGGTGAAACAGGTCCAACAGGTCCAACTGGTCCAACTGGCCCAACCGGCCCAACTGGTCCTACTGGATAGAATAATATACAAAATAAACTTCAATATAACTATGATAACAATTGTTACCCAATGTAATTACCAATGCTTATTTAATACTTAAAATAAGCTAAGAAATAAGACTTGGTTTTTCCAAGTCTTATTTTGACCAATCAATTGGTACAAGCCCATTTTTTATTAAAAATTCATTAGTTTTAGAAAATGGCTTGCTACCAAAAAATCCTGAATAAGCAGAAAATGGTGAAGGATGAGGACTCATAATAATATAATGCTGATGATTTGTTATAAGTTTAGCCTTCTCCTTAGCAAAGTTCCCCCATAAAATAAAAACTACAGGTTTATTTTTTAAATTAAGAAGTTTAATAATATAATCAGTCATAGGTTCCCAACCTAAGTTTCTATGACTTGCAGCCTTATCCTTTTCCACTGTTAATACAGCATTTAAAAGCAAAACTCCCTGCTTAGCCCATTCAGTTAAATCCCCATTATCCTTCGGAGGAATTTTCAAATCATCATTTAATTCTTTATAAATATTTTGTAAAGAAGGTGGTACTCTCACTCCTTTTTGAACTGAAAAAGATAACCCATGAGCTTCCCCTTTACCATGATATGGGTCTTGTCCCACGATTACTACCTTTGTATTTTCATAACTTGTTAATTTTAAAGCATTAAATATATAATCTTTCGGAGGATAAATTTCCTTAATCTCATATTCATGCATAATTCTTTTATAAAAGTTTTTAAACCCAGGACTTTCCCAGACAACTCTTAACTTTTCATCCCAATCATTTCCTATCATTTTAAAGCCTCCCGAACTGCATGCATAATACCTTCAAAAGTATCAGATGCAATTAAAAACCTTGATGTGTGACAAAACCTTAAGTACGGTGGTAAATTATTTACCCATTCTAAAGGAAAATCTTTCTTTAACTTATTTGTATTACTATCTATAGTTACCCCTTGAGCAGCATAACCTCCTCTGCTTGATGGGTATACAACATATATTGCATCCGTAAATGGCAAATAATCTTTATAAAATAAAGGTTCATCTAAAACAATAATTCTTTTATCAACAGCATCTTCATAATATTTCTTTACTTTCAAAATATCAATTTCATGTAATTTTCCTTTATTTATCATATTTTTTAATATCTTTTTAGCAAATTCCATTGCTTCAAAAAAATTATCATCATTATCTGTTACATCTTTATTATTAAAAGAATCAATAGCTATAGCTAAAGCATTATAACTACCTGTATTGTCACATAAATCTAAGTCTTCAATTAATTTTTTATCAATACTTTCATAAATGTATTTTCCATATAAATCTTTAGCAAAAGCTCTCCATAGTTTTCCAAAAGCAGCATAAGATTGACCATTACTTCGACATTCATTATTAGCCATATGATGGTCAAACTCACCCATTCCTATATCAAAAACTAATCCATCAAAATCAGCTGGTACAACATTACTTCTTATAATTTCCAGCTTTGGATTTATAATTTTTAAAAAAGCAGCCCCGAAAACATCATCAGCATGAAACTTGCCAGCATGAGTTAAAGCCACTTTCATATTTCTTATTTCATTTACTTTCATACAACCTCACTTATGATACATTTCATGATTATTTATCTTACAAGCCCTATAAATTTGTTCAAGTAAAATACCACGAAATAAGCCATGAGGAAAAGTCATCTGTGAAAAACTAATTAATTCATTACAAAGACTTCTAGCCTCATCATTTAATCCTAAAGAACCTCCAATTATAAAAGTTATATTACTATTCTGAGGTAAAATTTTATCTATTTTATCAGCAAATTCTACACTTGAATACATTTTACCTTTTAAATCTAAGCCAATATTATAATCACTAGTCTTTATATTCTTTATTAAATTACTTATTTCTTTATCATAATTTACATCATCTTTTAATTCTATTATTTCTATCTTTATATACTTTCCAATTCTTTTCTTATAATCATTTATAAGTTCATCCAAATAATTTTCTTTAATCTTTCCTACACATAAAATCTTTATCATATTTCAATTACTTCCGTTTTTTCATTTTGTTTTGCACAAACTATATCATGAAAATCAATCCCATAATCTAAAAATGTATTATTAATTGTTTCCATAGCAATACTTTCCAAATTGTTTGTTTCACTTAAATGGATTAAAACTATTTTCTTAGTTTTATCTCCGATTAATTTAGTAAGATAAAATGATGCTGCCTTATTAGACAAGTGGCCTTCATCAGAATAAACTCTTCTTTTTAACCATTCTGGATAAGGACCGTTCATTAATAATTCTAAATCATGATTACTTTCAAATAGATATATATCTAAATTTTTTAAATACTTAAAGTTTTTAGCATTAACATAACCTGTATCAGTAACGTATGCTATTTTTTTACCATTACATTCAAATACATAATTTCTAGAATCCGGTGCATCATGGCTAGATTTAAATGATGTTATATGAATTTTATCTAAATCTATTTCATCTTCAAGTACAATTATATGTTTATAATCTTTTACATCTTCAATTGAATAAAACATTTTTTCACTCACTATTAAAGCAGCTCCAGTTTTATCAAGCAAAGTTTTCAATGCTGATACATGATCTTTATGATTATGAGTTATAACAACATAATCTATTGTTTTTACATCAACACCAATATCTTTCAAATTTTCATTTATATACTTATAATTTCGTCCAGCATCTAACAAAAATCTTTTATTATTTATTTCTAAATAAGTAACATTTCCTTTAGAGCCAGATGATAATACTACTACTTTCATTAGAATCTTATATACCTCGTTGGATTTTGGAATGAATATGCTCCATGGAATGGCCATCCGATTGATACCCCGAAATGAAGGTGGGTACCAGCAGTTGGATTATATTTATTTGGTGCAGGAACAACATATCCTGTATTTCCCATTTCTCCAATTTGGTCTCCTTTCTTAACAGTTTGACCTTCTACAACTAAAGCTCCATACATATGAGCATATTGTGTATAAATATTATTTTCATGTTCAATTATTACATAGTTACCATCGGTATTTCTATGACCAACTTCAACAACAGTACCTGGAGCAACCGCAAATATTCTTGACCTATAACCAGTACCAGAAATATCGATACCATCGTGGTGTTTTCCCCATCGCCATTGGAAAGGACTAGTAATAACATATGGGTATTCAGTTGGATAACCCCATCCACTAGTTGGATAATAATAACCATTTGTTCTTCTACCAATAGTATATTGTTCTTGAACCATTTCTCTAATTACTTTACGGTCTTTAATTTCAACACCAGTTGAACGTTCACCATTAATAACCTCATAAGTACTATGGATTAATGTTATACCATTAACACCAGGTCTTGTAGGTTCTTTATAACTTGGTTCCTTTGTATTATCAACAATTGGGTCTGCTGTTGTATATGGTGTAATATTTTCATTTATTTCATAAACACTATAAGTTAAAGTAATAATGGGATTAATAATTGTAATATTAACCACACTACCTACTGCAAGCATCGCATCCTCACTCTTATATTTAGGATTTGCAATCAAAAATTCCTGAGAGTTCATTTTATTATCTTCACTTATACTTGCAATACTATCCCCAGATTTAACTGTATACGTATCCATTTTAACATCTGGGCCAAATAACAAATATTGACTTAAAGACTCAGAATCAGTATAAATTTTATTTTTAACACTAACATATCCTTCTTTTATAGTTATTGTTTCATTAAAATACATATTTTCAATAATAGAACCTATTTCATTTATACTTCTATGTCCATTATTATAATCATTTAATTCTTCTTCAGTTACAAATGATAAAACATATTTTTTTAATGAATCTTCAAATACTTTTTTATCTAAAACATTAATAACAATATTTTCTTTTTCTTTATCATCACTTTTTATTGTAATAATATAACCTTTTATAGTAAAATCATCTGCATTTTCAATTTTTTGATATATTTCCTCTACCCCCATATAGTTTTCATCAAATGTTTTTGTTTCCACTATATCAAGTCCATCCGGAGGATAAACATAATCAACACCATATTGATCTTTTATATTTTGTTGTTCTTTATTAATTAAACTATATAATGCATTTTCATCTTTAATTAACCCAATTTCTTTTCCATCCAAATAAATTTGATAAGCTTTGCTTGCTTCATCAAACTTATAATCATTTTTTTCATTTACAAAATACAAAACAATAATTAATATTGATAATATAGCAGTTATAACTTTACTTTTATTATTCATTTTCATCTCCAGCTGCTTTTAATTGACTCTTAAAACTACTCATATTAAGTTCAAATAATAAGTTAACTGTTCCAAGTCCTCCTTTTCTGTGCTTAGCAATTATTAATTCTGCTGGCACTATTTTTTGATTAAAATCTTTTGCTTTTTCATAATAATCTTTACGATTTATGAATAAAACCATATCGGCATCTTGTTCCAAAGACCCAGATTCACGCAAATCCGCAAGCATTGGTTGATTACTTTCTCTTTTTTCAGCACTTCTTGATAATTGCGATAAGGCAATAACTGGTACCCCTAACTCTAATGCCATAGTTTTAAGGGAACGAGATATTTCTGATACTTCCACTTGACGAGATTCAACCCTTCTTGACCCAGAACTAACTAATTGTAAGTAGTCGATTACTACTAAACCTAAACCATCTTCACTATTAGCAAGTCTTCTACATTTAGCACGTATCTCTTGAGCAGTAACGCCAGCATTATCTTCAATATATATATTTGTATCAGCAAGTTGTGATAATGCTTCATTATATCTTTTCCAATCCTTTTCTTGCATATTACCAGTTTGAAGTTTATACGCATCAATTTGACCAATCGAAGAAATCATACGATTAATAAGCATTTCTGCTGACATTTCTAAGTTAAATATAGCAACAGCTTTTTTTGTATGTGTTGCAGCATAAGCAGCCATATTTAAAGCAAGTGCAGTTTTTCCCATCCCTGGACGAGCAGCCAAAATAATCATTTCTCCACTTTGTAATCCAGTTGTTATTTTATCAAAATCAGGAAAACCAGTTTCAATACCTGTAATACTTCTCTTATTTTTAGCAAGTTCTTCCAGCTTAGCTTGAGCTCTTCTTAAAATTTCACTAATTGGCACAAAGTCACCAACACTTCTTGCTCTAACAACATTTAATATATTTTTTTCAGCATTATCAAGTAAACTATTTACATCTTCTTCATCATATGTCTTAGTTATAATATCACTAGCTGTTTCAATTAAATTTCTTCTAACAGCATAATCTTTGATAATTTTAATATAAAAATCTAAATTAGCACTTGTTACTACACTATCAATTACTTCAGTAATATAATCAAGTCCAACAGCATTAAATTTCTTATCTTTATCTAGTTCATTTCTAAGAGTTGTAACATCAATCGGTGTCTTACTTTCATGTAAACTTTTTATTGCATTAAATATATATCTATTTCTCTCATCAAAGAACATATCACTTGTTACTTCTTCAACTATCTTACTAACTTCATTATTATTTAAAAAAGCAACACCTAAGACACTCATCTCAGCTTCTTTATTCTGAGGCATACTTCTTGCCATAAACCCTCCTATTTAACTAATTCAACATTCAAGTCAAATTTAACTTTTTTATGTAGCTCAATACTTACTTTAGTAACACCTAAACTACTTATTGCAATCTCACTTTTAATACATTTTTTATCTATTTTATAACCCATATCTTTTAACTTTTCAGATATTTGTTTATTAGATATTGTACCAAATACTTTATCATCTGCTCCAGTTTTAACTTTAAATATAATTGTTTTTCCATCTAACTTTTTCTTTATTTCATTTAAACTTTCCACTAAAGCATCTTCATTTTTTTGTCTTTCATCTAATTCTTCATTTAATATTTCACTACTTCTTTTTGTATAAGGAACAGCTAAATTATTCTTAATTAAATAATTATTAGCATAACCAACACTTACATTAATTACACTATCTTTTTTACCTTTTCCTTTTACATCACTTAATAAAATTACTTTCATCTAAATAACCTCCTTTAAGTAAATAATATTATAACATTTTTTAATTCAAAGAACAATTCTAAAGTACAAATTTTGCACTTTGAATATCTGTTGTTGTACTTTGAAAATTAAAATCTAAAATATATAAATGGATTATAGCTAGATGCTAAAATACCCACTATACTAAGAATAAATAATACAAGTATTATTATATCACTCATTTTATTTTTCTTATCTAACACATTTTTAAATATCGGCGTACATGCAAATATTGCTAAAATAAATACTAGTATTGTTCTTACTCTAATTATTTGATAATGACTAAATACACTTAAGTTACCAAATCCATGCGCACCAAACAATGTTTTAATTGCTTCCACTAATACACTTGTATCCGTAAAATAAAATATTATAAAACCAAAAGTTACTAAACTAAATGTATAAATATGTCCTAAAACTTTTGGAAGTTTATCAATATTTTTAAATACAAATTTTTCTAACACTAATAAAACAAAATAGAAAAGTCCCCAAAAAACAAAGTTCCAACTAGCACCATGCCATAAACCAGTCAAGGCCCACACTACAAATAAATTAAATATATGACGCGCACCTTTACATCTATTTCCACCTAAGGGAATATAAACATAATCTCTAAAGAATGTAGATAATGAAATATGCCATCTTCTCCAAAATGAAGTTATACTGCGAGCAATATATGGATAGTTAAAATTTTCTAAATAATTAAATCCAAGCATTTTACCTAAACCAATTGCCATATCACTATATCCACTAAAATCAAAATAAATTTGGAATGTAAAAGCAACACCACCAACAACCATTCCAATAACACCTAACTCGGCAATACTAGAACCAAATAAAGTATCAGCAACATAAGCCATTTCATTTGCTATTACAACTTTTTTAAATAACCCAATAATAAATCTTCTAATACCTGTTGCAAAGTTCTCTATATTTTCACATCGTTCATCAAGCTCTTCATTAACAGTTTCATACCTAACTATAGGTCCCGCAATAAGTTGAGGAAAAGCACTAATATAACAACCTAAATTAATAATACTTTTTTGAACATCTACTTTACCTTTATAAACATCAATAACATAAGTAAGTATTTGAAATGTATAAAAACTAATACCTATTGGTAAACTTATACTTAAAAATTTAATATTTAAATTAAATAAATTATTTATATTATCTAAAAAAAAGTTAGTATATTTAAATATAAAAAGTAATCCTAGATTAAATACTAAATCAATTATTAACCATTTCTTTTTACTACTACTTTTATCCATTACTAAGGCAATATAATAATTAACTAAAATAGATAAAATCATTAGAATGACATAAATTGGTTCCCCATACCCGTAAAACATTAATGAAAATATAAGCAAAACTATATTTCTTGTCTTTCTTTTTTTGGGTACAAAGTAACAGATTAAGAATATTGGAAAGAAACAAAATAAGAAAATCAAACTAGAAAATACCATTATTTTACTCTCCCTTCAAAATCATAATCATATTGGTCAAACATACTTGAACCACCTTCATATAAGAATAATACTTTAGAAATATTATTATCACTAACATACTTGCTTAAATTAAATTTTTTATTTTTATATTCATCATATCTTAAGTTAATAACATGTGTTTTATTAAAAGAACTAGCTATTAAATAATCTATTTGCCAAGAATAAGAATCTCCGATAATAAGTAAGTTTTCTTTATCACTATTATGATAATCATAAACTACATTTCCATATTGTCCATTAAAATATTGAACATAATAATCATAATATTTATAACTTCTATCTAATCTAATTTCTCTAGGTTTAAACAAACTATCAGCTTTTTTACCATTTACATAAACATCATAATCTAGTTTTATATCAACATCACTAATATAATCATTTATATTATCATTTAAAGCAGTCTTAGCTAAAGAACCATAATACATTCTTTCTTTATGCTTTACAATATTTAAATTATTTATTGCATCAATATTAAGCATATCACAAATATCTTTATAGCCATCTAGTGCTCCTTTTATTGTCCAATGATGATCAGTTTTATAAAAATATTCTTTATACTCATCAATACTTTTTACATCCATTACTCTTACATTAATATTACTATCTAACTTACTTACAAACTCACCTACATAATTACTTAAATTATCTTTTTTTAATGTAGTAAATTCATATCTCGTAGGTATATAAATATTTACATCTATTTTCTTCTTACTTAATTCATTAAAAAACTTTACTTGACTATCTAATCTTTCATCTAATTCTTTACTTGTATATTTATTAGTTAAATAATAAAACTCATTTACTTTATCATAAAATATATACTCACCATCACTATTTTTCTTAATGGGTACATCCTTAAACAGTATCTTATTGCTTGTAAAATCAACTTTGTCATACAAACTATTTATTACATTATAAAAAGGAAAATAATTCGTTACTTTGTTTTCTACGCTATTTTCTATTCTTCCTACAACATTATTTATTTTATCAACAACATTATTAACATCTTTTTCTTTATATTCTAAGAAATTATCCATATTCATACTCATAACACCAATTTTAACAAGTACAAACTTACATGGAATACATAAACAAATACCGAATAAAATAACTAAAAATACTATAACTAATTTTTTATCTTTTTGCATCATCTTCACCTACAAATATTTTATCACAATTAATAATTTAAGTATAGAAAAACTCACCCAAAGGTGAGCCAAATTATTTAACAAATGGTATTAAAGCCATAAATCTTGCATATTTAATTTGTTGAGCAATATGTCTTTGATGTTTAGCACAAGCACCAGTCATTCTTCTTGGTAAAATCTTGCCTTTATCATTAATATATTTATTGATAATCATAACATCTTTATAATCTACGCTTTTTCCAGCACACATTTGACATATTTTCTTTTTCTTACGATAAAATTCTGCCACTTTACTTATCCTCCTTTACTTAAAATGGTAAATCATCACTACTTAAAGTAAATTCATCTCCAAAGTCTTTATAAGGATCTTCACTAATGTCTGTTGTTTCAACAGCACTTGGAGCAACAGGTGCTTCTGGACTATAAGCTGTACTATTGTTGCTAGCTGGAGCACTATAATTTTGGTTAGCACTTCCACCATCATTTCTACTTCCTAAGAATTCAAAATTATCAACAACAATTTCAGTTGTATATCTCTTAGTACCATCTTGAGCATCATAACTACTATTTCTAATTCTTCCTTGAACTAAAATCATTTGTCCTTTACGGCAATATCTATTAATAGTTTGAGCACTTCTATTAAAAGCTACACAGTTAATAAATTCAGTATCTCTTTGTCCATCACGATTTACAAAATCACTTTGGCAAGCTAGTGAAAATCTTGAAATTTCCATATTACTTTGAGTCATTCTAGATTCAGGGTCACGAGTAAGTCTCCCTGTTAATATTACTTTGTTCATTATTATTCTCCTTCAACTTTGATAATTAAATGTCTTAAAACATTTTCATTAATAGAAACTTTTCTATCAAATTCTTGAAGGGTTTCATTAGTTACTTCAACAGTCATAACATAGTAGTATCCACTAACTTCTTTTTTAATTGGATAAGCTAATTTTTTTCTACCCATTTCTTTGAATTCGATAACTTTAGATGGTTTCTTGTTTATTAGTTTTTGTAAATCCTCACTAGTCTTTTTAATAGTTTCTTCATCTAATGTTGATTTAACTATAAACATAATTTCATACTTAGTCATCAATATCCACCTCCTCACGGTCTTCTCGGCTTCCTTAGAAGCAAGGAGTAATTTCTTTTACTCGCAAGTATTATAACAAATATATGAGTAAAATACAAGAAAAATGTGCATAATTTAATCACTTTTTAACAATTCATTTATTTTAGAAATTGCAAGAATAGTATCCTCAAAATTAATGTTCTTAGCATATACATTTTTATTTTGATATTCTTTCCACAACTTTTTCAAATCTTCATTTTTACTAATTAAATTAATATAATTTGAAGAATCATTCAAATAATTAGTTGTTTTTCGATTATTACAAGTATTATTAATAGCTATTTTTAATAAATTCTTATTTACGTTATCCCATTTTAATGTTGTAAACATATATAAATCATAATAATCTTTCATTCTTGAATTAATAACATTTCTTGAAATAATTGCTTCAAATTTTTCAGCAATAATTGTTTCAATATTATATGACATAATATTTATAGTTTCATTATCAAAAATAGTATTATATTCATAATCTATCTCTTTTAAAGTAATAACATCTCCAGTTGTAATATCAATCATTAAATGTGTTCTTAAATCCTCCAAATAAGCTAATAAATGTATTTTAAAACCTGGATATTTCTTTTCTAATCTTATTCCTTAATAGAAAATATTTCATATCTAACACCATCATTTATATCAATAGCAATAATATCTTTAATGATATTTAAGACATTTTCTTTATTTAAATTCATTCCCTTTAAAGTTGCATCCATATCCATTGTACTTCTTTGATTAAAACCAAAAATAGATGATAATAAAAAACCCCCCTTTATTATTATATTTTCTTTATATTTTGAAATAGATATTCTTCTAATTAATGATTCAAACATCACATATTGAATTATATATCTACTATCTAAATTATACTTTTGTGCTACGTTTTTTGCTTTTGCTTTTAAACTATCTTTATTCATCGCAACACCTCTACTTTCCTAATTAATTTATTATAAATTTTTAATTTTTTTGCATATAAAAATAATTTCTTTTCATCATGATTTTCACTAAAATATTCAATTAATGCTTTATTACATAATTCTCTATCAAGTTTATCATAATATTTTACAATATCACAAATTGTTCGTTCTAAATCGTAGCATCTCAAAATATTACCAAACATATCTTTTACTTCTATTAAACCAACTTCATAAATATCTTTAGATACATAATATAACTTAACATTATCAAGTTTTTGCAAGTATCCTTTATAACCAGTTGGTACAGTAATATCATATATAATTGGAATTCTTTCACACATATCAAGTAAGTATAAGGAAGATAAACTAGAATAAATACCATATTTACTCTTAGATAAATTCTCATACATAGAATCAGGAAATGTCTCTAAATTCATATAAAGACCACTTTTAACTCTTTTAATAAGTCCTTTTCTAACCATTTTAGTAAGATATACTTTAGGAATATTAGCTTTAACAACATCCTCAGTTTTTAAATACTTTCCATTAAACAACCCCATAATTTTATCTTCATTTTTCACAAGGCATTTTCCTTTCGTACTTAAATTATATCACAATTAAGTATAAAAGTAAATACTATCAACTATCTTTCCTACAATACACCATAAGAATCATCAACTAAATTTTCAAGTAAATATACTTTTTTACTTGTTCGAAATAAAATTCTATCTTTTCTAAAAATTACTTCTTCTTTTTCTTCTTCACCATCTGATAAATAATCAAGTAAATTCTCAATTTTCTCAAATGACATTTGTCTTAGTTTACTAAAACTCAAAAAGTCCTCCTTTCTATATTCGAATTTATACATAAGCTATCCCTTTACAAAAATATATTCTACCATAGCAAAAAATTTATGTCAACAAAAAAAGTTCCTTTACTTGGAACTCTTTTTCTTACTTACTTTATCTACTTTTTCTTTAATACCATCTTTCTTTACTTCTTCAACACTTTCTACTACAACATCATTACTTACTTCAATAACTTTAGTACCAGCAACCATATCATGAAGACCACGATTATCTTTTCTAAACATAACCATTATTAAATTTAACATATAAATTAAACTTGATAACATACTTATTACATAAGTTACATAATAGAATTTAACTCCACTTACAACATATACTGCTCCAACATTTATTAAACTTAACCAAATATTATTTAAAATAACAATTCTAATTAAATATTTCCAAAAGTTAAGTTTCTTTTCATTATTACTAACAACTCTTAACTTCATTATTTTTTTACCTAATGTTTGACCATTCATAACAAGTGGTAAAACCCCAAAATAAAGTATTAATGCTGTTGCAGAAAACATACTACTATAAGTTCTATATTTATAAACTTCATAATTTAATTCTATTATTTCATCTTTATAATCATTTTTTTCATCTTCAGTGCTTTTTTGTACAACTTCATTATATTTTTCATAAGCATCTTTATATTTATCTTTGTATGGGTCCAAAGGAAGTAAATTAATTAAACTAACTACTAAAGAAACAATAACTATATCAATTACAAAAGCAATTATTCTTTTTAAACTTGTATCCATAATTAATCCTTATTTTTAGCAAATAATTCCAATATTTGTAAGAATATATTTATAAAGTCTAGATATAGTTCTAATGCTCCATAAATAGCTAAATTATCTTCAGGTAATCCAGATGTTTCTAAAGCTTTAATCTTTTGAACATCATATGCAGTAATACCTAAGAACAATAATAAACAAACAATACATAAAATTATTTCTAATGTTCCATTACCAATAAAAATATTTATTAAAGAAATAACTATAACTCCAATTAAAGCCATAAGTAAGTAAAATCCAACCTTAGACAAGTCTACATTCGTCTTGTATCCAATATATGCCATAACTCCAAATATAACGGCACTAACTAAGAATACCATCATTACACTTGTTAATTCATATGCAACAAATATACTCGAAAATGTTAATCCACTAACAAAAGCATATAAAATAAAACATATCTTTGCAGCTGTTGGGCTCATTTTCATAACTCTTGCAGATAACACAATAACTAAAATAAGTTCTAGTACTAAAAGTATCCAAAAAGCACTTCCAGCAAAAATATTTTCTAACATTCTTTCATTCATAGATACGCCATAACCAGTAACAAATGTTACTAAAAGTCCAATACACATCCATAAAAATGATTTACTTAATAACTTATTATCTTCCATTAAACATTCCTCCTTTTCTATACATTAAATCGAAAATAACAAATATCTCCATCTTGCATTTCATATTCTTTACCTTCAACACGAAGTTTACCAGCTTCTTTAACTAGTTTTTCATCACCAAACTTCTCTAAATCACTAAAACTAGTTACTTCTGCTCTAATAAAACCTTTTTCAAAATCACTATGTATAATACCAGCACATTCTGGAGCTTTCATCCCAACTTTAAAAGTCCAAGCTCTTACTTCATCTGTACCAGCAGTAAAGAATGTTGCTAGTCCTAATAAATTATATGTTGCAAATATTAATTTATCAAGACCACTATTTCTTATACCTACTTCTTGTAAGAATAATTCTTTTTCTTCATCCTCAAGTCCTGCCAAATCAGCCTCTAACTTAGAACACATAACTATAACTCCAGAACCTTCAGCTTCTGCATAATTCTTAACCATCAAAGAATATTCATTATCACCAACAGCAACATCATCTTCATTTACATTAGCTACATATATAATTGGTTTTATTGTTAAGAAACTATAGTTTTTTAATAATTTCTTTTCATCTTTATCAAAACTAATTCTTCTAAGTGGTGTATTTGCTTCTAAAGCAACCCTACATTTTTTTAATACTTCGACTTCTGCTAAAGCTTCTTTATCTTTCGTAGTTATTGCTTTTTTTTCTATCTTTTCAATTCTATTATTTATTACTTCTAAATCAGCAAGTACTAACTCAATATTTATTACTTCAATATCACTTATTGGATCAACTTTACCTGTTACATGAGTAACATTAGGGTCATTAAAACACCTTACAACTTCACATATTGCATCACATTCCCTTATATGCGATAGAAATTTATTGCCGAGACCTTCACCTCGGGATGCACCGCTTACTAGTCCTGCAATATCAGTAAACTCAAAAGTTGTTGGTACAACACTTTTGGGTTTATACATATTAGCTAAATAATCCACTCTCTTATCTGGAACAAATACAATACCAACATTTGGTTCTATCGTAGCAAATGGATAATTCGCCGCTAATATATTTTGTTTTGTAATTGCATTAAACAAAGTTGATTTACCAACATTAGGTAATCCCACAATTCCTGCTTTTAAACTCATTTTTATGCCCCCAATCCTACGCCAGCTCCAATTCCTATTGGAAACTTAACTAAATACCATACAATTATAAATAATAAATAAACTATACATGTAACTGCAGCATATGGCAATTGACATTTTATAGCTTCCCCAATAGTTATTGGTTTATTACTTTGATTATAATTTTCTAAATATGCAAGATAAACAACAAAATATGCAAACACTGGTGTAAGACCTAGTGTAACACTACTTCCAAGTCTAAATACAAGTTGTGTGAATTCCGGAGAAATACCTGCATTCATTAATTTAATAATTACTCCACTAGCAATATTATAACTAAATAATATTGTTGGTTGAAATAAGGCAATAACACATGCAAATATAAATAAAACTAATATCAAAGGAAGCCCAGCAAATTCACTATTTTGCATCACATTTGTTAAAGCACCAGCTACAACATTTCCAATATTTGATTGTTTAAATATATTTATAAATGTTGATGCTGCAAATATCATAACAAGTATTTTACCAACACCATTTAAGGAATGCCCTAAAGCATCAACAAATTCTTTATTATTCTTTATTGTTTTAGCGCCAATTCCATAAGCTAAGCCTAATATTACAAAGAATACCGCTACAACAAACACAAATCCATTACTAAAAAATGAATTATAACTAAACAATTTATCAATATATAAACTTTGACTATAATCAAGTAAATTACCTGAAAAAGGAAGTCCTGGAATAATATTATAAATAAATATTAACATATAAATTAAACCAGCAAACAATGAAAATAATAAACCTCTCATTTGTTTTCTTGTTAACACTAATTCTTCTTCAACTTCTTCTTCAGAAAATTCATACTTAGGTAATTTTTTAACTAAATAATTTTCTGTTACATTTGTAATAACAAAAGCAAGTATAATAATTAATATAATATTAGAAAATAAAAATCCCCAACTTGATATAGTATAACCACTATTAATAACATGAACATTATCTAAAGTAATACTTATTAAACTAGAATCATAACTAGTTAAAAATAAACTTAAAGCACTACCACAAGTAAGACTTGCAAATGTTGTTATAATTCCAATCATTGGATTTCTTTTACCATACAAAAATAATAATGCTCCTAAAGGAACTAATATAATATAAGATAAATCTCCTACTAAACTTGCAAGTATCGAAATTAACACTAACACAAAGGTAACAGTTGTTTTCTTAGCTTTTTTAGTCATTAATGTAATAATGGTTTTTAAAAATCCACTCTTAACCATTATACCAATACCTAAAAGTATAATAATTAAATGTGTAAGAACTGCATAGTTAGCAAAATTACTAACAGTACTAGTAAATATATATTTAAGTCCTCTTAAACTAAATAAAGAATTTACAGCTTCTGTAGTAACTTGAAAATCTCCAGTAACACTTGATATTTGATTAAATGTTGATTGAACATTAAATAGTCTTAATAATCCACTAATAATAATTGTTGCAAAACTTAAGACTAAAAGCATCATTACTGGATGTAGTCCAATTTTCTTTTTAGTTCGAAGTTTTTTCATTTACAATCACCTTTTTTAATTTTTTCATAAATTCTAATCTATCCATCATGATTTCTCTACCACAATTCTTACATTTAATTTTAACATCTGCACCATTTCTTGTAATAATCCATAAATTAGTACCACAAGCATGTTGTTTCTTCATGATAACTTCATCATTTAAATTAAAATCTTTATTCATTATTCTTCCTCAACTTTAACATTCATTTTCGAAAGTATCTCTTCTAATTCACTTACCCCATCAAAATATATCTCAATCTTTTTCTTACTAACTCTAACCTTAGTATTTAAACTATCCATAATTATATTTTCATACATTCTATATTTATGGTCATATCCTTTATTACTTCTAGAACTACTCTTAATAATATTTTCTTCTTTTACATCTTGACTAACTCTTTCTAAGTCTCTAACACTCATTCCATCAGTAATAATTCTTTTAGCTAAATCAATAACTTTTTCATCATCATCCATCTTACTTAAAACTCTAGCATGAGACATACTTAAACTATTTTTTTCAACCATTTTCTTTACTTCATCAGGTAGTTTTAATAAACCTAACATATTAGTTACATATGTCCTACTCTTACCAAACTTACTTGCAAATTCTTCTTGAGTATATCCACGTAGTTTAATTATATTACTAATACTACTTGCTTCATCAATTGGATTTAAATCTTCTCTTTGAATATTTTCAATTAAAGCTATTTCCATCATTTCTTGGTCATCAAAATCTTTAATTATGGCAGGAATACTTTTTAAACCAGCTAGTTTTGCAGCTTTAGTTCTTCTTTCACCTGCAACAAGTTCATAACCTTTAATACTTTTCTTAACAATAATTGGTTGAACTACCCCATATTCTTCAATACTTTTAGCAAGTTCATTTAAACTAGCAGTATCAAATGTCTTTCTTGGTTGATATGGATTACTTCTTATTTCATCCAAACTTATTTCAGTTACATCCTTTTTATTTTCTTCAATAACAGTATCTTCAAAATTATCAAAGTCTATTACATTATTAGAAAATAATTGTTCTAGTCCTTTACCTAGTGCTTTTTTCTTAGTTTCCATCTCTACTTACCACTTCCTTTGCTAAATTAGCATAAGCTTCCGTAGCTCTACTTAATGGATCATATTCATTGATAGGTTTTCCATGACTAGGTGCTTCTACTAATCTTACTAATCTAGGTATTATTGTATTAAATACTTTATCTTTAAAGTATTTTCTTATTTCTTCAATTACTTCAAGCCCTATATTTGTTCTACCATCTAACATGGTTAAAAGAACTCCTTCAATTCTTAACCCAGGATTCATACTTCCTTGAACCATTATTATACTATTTAATAATTGTGTAATTCCTTCCAAAGCAAAAAATTCACATTGAACAGGTATTATTACACTATCACTAGCAACTAATGCATTCATAGTACCTAAACCTAAAGATGGTTGACAATCTATTATTATATAATCATAATTATCTCTTATTTCATCAAGTCTTAATTTTAATTGCATATTTTGACTAAATTCTTTATCTTCAAGCATTCTCTTAACAAATTCTACATCTACACCAGCTAAATTAATTGTTGATGGTATAATACTTAAATTATGAAATTTAGTCTTCTTAATAGCTTTCTTTACTTCACATTTTCCAGTAATAAGTTCATATATATCATTCTTAAAATCATTACTATTTAAACCTAGCCCAGTAGTGGCATTACTTTGTGGGTCCATATCAATTAATAGTACACGTTTACCCATTTTTCCTAATGCAGCACTCAAGTTTATACTAGTGGTAGTTTTACCAACTCCACCCTTTTGATTAACAAGTGATATAATTTTAGCCATAACGAGCACTTCCATTCTATACAACTTTTTCGTACTACTTTATTTTATCAAATTATTAATTACTTGTCTATCTTTTTAACAACAAAAAAATAACTTTCACACCGAAAGTTATCACCCCCGCGTGGGGCGGACACACCCGCCATCCACGCTAAACAAAACTATCACATTCCCACAATATACGGATTTTCTAATGAACCATCACCATCTGTTTTATACACTGAAGCATCTAGATACAAGACTGGACGAGAACCGATGCCATAGTGCGCAAATTCATAATAGAGCGGGCCTCGATAACCCAAATAGAACACACTGGCGCTGTTCGTAGAATAAGGCGTTAATGTCCATTCGTGTCCTTTGCCATATAACCAACTTTGTCCTGCACAAGTTGGAGTATTATAAGACCGTAATTCTGTTGTTCTTGCGCAACTACTCGATAATACACTATATCCATAATCACTTGGATACATTAGTCCTATATATCCTGTTGTACTTGTTGGTCTTCCACTATATACTGTTGTTCCTCTTTCATATCCATAGAAAGCTTCTGCTGTTGCATAATAATCTGAATATCCTCCTAGGTACCATGTTACATTTGCTATCATTCCTCTATAACCTGATTGTATACCTCTTATTGTATAATCACAATTAGCTAGAATACCATTATATACATAACAGTATCCTGAACTTGTTCCATCATGAGCATTATAATATGCTCCGTTAAGTAATAAATTTAAACTTGCTGTTGTCCAATCATTAGTGTTTGACTTATGCCATGCTAGCCCATCTAAAACATCTGCTCTAATTATTTTAACCAAATTTTTCCCACTTTGTCCATGTGATGCACTATCAAATACTCCTATTATTCTCCAATATTCATTGTTAAACCATATATAATTATTTGGATTCTTTCCTTCATATCTATATCCATTTTCATTTACTACTTTACCTGTTCCTTGTTCGCTTTCCAATAAACTAATTATATAATCATTTAAATTAATTTTTGAAATTGTTTCAAATTTAATATCACAAGTAACATCATCACTAGTTATATTTTCTATAGCTAGTTTCCATTCATCGTATAACCATCTTCCATCTGCACCAACACAAATTACTTGTACTTTATACATTCCTTTAGATGGAAATGAAGTAATTTTATTTCCATCTAAAGTTAAAGCATATTTTATTCCATCTTGTGTAAATGAATATTTACTATTGGAATTATTATTTATTACAATAATTCCAATTAATAATATTACTAAAACTATACTTACACTTACTATTCTAATTCTTTTTTGCATTTCACCACCTACATTCCAATAATATATGGAGAATTCAAACTACCATCACCATCTATTTTATATACAGAAGCATTTAAATATATAACTGGCCGAAAACTATTATAACCATACACTGTATGATCATAGTTCAAATTACCAGAATAACTAAAAAAGAACACAACCGCACTTTCCGTAGAAAAAGGTGTCAATAACCACTCATATCCTTGCCCATATAACCAACTTGCTCCTGCACAGGTTGAAGTGCCATAAGAATCTAAATTTGTTGTTCTCGCACAACTACTTGATAACACACTATATCCATAATCACTCGGATACATTAATCCTATATATCCTGTTGTACTTGTTGGTCTTCCATTATATACCATTGTTCCTCTTTCATATCCATAAAATGCATCTGTTGTTGTTTTAATACTTGAATATCCGCCAAGATACCAAGTTACATTTGCTATCATTCCTCTGTATCCAGCCTGAATACCTTTTTTTGTATAATTACAATTTGAAATAATTGTTGCTCTTGCTGCATTTCCAATACAGTATCCAGAATTTGTGCCATCTGTTGCATTATAATATGCTCCATTAAGTAAAAAATTTAAACTTGCCGTTGTCCAATTATTTGTAAATGACTTATCCCACGCCAACCCTCCTAAAGCACTGGCTCGAATTATTTTTACTAAATTCTTTCCATCCAGTCCATGTGATGCACTATCAAATACTCCGATTATTCTCCAATATTCATTATTAAACCATATATAGTTATTTGGATTTTTCCCTTCATACCTATATCCCTTTTCATTTACAACTTTACCAGTACCCTGTGTTGTCCCCGCTAAACCAATTATATAATCAGCTAAATTAACTTTTGATGTACTATCGGTATAATTTAAAGTACAGTTTTCATATTTTGTATTTATATTTGATACTTCTATTCTATTATATTTCTGATTATATGTAGCATCGCTATTGGTACAATTTATAGAACCAAGTTTACCATATGTTGTTGGTAAATTTAATGGTTTAATTGTTATATCTGCTGGTTCTACATCAAAATAAACCTCACATTTATCTGTTTTATTTACATTAACAGTAACAGAGTTATCATTTTTGTTCCATGTTAAAGTACTTCCATTTTTGCAATTAGATAATGTTTCATTAAATATATATTTTTTTGATGGCCACTTATTGTCTTTTGAAACTTTATAAACCCCAGAACCTCTAGTTTCTTCTATCATTAAACTTATTAGTTTATTATTTATAATATTTCTACTATCTACTTCTTCATAAACATCATTATTTATTACAATATTATAAATTGTAAAACTCATTATTGTTATAGAAACTATTATAAACAATAAAACATGCTTTACTTTTATTTTCATTTGTACCACTCTCTATTATCATTTTATTACACAAATTGATAACTGTCAATAATCAATTTTAACTTTTTATAGATAACTTATGGTAATCTAAAATCCGAGGTGAAAGTATGAAAATAAATGCAAACAAATATGAGGCAAATGAAATAATGAAAATAATTAGAGAATGGACAAATTTAAGTCAAGAAAAATTTGCTAAAGAACTTGGTAGAAGTAGAAATGGAATTAACAATATTGAACACAATAGAAATCGCATTTACTTAAATGATTTTTTAGATATATGTGAAAAATTTAAAATAACAATTACATTAGAAAAAAAATAGAACTTAAAGACCCTTAAGTTCTATTGGAGTATTACTCTTCAATATATTTTAGTAAAGAATACTAGGGTTACATCGAAGAAATTAAATCATGTACATAAGTAATATCCGTAGTACATGTTTTTAATTTACCCTAATTTACTTTATTTATAGTACCAGTTTTTTCTAATTCTACTTCTTCCTTCCTATAATTTAATGCCATACCTATTGTAAAAGCATAAGCAAGTAAATAAAACCAGAACATTAAAATAACTATATTTGCAAGTCCTCCATAAAAAGTACTATAATGAGCAATATTATTGATATAATATGAATAAATATATGTAATAATTATCCATGAAACAGTAGTAAATATTGCTCCATAACCAACATTTTTACTTCTAATCTTTTTATTCGGAGCCATAGTATAAAGTATTTTAATAAAGAAATACATAATTAACCATGTAATTGGTCCTTGTAAAATACCTATAACTGTTGCAACATTATTAGTAACAATACTATCTAAATTAACATATCTAAATAATTCAATTATTTTAGTACCAAAAACTGGTACAATTAACATGAATATAAATAGAAGTACTAAAACAAAAGTCATGATAATAGCTTTTAATCTTCTTCTAAAAAAACCTTCTTGTTTTTCTCCATAAATAGTATTTGATGTAATAATTATTGATGCTGGTCCATTTGATGCAATAAAATACCCAATTATAACAACTAAGAAGAAACCAATACCTCTTCCACTAGCATCTTTAGTAGTATTAAGAAGCATATTGGCAATATCTGGAGAAAAAGCCGACCCAATAAAATCAAATATAACATCAGTTGATAAATTAAGTAAAGCTGCCTCATAACTTATTAATGTAATTGTAGGAACAATAGCAAGAACAAAAAAGTAAGCAAGTTGACCTGGGAGTATTGCCATCTCAGGTCTAAACAATACTTTTTTAAAATTATCAAAAAACTCTTTTACTTCATTTTTAACTTTATTCATTGCTATTTTCCTTATTTTTCTTCATATCTTCAACAGCTTCATTTAAAGCATCTTCAATAGTTTTAATATCATCTTGTATCATACTAAATCCAAATTCAGCCCCAAATTCATATGGTAATTTCTTTATTTCTTTATTTAATTTAAAGATATAATTACTTACTTGTTTTTGACTATAACCAACTAAATAAATAACAAATTCATTACCATCAGTACGCATTATTTCACTATTATCAAGTTGTGTTTTAACTAATATATTAGCTAATGCTTTAATTTGTTTATCTCCTTCATTATAACCATATAAATCATTAATTTCTTGTATCTTATTTAAATCAATTACAATTATAGTCTGAGGATATATCGTATTATTATTCCATGTTTCAATATTTTCATTTAAGAAATTTCTATTTTTTAAACTAGTAAGTTGATCAATAAATTTCATTTTATCATCTTTCTTTATCTTTCTAGCAATAGATATCTTCTTACTTTTCTTAAATATTATAAATATAATTAATACAACTAACAATAGAATTAATAATATATATTCTGCTATCTTAGTTATTATATTACCACTTTTAATAGTATCATAATGATTATTTAATCCTTCAATAACTAATTCATTTTCATCCATAACCCCAATATACTTATCAAGCAATCTATATAATGCACTATTAGTTCTCACCTTAAACGTATACTCGTTACTTATAAAATCCTCATATCGTCCAGTATAATTATCTAACTTGTTATCACTATAATAATCAAATGTATTTTTATCAAGGATAATAAATACATCCTTTTTATTTAATTTAAATAAATCTTTTGTAGTACTAAATGTTTTAATATTAATATCACTTATGTTTTTAATATAATCATATATTTTACTATTTTCTTGTACATAAACAGTTTCTCCTATTAAAGAATAAATTGATTTTATAACTGTACTATTATCTCTTCTAGCAGCTATAACATATTCTATAGAAATACCATCTGTTTGATAAAAATCATCTGTAAAATTATAATAATTAAAATATAAATCTATATCTTTATTATTAACAGCTTTCATAAACTTATTAAATGTTTTATACTTAACAAAATTAAATTCTATATCTGCAAATTTACTAAAATTACTTAAATAAACTGCAACAATACCACCATATTTACCACCTAATATTACTTCATAAGGTGATGCATTAACAAAACCATAATTATATGTAATACTTTGCATACTATCAACTTCAGTATCAGTAATATTCATAGCACTAGTAAATGTTTTAAATAAATTATCATTATAAACATTATCAAATTCATTATTCCATTTGTTATAATATTTCTTTAATACACTAGATAATTTATCATCACTTAAACTTAGAACATAATATTCTTTTATATCACTAAAATGATATACTACTTTATAATCTTTACTTAGTATTGTATCTAAATATTCCATTAATGGAACTAACATATATGTTTCATTTTCATTCATATCTAGTAGTATTTCATCAATATTTTCAAATTGTTTAAATACTACATTACTTGCTTTTTTAACATATTTACTTACATAACTTAAATCTTTACTTAATATATCAATATTCTTACCATTTAAATCTTCTTCCGTAGAAATATAATCATTATTTTTACCTACTAAAACATAATGGTCTGTATAAAATAATATATCATTATCATCAACTATATTTTTAACACCAAAACTAATTCCTGATGGATTACTTCCTTCATTAAATGTTATTGGGTTAATACTTAAGCCATATTCAGTTTCAAAATCACTAATAAAGTCATAAAAAACTCCACTACCATTTTTACCAAATACATTAACATTATTTATAACATTTATATTTTGGATTGTACCAATATTTTGATTAACCCAATTTCTTTCAGAAACTGTTAATTTATCTTTATCATTTAATATAAAATATAAACCAATTGCAATACCAATAACAACTAAAATACTTATTATAATTATTATAATACTTTTCTTCTTTTTCATTATTTCTCTTCACTTTCTACTGGAGTATTATTATTCCAAACTAAACCAGAACCAGCAACATTACGAGCTCCTAGAATAACAAATCCTTCACTATTTTCACTTTTATCACATTTTAAAGTAATATTAATATCATAGTAACTTAGAATATCTTCACTTAAATTAGATAAACTTGATGTAGCTTTAGCTTCTGCATCATTTAAAGATGTATCAGCATTAAAATCTATTGTAATATAAATAATTTTTCCTTTTGTATGCATTTTTACATCTTTAACTATCTTTTCATTTTCTAAGGCACTTACATATTCATTTTTAATAGTTTCAGTAATTGGATATTTTTCTATATCTTGTAATCTATCACCATATTCATTTTTACTTCCTCCAAAGAAGTATGAAAATGAAACAATAAGTATAGCAACTAAACAAGCTACAAGAATTAATCCTAGTACTATTAATACTTTATTATTTTCCCATAAATTCTTTATTTTTTTCAAAATCTTTTCACCTCTTAAGTAATATAATTATACTATCTATTTATGCTTTTGGCAAATTATTTAATACATTGATAGTTTTATCATTATCCCAAATCATGATATTAAGTCTTAATGCATCTTGATATTTACTACCTGGATTACTACCGACAATAACAATATCAGTATTTTTACTAACTGACTCACTAACAGTACCATTATAACTTTCAATTATTTCTTTAATTTCTTTTCTACCATACCCATCAATAGTACCAGTTATAACAAACTTTTTACCACTAATAAATTCATTAAGTCCCATATTCTTACCTAAGTATTTCATATTTACACCTAAAGCTTTTAACTTTTCAATTAGTTCTTTATTTTCTTTTAAATATTCATAAACACTTAAAGCAGTTATATGACCAATATCTCTAATACTTTCTAATTCTTCCATACTTGCACTCATTAAACTATCCATTGAACCAAAATTACTTGCAAGTATCTTCGCAGTTTTACTACCAATTTCTTTAATTCCTAAACCAAATAATAATCTTTCTAAACTACTATTTTTACTAGCTTCAATATTATCTATTATTTTATTTAAACTTTTTTCACCATAACCATCAAATTCCATAATTTGTTTTTTCTTATCACTTAAACTATATAAGTCAACAATACTTCTAACAAAACCTAGATTATACAATTCTTCAACAATTTCATCCCCAAGACCCTCAATATTTAAAGCATCCCTTGATACATAATGAATAATACCTTCAATATTTCTTTTTGGACATTTTGGATTTACACAATAATAATCAACATTACCATCCTTTTTAACTATTTTTTCATGACACATTGGGCACTCTGAAATCATTTTAAAATCTTTTTCAGTTCCATTTCTTCTTTCAAGTTTTGCATCAACTACCTCCGGAATTACATCTCCAGCTTTTCTAATAGAAACTATATCTCCGATTTTTAAGCCCTTAGCTTTTACATACTCTTCATTGTGAAGAGTTGCCCTTCTTATAGTTGAACCCATTACAATAACTGGCTCTAAAACCGCATTTGGTGTAATTCTTCCAGTTCTACCAACTGTAAAAATTATATCAGTTAATTTAGTTAACACTTCTTCCGCTGGAAATTTATAAGCAACCGCCCATCTTGGATACTTAGCAGTATTACCTAATTTTTCTTGTAATGAAACATCATTTACTTTGATAACTATTCCATCTATTTCATAAGATAGACTTTTTCTAGTTTCTGCTTCTTTTTCAATATATGAAATTATTTCATCTATATTTTTTACAAGTTTATTATGAGGATTTATTTTAAAACCTAAGTCACCCATAAATTGCAAAGCTTCAAGATGAGTTTTAATGCCAAAATCACTTGGATTAGGAAGATAATAAACAAAGTTATCAAGTTCTCTCTCTGCAGCCACTTTACTATCAAGTTGTCTTATACTACCTGCAGCTGCATTTCTTACATTTTGTAATTTTGGTTTACCTTCTTCTTCTCTTTTTTTATTTAATTTTTCCAAAGTACTTTTATGCATGAAAATTTCCCCACGCACTTCAATATCTACAGGTTTTGTAAGCTCTAAAGGAATCGATTTAATAGTTCTTACATTGTGAGTTATATCTTCACCAACTAAACCATCTCCCCGCGTCACCCCTCGAACCAATTTACCAGCTTCATATATTAAGGATACTCCAAGTCCATCAATTTTTTGTTCACAAACATATTCTGGGCTTACTTCATCTTCAACTTTTTTAATAAAATCTCTTACTTCATCTTCACTAAAAACATCGGAAATACTAAGCATAGGTTTATCCCTAACTACTTTTTCAAATTTTTCAATTACTTCTCCACCAACTCTTTTTGTTGGACTATTCTTACTTGCATACCGAGGATACTCTAACTCAATATTTTCAAGTTCCCTCATATACTTATCATACTCTTGGTCTGTTATAGTTGGTTCATCTTTTACATAATAATTATAATTTGCATCATTTAATATTTTAGTTAATTCTTCTACTCGCTTTTTTATATCAGTTTCCCCATAGTTCATCAGGATAATCTCCCCTTTCGATTAAACTATTAATATGATTTTTAACACTTTCTAAATCTTCTTTATAAGTCATGCCAATCCATCTACTTTCTGATACTTTAGATTGTATTTGAAATAATCCTTCATTTATTCCATTTTTTAATATATCTGGAAGTAAAAACTCATTTGTTAAAGTCAACCCGCCATGAATAAATTCATCAAATTTTTCTTCTAAAATATGTAAGAAATTTTCTCTTAAACCAAAGAAATTAACTGCTACTGGAGTATCTTCACTTATTTCAAATTCATAACCATCTTGAAGACTTCTAGCTATAATCTTACCATTTTCTTCACCAATTTCACTTTCAGTAATAGATTTTATAATACCATTTTCTTCTTTAACTACTCCTCTTTTAACTTTACCATATTTACTAGCAGTAACAATATAAGGATAATTTACACTTAAGTAATCTTTATCTTCTTCATCAAAAAACTTAGATGCCAGTTCATATGAATGTTTACCATAAAAATCATCAGAATTTATAATGATAAAATCTCCTTCAATAACATCTTTTGCACAATATAAAGCATGACCTGTTCCAAGCATCTTTACTCTTCCTTCAGGTAATGTTACATCTTCTGGAATATAATCTAACTCTTGAAAAGCAAGTACAATATCAATCCCTTTATACTTATTAATAATGTGAGTTCTAAAATATTCTTCATTTTCTTTTCTAATAATAAATACTACTTTAGAAAAACCAGCTCTTTTAGCATCATATACAGAATAATCTGCTATTATTTCTCCATGAGGACCAACTGGTTCTATTTGTTTTAATCCTCCAAATCTACTTCCCATTCCTGCAGCCATAATTACTAACGTTTTCATATTAAATCCTCCTTAAACCTTGATAATTATTTAAAACCTTCTTTATTCCAAATCTTTTACTAAAAGCAACTGTAACAAATTTTTCATCACTATCTATTACAACACCTTTACCAAAGATTGTATGCATTACTACATCTCCATGTTTATATAAAACTCCTCCATCATCATAAAACTTAGTTTTATCAAATGTTTTTGTTTCTATTTTAGACTCTTGTTTTTCAATTAAATCTGCATCAATTTCACTAATAAACCTTGATGGTGGGTTCATATTTGTATTACCAAATAGCATTCTTCTTTTAGCATTTGTTATATATAATCTTTCTTTAGCACGAGTTATACCAACATAGCAAAGTCTTCTTTCTTCTTCAAGTTCACTTGCTTCATTCATACTCATTACGTGTGGCATTACGCCTTCTTCCATACCTATAAGAAAAACTACTCTAAACTCCAGACCTTTTGCAGAATGAATTGTCATTAATGTTACAGCATCTTCTAAATTTTGATGGTCTGCACTATCTGCTACAATACTTATATCTTCCAAAAAATCTTCCAAATTAACTGTTCCAGTTTCTTTTTGATAATTCTCTGTAATACTCTTAAATTCCATTAAGTTTTCCAGTCTTATATCAGCTTCTAAAGTATGTTCTTTTTCAAGTTCTGCCTTCATTCCAGATTTTTCTAAAACCTTATCAATTAATTCAGTTAAATCACATTCTTTAGCATCTTCACTTAAACTTAATATTACATTTTTAAATTCAATTTCTTTTGCTTTAGTTAAAGCCTCAAACATAGATGTATTATTTTCATTAGCTAAAGCCCTAATATTATTAATTGATGTATCTCCAATACCTCTTTTTGGTACATTAATAACTCTTTCTAAAGAAACATCATCATTATGATTAGATATTAATCTTAAATAACATAATAAATCCTTAATTTCTTTTCTTTTATAGAAATAATAACTACCAACTACTCTATATGGCCAATTCATTTTTAAAATACCATCTTCAACTGCTCTTGATTGAGCATTTGTTCTATAAAGAATAGCAAAATCATTATAAGAATAACCATCATTTAATAATTTATTTATTTCATCAATTACTAACTTAACTTCATCTTTTTCATCATTACCCCTTAGATACTTAATTTTAACACCATCTCCAAAAGTACTAAAAAGATTTACTTCTCTTCTCTCTAAATTATTTTTAATAACACTATTGGCAGCATTTAGAATTGTATTTGTACTTCGATAATTTTGATTTAATGTAATACTTACAGCTTCAGGATAATCCTTCTCAAAATTTAATATATTCTTATAATTACTCCATCTAAAACCATATATACTTTGATTTACATCACCAACTACAAATAAATTTCTATATTTACTTGCTAGTAACTTAACTAATTTATATTGTACTTCATTTGTATCTTGATATTCATCAATTAATATATATTTAAATTTTTCTTGATACTTATCTAAAACATCTTCATTACTCATTAATAGTTCCACTGGCTTTTTTAACAAGTCATCAAAATCAACAGCATTATTTCTTCTTAAGATTTTTTCATATTCTCTATAAACTTTTATTGCAACCTTTTCAGGTGGACTTACTAAATATTTATCAATCTCACCATCACTTAACATTTCATTTTTAATAAAACTAATTTTATTTCTAATAAATGAAACACTATATTCTTTAGGATTTATATCAAGTTCTTTCATAATCTTTTTAATTATACTAGCAACATCATCACTATCTATAATAGTAAAATTTTTAGATAATCCCATTAACTCATAATTTTCTCTAATAACACGTAATCCAAAAGAGTGAAAAGTACCCACAAAAGCATAATTTTCACTAACTATTCTACTTATTCTATCACGCATTTCTTTTGCAGCTTTATTAGTAAATGTTATTGCTAAAATATTTCCAGAATAAATACCTTTATTAATCATATTAGCAATTCTTGTTGTTAAAACTTTAGTTTTTCCTGAACCAGCCCCTGCTAAAACCAAACAAGGTCCTTCAATATGTTCCACTGCTTCTCTTTGTTCTTTATTTAAATTTTCTATTATGTCCATGACATCCTCCATATATAACAATATTATAACATTTATTAAATCATATTAAAAGAAAAAATGGATAATCTTTATCCATTAATTTTTATAGCCTTCTAAAATTTTAAATAAATTAAGAATGAATGATTATGAAGTTTAAATCTTTCTTTTTGAGGGTTTTGGAACTTGTAACATTTGATTTATTGTTAATAATCATACTGATTTTAATAAGAACATAACTTAAATTTCTAACGAAATTCAAGTA
>ENA-OOQO01000346-OOQO01000346.1-human-gut-metagenome-genome-assembly--contig:-NODE-346-length-30120-cov-10.295127_pt1 | contig 30120 bp, 29 predicted proteins | sample MGYA00241088_ERZ501162 | MGnify/ENA primary metagenome ERZ501162 (study PRJEB25962, sample SAMEA2042497) | human gut metagenome | biome: human gut; feature: human-associated habitat; material: faeces... | reverse complement strand
GTGTTACCTTAAGAATCTACACCAGACAGGTGACACCGGCAGAGGAGAAAAAGATTATCAGCAATGCAGCCAACAAGAACCGCATGAAGCAGGGAAACACGGAAAACTTGCAGGAAACGGTTACCGCAGCAAGCAACTTACAGGACGTGACTACCATTATTGCCACTATGCACAGAAACAGGGAACCACTGCTTCATGCGGCTGTGTTTATCGAATTGTCTGCCCCAGACTTGGATAAGTTAAAGCTGTTGCAGACAGAGGTGTTAACAGAATTAATCCGATCCAAGCTGAATGTGGACAGGCTTTTGCTCCGCCAGAAGCAGGGATTTATGTGTGTCCATCCGGTAGGGAGAAATGTGCTTGGTGAGCAGTTTGAACGTGCACTCCCGGCATCCAGCGTGGCAAATCTGTTCCCTTTTAACTATTCCGGTAAAACGGATAAGAATGGATTTTACATTGGCAGGGATAAGTTTGGCAGTAACGTGATTGTGGACTTTAACCAGAGAGCCGATGATAAGACCAATGCCAATATCCTGATTCTTGGAAACTCCGGACAGGGTAAATCCTATCTGTTAAAGCTGATATTAACCATTTTAAGGGAGTCCGGCATGAAGGTTATCTGCCTTGATCCGGAGCATGAATACATCGACCTGACAAACAATCTGGGTGGATGTTTTGTAGACCTTATGAGTGGCGAGTACATCATTAACGTACTGGAACCTAAGACTTGGGATGAAAACGGAAGTCCTGAAGATATGGATGCACCGATGGCTTTCCAGTGTTCTTCCAAACTCAGCCAGCACATCTCTTTCTTAAAGGACTTTTTCCGTACCTATAAGAATTTCACGGACAGCCAGATTGATACCATTGAAATCATGTTAGGGAAGCTGTACGAGAAGTGGAACATCCGGGATGATACCGATTTTAGTAAGTTATCACCTACGGATTACCCTATCCTTTCCGACCTTTATGACCTGATGGAAGAGGAATATAAGAATTACGATGCTAAGAAGAAAGAACTTTATACCGCAGAACTTTTGCAGGAAATTTGTTTAGGACTTCACTCCATGTGTAAAGGAGCGGAGTCCAAATTTTTTAACGGACACACAAACATCACGGACAGCAGCTTCTTAACTTTCGGAGTAAAAGGCTTGTTACAGGCAAGCAGAAATGTGAAGGATGCCATGCTGTTTAACATTCTTTCCTACATGTCCAATGAACTGTTGACAAACGGACATACTGCCGCCAGCATCGATGAGTTTTATCTGTTCTTAACCAATCTGACTGCGGTGGAATACATCCGTAATTTCATGAAACGTGTTCGTAAAAAGGACAGTGCAGTCATCCTTGCCAGTCAGAATCTGGAGGACTTCAACATTGACGGTATCCGTGAATATACAAAACCGCTGTTCTCTATCCCGACACATGCCTTTTTATTCAATGCCGGTAACATCGATGCCAAGTTTTACATCGATACCTTGCAGCTTGAGAAGAGTGAGTATAATCTCATCCGCTATCCCCAACGGGGAGTGTGCCTTTATAAGTGTGGCAATGAGAGATATAACCTGATGGTACATGCACCGGAGTATAAGGAGAAGCTGTTCGGTAGTGCAGGTGGAAGATAACTGGAGGTTAGCCTATGGATATGCGGGAGCAGAAATTCGGGATTGAAATTGAACTGACCGGTCTGACCAGACAGAAAGCGGCGGAGGTTATAGCAAAATATCTGGGAAGCAGTTGTCAATATGATGGTGGATATTACGAGGAATACAGTGTATATGACAATCAAGGAAGAAAGTGGAAGGTTATGTATGATTCCAGTATTGTGGCAAGGAAAAAGGATGGAACCCATGGCGGGGATGAATACAAAGTGGAGTTTGTATCCCCCATCTGTGAATATGCAGACATCCCAACCATTCAGGAGATTGTAAGGCAGCTCCGTCATGCAGGAGCCATTGCAGGGGAAAAGTGTGGCATTCATGTTCATGTGAATGCCGCACCCCATAATGCGAAGTCACTCAGGAATATTACCAACATCATGTATAGCAAAGAGGATTTAATCTACAAGGCATTGCAGGTGGATGTAAACCGTGAACACCGTTACTGCAAGAAAGTGGAAGAAGATTTTTTGCAGAGTCTGAACCGGAAAAAGCCCAAAACCTTGGCGGAGGTCAGCAACATCTGGTACAAGGGAAATGATGGCAGCCACAGGCATTATCATGACAGCAGATACCACTGCCTGAACCTGCACAGTGTGTTCCAGAAGGGAACTATTGAGTTTCGTCTGTTTAATTCCACCACCCATGCAGGCAAAGTGAAGACCTACATACAGTTTTGCCTGGCCATTTCTGGGCAGGCATTAAATCAGACCTGTGCCGCGACCAGAAAGACTACCAGCACCAATGAAAAATATACCTTTCGCACATGGCTTTTACGACTTGGCATGATAGGAGATGAGTTTAAGACAGCCAGAAAGTTTTTGCTTGAGAACCTTGAGGGTGGTATCGCATGGAAGGACCCGGTACAGGCAGAGAAACAAAAGGAGAGGCTGAAGGCGAAAAAGGAAAAGGAGGAATCCTTAAGGGCATCGGAGGAGGCGGTGCAGGAAGAACCAATAGAAGAGGCAGAGGAGTGTCAGGAGCAGGGCATGAATCTGTCATTATAGGACAAGGAGGTAAGGAAAAGTGGAAAGAAGAAAAAAGTACATTGCCTATGGTTCCAATCTAAATCTCGGACAGATGGCAAGAAGATGCCCCACTGCCAGGGTAATCGGCAAAGGGGAAATTAAGGATCATGAACTGTTATTCAGAGGAGGCAGTCTGTCTGCGGTAGCCACCGTGGAGCCGAAAGCCGGTTCCAACGTTCCGGTGTTAATCTGGGAGATTGAACCGGAGGATGAAAGGAATCTGGATATCTATGAAGGATATCCCAGACTCTATGGCAAAGTGGATTTGGAGGTGCAGACAGAAGACGGAAGTGAATCCATTATGGCGTATACCATGAATGAAGGGCATGAGATTGGAAAGCCATCCATGCGCTATCTGGAAACCATTACAACAGGATATCTGGAGGCAGGGTTTGATGTGAACCGATTGCTTCAAAGTGTGTCTTACTGTAAGGAGATAGTGGAGAGACGATATGAGAATGGAGGAATGGAGGAGCAGGCATGGAACCAACAACTGCTGCAATGATAGCCAAGATCGCCATTGCGATGGGTGCCAATAAAAAGGTCTGGACAGGGATTGCATCTGTAATTGTGGGGATATGTATCCCCTTTATTCTTGCCATTGTGTGTATCTTGAATCTTGCATCCGCAGCGGCGGATCATAACAGGGCGGCAGTAAGACTTGCTTTTCATGGAGGGTTTGTTCCCTTAAGTATGCCTGCTGATTACAAGGAATATATCTACAAGATGCAGCAAAGCTTCGAATGGATAGATTCAGCTATGGATGAAATCGATGCAGTGGCGGAGGGGGATGTTCAGGACAGGTATCTGGTCAAGGCGGTTTTTTACTCTCTGTGTTTCGGCGAGGACTGGCTCTGGCTTGGAGAATCGGACTACCAGAGATTTGCAGAATCCTTTGTAAAGTTTGAAGACCGTACCCGGATTGTTACAGACGAGGAGGGAGGGCAAAGTGTAGAAAACTATCAGGCATCCATTGCCATTACAGATAAAGTGGAACTGTTTGAACGGATAAAGGACCACTATGGGGTGGAAGTAACCTATGAGCAACAGGCTAATGCAATGAACGTGTGGCATATCGCAAAATATAACACCACCGCCATGCAGGAGGGCGATGCGCTTGATGATGGCTGGGCAAACTGGAATGGAGGTGGTGACGTTACTTATTATGACCTGCCTGCAAGTGAAGTAGGTGGAAAGGTGGTGGAGCTTGCCATGTCCCGGCTGGGGCATCCTTATTCGCAGACCTACAGAGGAAAAGATAATTATGTGGATTGTAGTTACCTGACGCTGTGGTGCTACAGGCAGGTAGGGATTATTCTACCGGGGACTGCTGCAGAGCAGGGAAGGTATCTGGTGGAGCATAACCTGACCATTGCAAAAGAGGATTTACAGCCGGGGGACCTTGTGTTCTGGAGTTATAAACCAAACGGGCGGTTCATGAACATTACCCATGTGGGTATTTATGCCGGGGATGGAAAGGTAGTGGATGCATCCTATTCCAAGGGAAAAGTAGTATATCGAAATTTGTTTGACGAAGACAAGCAGGTGCTTTATGGCAGACCACAGTAGTTTTTTGATGCCGCAGGCATCTGTTTTGCATTAGGAAAGGGGGAAATGTGAGAGCAGTATTTTATAGAAAAGAGCCGGAGATAGAGGCAAATGAATTCTGTGTTGAAAAGGTCATTGTACTTCCGGCGGGTGAGTATGAATCCTTTACCAAGCATCTGATGCATGATTATGACTTTATAAGGGATAACGTGGATTTGATGTGTGAAAAAGATGGTGTGTGGCACTGCCTGTTAGTAACCGGAGAGGGCACGGAAGATGGTGTGCTGGTGGAGAGTGAAGGCTCATCCTATGCCAGATACTCTGCCTTTGTGCCATCGGTAAAGGAGATCATGGAACAGCATCAGGCAATGCAGGAAACACAGACTGCCGGAATGAATATGGGAATGTAGGAGGAGAGAGAAATGGCAGAGAAAGAAATTAAGATTGGCTTTCCGGAAACAAAAATGGAAGCCTTGGAGTTTTTCCTTAGAGAAAATGATACCACTGTGGAGAAGGTGTTAAAGGAACACTTGGATAAGACCTATGAAAAAAGTGTTCCACAGCAGGTCAGAAAATTTGTGGAGAGTAAGATGACTGCTTCGGCAGAAGATGCCGGTCAGAGTGAGGATTCCAGCCAGAGACAGACAAGAGGACAGGGAAGACGCGGTACCAGACAGAATACTGCAAGGGAGAGTGTTCAGGAACAGGAAGATTCTGGTGTGCAGCCAGAACAAGAGGCTGTGGAACAGGAATCCGGGCAGGAGCAGGATAGTGGTATGGTCATGAGTATGTAGGAGGTAGCGGATAATGGATTTATATGCAGATGATATCAAAGAGAGGTTATTTGTTGAGGTATATAATGCCAAGAAGCTGGAAGGAAAATTAAAAAATGTGGTTCATGAATGCCGGGAGGATCTGGTGTTAGTATACCGCCTCAGTGGTTACGATGAGCGTTTGAAAAGAGACTGCGACTCGGTAACGGAGGAACAGATGACACGCTGGGGTGTGGATGTAGAAACATTAAAGCGTGATGCATGGGCAAATACAATGGCAAAGCGTCCGCCGATTATGATTGATATGATGGATGCCTGTCATCTTGACTTTAGCAGAAAACATCTGGAAAATGATAACCCTGCCCCGGGAGGAATCAGTCCTTTATTGGATATGTTTATCATTACCAACAGGATGAACAATAATGGTGCTATCTATATGTTTGATGATGAAACCATGCAGAGAGTAGCTGGAAAGCTGGGCGATAACCTGATTATTTTACCTTCATCTGTGCATGAAACGATTGTCTATTCTGAAGAATGTGGACCGGATATCCGCAGGGCAAAGGATATGGTGCAGGCTGTCAATCAGACAGAATTAAGGGAAGAGGATTTTTTGTCCGGAGAAATCTATCGTTACGATAAGGACAGCCATACACTGTCGAAGGTGCAGGTGCCGGAGCATGAAGAAATCTTCATGCCGGATAAAGTAAGCATGGAGGAGATGCATGCTTACGGATATGTATGGGATGGCATGCTGCCGCTGACTAAGGAGAGAGCGTTGGAACTGATGGATACAGACCTCCTGCTCTTTAAACTGTATGAGGACGGAGCAGAGGGAATGATTGAAACCAAAGAAGAAATCCTCTCCCATGACGGTCTGTTCGGAGTGGAAAGAGACTCGTGGATGAATTATTTAAATGCACAGAGCCAGAATGAAACCAATGGGATGACGTTGGAAATGTGATACAGCAGGATGTTTATAAGCGGTGTTTCCTAGAAGAAAATAAAAAAAATTATTTGAAAGATGGAGGTAGTAGAACATGAAACAGGCAATGGTAACGATTAAATATGAAGAGGAAAAACTGAATGCTATCAAGCAGTATATGGGGAAGAAGGATGCTGATTTTGAAGCAGAGATGAATGAGGTGTTGGGAAAGATGTATGAGAAATATGTTCCCCAGGCCGTGAGAGAATACATCGAAAGCAGGGGAGATGTGCCTCCGGCTATCAAGAAAAGCAATAAGAGTTCAGTGAGGAATATTGCTCCATCTGCCGGTTTGGGAAAACAGAATGAGTAAGTGCAGAGGAGAAAAAGCCAATGGAAAATACAATCCGAGTGCTGAAAATTGAGCCGGGGAAAGCACCTTATGTGAAAGAGATAGAAAAGGATTACAGAGCCAGCCAAAGAGAAGTCGGTGGACTGATTGACTGCTTTGGATTTGGAGATGGGTGCATAGCCGTGCTGAATGATGAAAGTAAAATAAATGGAATGGAGCCGAACCGTAGGTGTCGCAATGACATTATCTGCGGTCCTTTTTTTATCTGTGGAGATGGAAGGGATGGAGATTTTATATCCCTTACGGATGAGCAGATAGAGTATTATTCCAAGCAGTTTGCGGAAATTGAGCAGTTTTCCGGGCAGGAACCAGAACTGGAACCCCGAATGACTTTTATTGCATTTTAGGTGGCTTATGGGAAAAGGGGAGAAATTACCCCGTGTGAGCGTTCGTGAGCCGATTTGTGACCTTGTTCGGGCAAAGTGGATAATGTGACCGAGAAGTACTTATTCTGCCCTGTTTGAGCCAATTTGAGGAAATATAATCGGAGTAGCCGGAAATGATAGTGTAAAGAGAAGAAATCCGGGGGTAAATGAGGGCTGTAAAACTAGGGTCGAAAATAGTGCAGGTTAAAGGGGTTATGCCGCAAAAGAGCGGCTTAACCCGTCAGACACCCACCGGCAGAGCCGTTGGGCAGTTCTAAGCATGGCATAACTTTTTTGGAAGATTCGGAAAGGTTATGCCATTTTTATTTTTGTTACAGTGCAATCAGGCAGTAGAGGCCGGCAGAAGTTATGCCTTTTGCAGAAACAGGAAAAAAGTCTATAGACAGAGGAAAAAGAAGGAGGAAATGAGTAGTCCCATGGGGTGAGGTGCGCACCACTACCAGAATGGGACGATGAAAGTATTGGAATTATTTGCAGGAACAAGGAGCATCGGGAAAGCCTTTGAACAACGGGGACATGAAGTATTCAGTGTGGAATGGTCAAAAGATTTTGAAAACATTGATCTGTATGAGGACATCAGCAAGGTGACGGCGGAGGATATCTTAAAACTTTTTGGAAAACCGGATGTCATCTGGGCGAGTCCTGACTGCGCTACTTTTAGTATTGCAGCGATCAGCCATCACAGAAAAAAGAATCCAGAGACAGGAAGTCTTGAACCGGTCAGTGCATATGCAAAATTCTGTGACAGGGTAGACAAACATGTGCTGGAACTCATTGAGCAGCTACAGCCAAAGTATTATTTTATAGAGAATCCGAGAGGCGGCATGCGCAAGATGGAATGGATGAAGAACCTGCCAAGATATACAGTGACCTATTGCCAGTATGGAGATAACAGAATGAAACCGACTGATATCTGGACGAATCATCCGAACCCTGAATTTCTGCCGATGTGTCATAACGGTGATTCATGCCATGTACCGGCACCGAGGGGAAGCAAGACAGGAACGCAGGGACTGAAAGGTTCGAGGGAGCGCAGTGTGATACCGCAGAAACTGTGTGAGCATATCGTAGATATTTGTGAGGAGGGATGAAATGAATACAAAAGCAATTTATACCGTTCACGAAAACGGAAAGGAACACTATTTCTTTTCGGAACATGCGGGAGGTTTCAGTTACCCTTTTGCAGTAGCTGATTTTCTGCATAGTCTAAAAGGTGTGCTGAATGACCCGATGTCTCCACAAAAAGGATTATGTGCAGCACCAATGCTGGAACAGATGAAAGGCAATTATTTGTTCCCGGAAGAAATAGAAGGAAAGGAATTATTTACTGCGGTTAAAAAAGAGCAGATGTTTCAACTTGCAGTGAAAGAACAGGCATCATTTGGAATTGAAATCGATATGGAACAGGATACGGTATCATTCCATTTCCGGGAGGGAGAGGAAGAACTGCAGGAATTTTGTGACATAGGATTTCCAAGGCATGGAGAAAGGGGAGAGTATAGTGGTGAAACCTTTTATTATGCTGCGGATAATCTGAGAGTCAAAAATATGATGGACGGAATTGAAATGTCGATCAGTGCGGAAAACGAAGAAGCATACAGGAGCATGATATTAAAGGCTGTGCAGAAACAAACTGAGGAGCAGAGTACAGGAATGAGCCAGCAGATGTAAGGAGATGGAGGAGAATGGAAAAAGTCAGAAAAGCATTTTACGTTGAAGAAGAACTGCTGGGGCAGGTAGATGCCCTGTTACCACAGGCAGATGTGCGTTCACGAAATGAATTTGTCAATCAGGCACTGCGGTTTTATATCGGATATCTCACTTCGGAAAAAATAGAAAATTATATGCTGACAACCATCTCCTCTGTCATGCATGCAACGGTAAAGGACAGCGAGAACCGCATGGCTCGTGCAATGTATAAACTTGCAGTGGAAACTTCCAAGCTGTCCCATGTGATCGCATACAGCCATGGTGTGGATGAGCAGGCACTCGGAAAGCTGCAGGCGAAGTGTGCAGAAGAGGTGAAACGGATCAATGGAGCAGTGAGGTTTGAGGAGGCATATCAATATCAGCAGGGGGATCGTTTTTAAGAAATAATTTATTGAAATGCGGTAAGACTTACAGTATGATAAAAGAAAAGGAAGGAGTGGTACATGATGACACAGATGAAGGAACGGGCAGTTGAATTGATAGAACGTATTCCAGATGAAAAAATGTTTTATGTGATTAATATTCTTCAGAATCTTGAGGAAATGTCATCCAACAGACCTGCAGATAAGAAACAGGCAATGGAAGCACTCCAGAATGTGCTGAAGTTCAGCGGAAGATTACCAGAAGATTTTGACGCAGACAAGGAATTACAGGAGGCAAGGGAGGAAAAGTATGGTAATATTGGTTGACACAAATATTATTATAGATGCACTTGCCAATCGGGAACCATATGCTGATGATGCAAAAAGAATTATGGAAAAATGTGCGGCAAGGGAAATAACAGGAATACTTGCGGCACATAGCATACCAAACTTGTTTTATATTCTTAGAAAAAATTTCAGTCAGGAAGAAAGAAGATTTCTTCTGAAAAATTTATGTGAGATATTTCAGATTTCTGACTTGAATGAAAAGAAGATAGTAGCTGCATTGGAAAACAATGCATTTTCAGATTTTGAAGATGGTCTGCAGGAAGAATGTGCAGTTGAGTCTATGGCAGATTATATTGTTACACGAAATCCGGCTGATTTTAAGCATTCAAGAGTAAAAGTAATTCTCCCAGATGAGTTGTTGAGAGAGTTAGAAAAAAATTAATTATCAGAAGGGAATACAGGACCATTACTTCGGTAGTGGTCTTTTCTGTACTCTTAAAAGCTGTGAATTTATGAGGAGGAAACATAGTTGAAAGATTTTGAAGGGTTCATTAAGAACTATGCTACCAGAGATTTTATCTATTTTTTTGCAGAAAAATCTATTGAAATATATAAAAATCAAGTAGAAAAATTAGATGAACATTTGGTATGTAATATTACATTTCCTTTAAACATTATTCAGCATGGTTTTATACATAAGCAGGCAAAAGTCATGTTATCGGCATGGGATATTCCAAACATGGCATATCTTTCTATCACGAATTCCAATGATTACAGAAATGATATTATGACAGAACAATTAGCAGGAAGAGTGGTCAACCTGTATCGTGGGTATGAAAATAAGCATTCAGGAAGTGAATATATTGGAAATAATGGACTGCCTAGTATATTCAAATATTTGATGGGAATGTCATATGAACAATTTAAATACGCAAATCCGGCATGGATATATCAGAACTATAACCGCAATTACCATATGCTGATCGGTTCGCCTAATATTAACAGGGAAAAAATAGTTGATATCAATGTGATTACAAACGAATTATTTGGACTTACAGCAGAGGAATTGTTAGCAGTAGAATGGATTATCTGGTGGCTGTGTTCTATTCATCCAGATCCATTAAGCGCACCGGAAGAGTTATATAGAAAAAAAGAAAATAGCATCCTGACAAAGAAAAATCTGGAGCGGGTTATAAGTTATTATTCTGTGACCTATGAACAGGTGAGAAACTCATCATTGCGAAAACAGATTTTCTACAACAAACCATTTGTGATTACGCAAAAGACGAAAGAAACGATTGCAGTCAGTTTCTATTTGGTACAGATGATGATAGCAGATGGATTGTACTGGCTGATTCGGGATTACTATCACAACAATCATTGGGGATCCAAATTTATAAATGCTTTTGGAGAGATGTTTGAGGATTACTTTGAAGAACTGGCAGGTTTATATCTGCCCAAGAATTCATGGCATAAGATTCCAGAGGAAAGAAAAAAGAGTGCTGATTATTATGTTGAAGTGGATGAAGCGGTATTTTTGTTTGAATTAAAATCAGGATTACTTGGACTGGGAGCAAAACAGCAGGTGCCGGATGTTGGGCAGATTGATATATTTTATAACAGGAACATAAAAGAGGCATATGAGCAGTTGAAGGCATCAGAGCAGGAATATAAAGGAGAGAAACCTGTAATAAAGGTTTTTCTTTTGTATGAGAGTATGACCAATACACAGATGATAGTCGGCTCATTGCCGGAAATATTTGAGCAAGATCCAAGATGTTATATTATGACAATAGATGATCTGGAGATGCTTCTGGCAACCTATAAAAAGGATAAAAGCAGATTTGATGATGTTGTGAAAGCACTTGTTGAAAACAAAAGAGGAGGCAACGACTATAAGAGTGTTCTGGAAATATTGAATATATATCAGGCAGTTGGCGATATGCATTTTATTGGAGAAAGAGATTATTTCAATAAAATAGCAGAAAAGCTGAAAAAGGAATTAGGGACAGACCAATAAGGAGGACACCATGCCCAAACTTATCCTACGCTGCAACTACCTCAAAAACTCCCCGCCCGCACACCTTGCCAATTACATCAATTACATCGGCACCCGTGAAGGCGTGGAGAAGGTAGCCAGCACGACATCTTCGCTGCCAGCCACCGACCGGCAGAAAAGTCTGATTGCAGATATTCTGTCGAAGATTCCCGATGCGAACCGGATGCATGAGTATCACGATTATATCCAAAGACCAACCAGAGAAAATGCATCTGAGTTTATCACGCAGGCGCTGGAGAATAACCTTGACATCATAGCGAAAAAGAAAAATTATATGGATTATCTGGCAAACAGACCGGGAGTAGAAATCATAGGTACTCACGGTCTGTTTTCAAATGAGGGAGAACCGGTGGTGCTGTCCTGTGTGGCAGAAGAGGTGGCAAATCATCCCGGTGTGATCTGGACGAATGTCATCAGCCTGCGGAGGGAGGATGCCGAGCGGCTAGGCTATGACAGTGCCGCACAGTGGCAGGCACTGTTGAGAAGCAGGGTGCAGTTGCTGTGCGAGAATTATAAGATAGACAGCCGGAACCTGAAATGGTATGCAGCATTCCACAATGAATCCCATCATCCCCATGTGCATCTGGTGGTCTATTCTTCTGATCCGTCCGAGGGATACTTGACGGCAAAGGGAATTGATGCCATGCGTTCTGCATACGCACATGATATCTTCCGGCAGGAGTTTCTAAGCATCTATGAGAAAGCAACCGAACAGAGAAACCAGTTAAAAGAGCAGGCAGAAAAAAGTCTGTTTTTTTTGTTGCAGCAAATGCAGGAGGGAGTCTGCCATCATCCCCAAATTGCACAACAGATGCAGCTTTTATCCAGACGGTTAAAAAATACCGGAGGGAAAAAGGTGTATGGATACTTAAAGGCAGATGTGAAGGCCATCGTAAATGACATTGTAGATGAACTGGCAAAGGAAGAGCGTGTGGCAGAATGCTATCAGGCATGGCTAAAAAGCAGGGAGGAGATACAGCATTACTATAAAGATTCGGAAATAGAGAGGATACCGCTGTCACAGCAGAAGGAGCTAAAGAGCATTAAAAATATGGTCATCCGTGAGGCAGTCCGTTTTGGAGAAGGGTATCTGTATCTGGAAGAAGCGGAAACAGGAATAGAACGGCTGGAAGAGATATCCGAACAGCAGACAGAAAGCCTTGCCGCATTGCAGGGGGAGGACATGCCGGATATCATGCCTGGACAAACGGAGATGGAGGAGCAGGAACCAGACAGGCAGGAAGAAGAGCATGGGGAATCCGTTTCTTATTTTGCCAGATGGACGGACCGGTATAAAGAAGCGAGGGAATATCTCTATGGCACGATGGAGGCAGAACCAGATGAGGAGGCAGCCCATGAGAGCATGCTGGAAGAGGCAGAGCAGGGAAATGCGTATGCCATGCACGACATGGGAAAGATTTATGCACAGGGCATTGGATGTGAAGCAGACAAAGAAAAGGCAGATGTGTGGTACCAAAAAGCATTAGCGGCAATGCATTATGTAGAGCAGAAAAAAAGTAACACCTATCTGGAATACCGCATCGGAAAAATGTACCAGTACGGACTTGGTACAGACGAGAATATGGAACAGGCAGCGGAGTGGTTTTTCAAGGCGGCAGCAAAGGAACATAAGTATGCGCTCTATTCCCTTGGCATGCTTTATCTGCAGGGGAAGGGAGTGGAGCAGGATGAGGAAACCGCATATAGTCTGTTGTTCCGGTATTACAGCAAGGGAAATCCCTATGCGGCATATGAACTTGGAAAACTCTATGCGGCAGGATGCGGTACAGAGAAAAATCAGGAAAAGTCGGAAAATTGTTATCGTGCTGCCTTTTTAGGTTTTCTGAATCTGGAGAAAAAATCAAAGGATGATACGCTCTGGTATCGTATCGGCTGCATGTATCTGCATGGGATCGGGACAGAGGCAGACGAAACGAAAGCGGAACATTATCTGACAAAGGCATCTGATTATGGCAACACCCATGCCTCCTATCAGCTTGCCAGACTCTATATCAGACAGGAGAGCCAAAAGTTAAGCGGGGAGTCTGGGACAGCACCGGATTACGCAAAGATTGCAAAAGCGGTAAAGTGGCTGGAAGAGTCAGCCGCACAGGAAAATCCGTTTGCGGATTATGCAATCGGACGGTTGTACAGGGAAGGCATACTGGTGGCAGCGGACATGGAAAAGGCAGTGTTCCATCTGAAACGTGCCGCGGATGCCGGAAACAGCTATGCACAGTATCAGCTTGGAAAAATATATCTGGAAGAGGACACCAGAAACATTCCGGCAGCCATACAGTATCTGACACTGGCTGCAAAACAGAAAAATGAATTTGCAGCATACAGGTTAGGGAAAATTTATCTTGCCGGAGAAGAACTGCCAAAGAACACAGAGCTGGCACTGCATTATCTGAAGATGGCAGCAGACACCGGAAACCAGTATGCACAATATGCCCTTGGGAAAATGTATCTGATCGGAAAGGATGTCCAGCAGGACAAGGAACTGGCATACGGTTATTTTTTAAAATCCGCAGAGCAGGGAAATATTTATGCAGCGTATTTTTTAGAACACTGGAATGATATGCCACACCCCGATCTGTTCTTAATGGCAACAAGGCTCATGCGGCATCTGGAACATATCATTGAAGAGAATGTGGCTGGAAGAAAGAGTGGAGGACGCAGGCAGGGGATTGACAGAAAACTTGCACGAAAAATCCGGCAGAAGAAGATTGCACAGGGACATGCCGTGGATGACCATGAGGACATGGTACAAACACAGTGATCACAGGAGGAGTGGTAGAAATGATGAGAGGAGGTACGATTGGGAGATTTTATTTATTTTACAGAGGAACAGAAGGAGCGAGCCAATGCGGTACATATTGCGGACATCCTTCGCCGGGAGCATGAGGAAGTGGAGCGTTCCGGGAATGAATGGCGTTGGAAACGGCACAGGAGTGTGACTTTCCGGGGGAGCAGTTGGTACCGCCACAGCAGACAGGTCGGAAGTCATGCCATTGATTTTATGCAGGAATTCTTCGGGATGTCCTACCCGGAGGCGGTGATCTATCTGCTGGACGGAGAACAGGGACAGCTTATTGAACGGGGAAAAAGGCAGGGGACAAGAAGAAAAGCGGCAAGAGGCGATAAAGGACGGCAGGCTGTAGAAAAAGAACAGACAGAGGAAAGAAAAGAACCGAAAGAGCCAAAGGAACTGAAACCGCCGGAGAAAAATCCGACCATGAAGAGAGTCTATGCATATCTTCTGCAGAAGCGTCATATTGACAGGGAAATCCTCTCGTATTTTGCAAAGGCAGGAACCATATATGAATCTGCGGAGCATCACAACATTGTGTTTGCCGGACTGGACAGCGAGGGGAAAATCCGGCATATCCATGTGAAGGGGAGCTGTTCCGACGGCAGGAGCTTCCGGCTGAATCAGGAAGGCTCGGAAGCTGCCTACGGATTTGGATACAGGGGAAACGGGAACAGACTGTATGTGTTTGAGGCACCCATTGACCTGTTATCATTTCTTTCCCTGTATCCAGACAACTGGCAGGAGAACAGTTATATCACCTTAAACGGTGTGGCAGAACATGCCATGCTGCAGGCATTGAAAGACAACCCAAGACTGGATACGGTTGTGCTGTGCCTCGACCATGATCCAGCAGGCATAGAGGCGTGCGGCAGACTGGCTGAGATTCTGGTACGCAATGGATATGGTGCGGTAAAGAGGTTACAGTCAGCCTGCAAAGACTGGAATGAGGATTTAAAGGGCAGATATGGTGAGGAAACAATTCAGGCACAGGAGCATCCGAGAGTCATGGAATGCAGGGCATGGACAGAGGTGCTGAAAGAGGTGACGGAATCCATCAACATCAAGTATGCCAACAGAAGTTATATCTGCCGTTATTATCAGGATATTTATAATGAACTGAAAAAGGGCAGGGGCAGGGAACAGCTTATGGATGCCTTTGACGGGCCGGGGATGCTTTTGACCGGAGTGCTTGTGCGGTGCATGGAAAAAGAAGGGATTGCACTTGGCAGGGAAACCAGTGCAGGACAGATACTGGAAAATCTGTCAAAGCGTTATCAGCCGCATAAAGACAAGGGAAACTTCAATACCCGCATCCGGCAGATGCAGGCAGCCTTTGAAGAAACACTGGAGGTGTTCGATACAAAAGACTTAGAACAAAAAGAAAATCAGGAACTGCTTGCCAGAAAATGTATGAGCTTTGCGATGGAATGCATCCGGGCTCATATTTTTGTTGCTATTGACTGCGGGGAAGAACAGATGAAGCCGGCAAAACAGGCTGTGAAGGAACACAAAATGGAATATCAGGAGGGAGGAATGATGCTATGCAGCCAGTCGTGATGCTGGTGATCGCCGGGGTGGCAATGTTTTCCGTGATTGGAGGCGTGTCACTTCTGTCGCACTATTATACATTAAACGGAATCAAGAGCAGGACTGTCGGGGACGGTCAGCATGGAACGGCAAGATTTGCCACGAAAAAAGAAATCGCAGAAACCTATGTGCAGGTGCCCTATGAAACGGAGCTGTGGCGCAGGGGTGAGAACCTGCCGGCTGCACAGGGACTGGTACTCGGCAGCATGGAACGGGCAGGAAAACTATATGCGCTGGTGGATACCGGGGATGTGCATTGTCTGATGATCGGTGCGGCAGGAGTCGGAAAGACCGCACACTTTCTGTATCCCAACATCGAATATGCCTGTGCCTGTGGAATGAGTTTCCTGACCACGGATACAAAGGGAGACTTATACCGCAACTATGCAGGCATTGCAAAAAAATACTATGGCTACCATACGGCAGTCATCGATCTTCGTAATCCGACCAGAAGCGATGGTGATAATATGCTCCATCTGGTCAACAAATACATGGATGAGTATCTTGCAGACCATACGAACCTGAGTGCCAAGGCAAAAGCGGAAAAATATGCGAAGATTACGGCAAAGACCATTATCTCCTCCGGTGGTACGGACAGTTCCAGCTATGGACAGAATGCGTTTTTCTATGATGCGGCAGAAGGCGTGCTGACGGCAGCCATCCTGCTCATTGCGGAATTCTGCCCGGATGGAAAAAGACACATCATCAGCGTGTTCAAGCTGATACAGGATTTACTTGCACCATCTAAAGTGAAAGGGAAAAACCAGTTCCAGCTACTTCTGGCAAAACTCCCGGATACCCACAAGGCGAAATGGTTTGCAGGGGCAGCCTTAAATACGGCAGAGCAGTCCATGCAGTCGGTTCTCTCCACGGCATTATCCAGACTGAATGCTTTTCTGGATTCCGAGCTGGAGCAGATACTCTGTTTTGATACCGCCATCGATGCAGAGCTTTTCTGCAAACAAAAGACGGCGGTGTTTCTGGTCATGCCGGAGGAGGACAATACCAAGTATTTTATTATTTCTCTGATCTTACAGCAGCTCTACCGGGAAATCCTCGTGGTGGCAGACGAGAACGGAGGAAAGCTGGACAACCGTGTAGTTTTCTATTGGGATGAGGTCGGAACGATTCCGAAGATTGAAAGTGCAGAGATGATGTTCTCAGCGTCCCGATCCAGAAGGGTGAGTATCGTACCCATGATTCAGTCCTTTGCCCAGCTTAATAAGAATTATGGGAAAGAGGGTGCAGAAATCATTATCGATAACTGTCAGGATACCATCTTCGGAGGGTTCGCTCCGAACTCGGAGTCAGCGGAAGTGCTGTCAAAGAGCCTGGGCAACAAAACCGTCATGTCCGGTTCCATCAGCCGGGGAAAGAATGATCCGAGCCAGTCCCTCCAGATGATCCAAAGACCGCTCATGACAGCGGATGAATTAAAGTCACTGCCAAAAGGAAACTTTATCGTATCAAAGACCGGGACTCACCCTATGCGGACAAAACTGAAACTGTTCTTAAAATGGGGCATCACATTTGAAGAACCCTATGAGATTGAAGAAAAATCTGCAAGAAAGGTAGCATACGCAGACAAGCAGGAAATTGAAGAGGAGATCATACGGAGATATATGTGCTGTATGGAAGAACCGGAGGATACACCTGTGGAAATGGCAAGGACAGGAGGCATGCAGCAGACACCGCTGACGGACACCATGAAAAAGATGCGGCAGACCTTACGGACGGAAGATTAGGAGGCAGGGTGACTAGAAAAGAAATCTATGAAACAGAGCTGCCACACAGGGCTGTGGCGGTCTATCTGTATCTGGAGACTCGTGCGGACAGGGAGAGGACATGCTATCCGGCAATCGGTACCATTGCCAGAGAGCTGCACCTGTCTGTAAGTACGGTCAAGCGTGCAATCCATGATTTGGAGTGTGCAGGATTTATACAAAAAAAGCAGAGATGGCGTGAGAACGGAGGAAAGAGCAGCCTGCTCTATGAAATCATAAAATAGGCACAAAGGGATTACTGCGCCGGTCAGGTGGACTATGGTATGGTTCACCGTGGCCTGTGCAGGGAACTTTTCACTTTAAGGGAAAGGACAGAGAAAAGAAAATACAGTTGGCGATATGAAACATCAATATTTTTTTGGAAAAAACTAAGAATTGAAGTATTATCAGATGGATCAGGTTGAGTGAAAAAGTAAATTCCACTGTAAAATTTAATTCCACTCTGCAGACTAAATTCTGATAATTACAACTAAGAAAATAGATTGCAACAGACGAAAAATGGCTTATAATAGGGTCATGACGAAGAATGTTAGGGAAAAAACTGCATAGCAAACAGACGACTGTACTGTATCCGGTAAGACTAAATTCCACTCGCCTGAAGCGGATTATGTATGTTTTCGATGATCCTTTATTCCTTGTCAAAAAAATTATTTTATAAGATCAGGTGTAAGGATGATATCATCTGGAGATATCTCTCTTAATTTAAAAACATGGTATGTTTCCTGGTCAAAAAGTAACTGAGCCAGTCTGATGGGAGGAAGACCATTCAGGCTGGCTCTTGCTGATGAATTGATATGATTCATGATTTTATCAGTATCCCACTGAGTGAGCTTGTCAAAGCTGCTTCCCTTGCGACAACCAGTTTTAGATGGACAACCATTGCAGACAAATGGTGCTCTTAAAAGGCGTTTGCAAGTATCAGGGACAAAGTCTTTACATACCCTGTTGCAACTAATCTTCTTACGGATGGAGAAAATCAATTCAGATGAACTTTGTGATATTTCAAAAGGATTTTTTTGCCGTTTTCTGCAAAAAAGGTCCACTTTCTGCAAAGCATCTTGTTGTGCGCAATATTTTTACGATAATATAAGCAAAAGATAACTCGATAGTTATCGGAAAGTATACGAGGATGTTTAATATGAGCATGGAAGTAACAAGTACTTATAGCGGATATGCAACAGGAACTTATGATTCTTCAATTAAAAAAAATACTGCAGCAAAAAGTAATAATTCTACTGATAGTATAGAAGAGTATTACGAGAAGCTATGTAAAAAGTTTCCTGAAATTACTTTTAACAAAGGCGGAGGTCTGGCAAGCGGAAATGAAAATAAAGTTGTAATAAACCTTTCCAGTGAATGCTTAAAGAAAATGGCAAGTGATCCAGAATTTGCAAAAAAAGTAGAATTTAACTTGACAGGTGTTGTTCCAGGGCAAAATTGGCTTTATTCAAAAGCCAAAGCAGACGGTGCTGTGATACATGGCGTTACGGCTGTAATGGATTCTGATGGGAATGTTTCCGTTACTTGTGGTGGTATGACAAGAACCAGTGGTTCAAATCAAAATTCAGGTCTTTTAAATACAGGTAGACAAACGAAGGAACGATTGGAGAAAAAACGTGAAGAGGAAAAAGCGTTAGAAAGATTAAAAGAAAAGCGTAAAGCAAAGGAAGAATATCTTGAAAATATGCAAGAAAAGAAAAGAGAGAGAGAAGAGTATATTAGTGAACAGCAAGAAAAAGGTAACTTGACAACAAGAGCATATACTCAAACAGGATATGATATTGCAGATTCAGTATCTATAATAGATAAACAAATCTGAGAAAGGAGGAAAGTGGCATGAAGAAATTAGGAAAAAGAAGCAGCTTAGAAAGTGGTACGTTCTTTGCTTATGCTTGCAACTGCAACTGTGGAAGTGTTCCTTGTGGGACATCTGAAATAGATAAGCCGGATATATTTGTTTTAGGAGTACCAGGAGGAATACTTCCAATAACGAGGCGACAGCCAGAACATTTTGGGATTTTTGCATTTGAAGTGTTTAACAGTGTCAAACCGGATTATATGATTTTTAATCTTTACAATGCGGATGTTGAAAGGAAATACCTTAGTGAAATGAAGATGCTGATGAAATATAGATTTGATGTAGATATAGATGCTTTTTACATATCAAACTATATTCAGGATGGGTTATCGTTAAATACATTTATGCCGATAAAATATATAAGGCAAGAGCAGCAGGATGTCGAAGAAAAATGGGAAAAATTTGGAGAGGGTATTTATTACAAAAGCAAAATAACCTTGCTTGTGGAAAATTTGATACAAACATTAAATGGTTATAAAGAAATAGAAATATTATAAAGATGGAGGAATGATATGAAAGTAGAACAAAATTCAGTTTATGTGAGTTCCCAAATGATGTATTCAAGTCAGGTTAAGAAACAGGAACAAGTTCAGCCAGGTACATTTGCTTCACAGATAAAAAGCAAAGAGGATATGTCATTAGATGAATACAAAGCATATTTCAATGAAAAGATGAATTCATTATATACACATCCATCGCAGCGGAATAGAAATGATATTATAGATATTACGGATGCCGCTTATAAAAGAATGCAGACTGATCCGGAATATGAGAAGAAAATATTAGACGCTTTAGCGAAGAATAAGGCAGTTAATTTTGGAAACTATATTCCACAAATATCATATATGCATATAGATGATACATGGGAGGGATGCTATGAATGTTAATTTTTTTCCTTTTAGTAATTCACTTCAAATTCTAGGTCGTAGACAGAGTTTGGCAAATATTATGTGCAATCAGCAAAGTGTTACTCAAAGTAGGAAAAAAGATTTATTTGTTAGAAATACAATGTATGATACAGGAATTTATACAGCTTCAGCAGGAAAAAGAAATAAAATGATTTCAAACAGTATATTATCTGCTATGAATAATGATATTTCTAAGGTACGAAAACAAGGCGATATATACGAATGCGAAGGAACATTTTTTACAGCGGAGCAGATACCTAAAATCAGTGGAACTTCTTTGAATGAAATTAAAGCGGAAGATAATATCATTGACTTTGGGAAGAATAAGTATTTTAAATATGTCTCCCGTGACGGACAGGAGCATTGTTTATACACAGATAATAAGGGGATAGGCGCTATTGTTTCCGAGATTATGCGTGGCGAGCCTTATGATCCGGTGTTGGAAAGGTATGCGAGCTTTTGGAATTATATGATGACAAAAGACCCTGTATATGTTCAGTTGTCTTATTCAGATGAAGAAATAAGAGGATATATGGAAAATGCAGGGATAAAAAATGGCTTTTTCACAGTAAAAATGGGAGATAGGGAAGCAACACAATTTTATTCTGCCACTAAAACAACAAGTCCAATTCAGTCTAAGGAACGATATGATGCAAGATATAAGAATTTGACTTCGGGTGGTATTTTGCTTGACGAATATGAAGCTGGAGATATTTTTAAGATTGGTAATAAGGAATATGTTTTAAGTGAATCTCATACATTGGACATACCATACGGAGAGGATATTTATAATATAGAGTATCCGAGTAATTATAAGTTTGGTAAAAAAGTTGAAGAATAATAAGGGATTCCCTTGAGGTGGACTAGAAAGTGTGGTTCAGCTCAAGGGAATTTTATATATTCTTATATAAGTAAGAGCATTATACATTAATAGAGTTTTTATTGCGGAAGTTTTCACTTATTTCGTGACATGGACTAAAACAAGTCCCTTTTCACCATGCGTATTGCATAAAATAATGCAAAAAGAACCAAAATGGGTTCATGGGCATGGTGAAAATGGATGGAACAGAAAATAAAGCAAGATGAGATATTTATTGGTAAGAATATCCGGCGTATAAGGAAAGAAAAAGGAATCAGGCAGACGGAAATGGTTGCATTGTTGCAGTTGGAGAATGTAATGATTACAAGAGAAGCTCTGGTAAAGATAGAACGTGGAATCCAGCATATTCAGGCAACGCAGCTCCGGGCAATAAAAAATGTATTAGAGACTACTTATGATGAGTTATTAAAATAGAGAATGAAAAAGACAGTCAAGTTTCATATAATGTGGAATTGACTGTCTTTTTATGTAGAAATTAGGATAATCAAATTAGCTCTTGTGCTGATAATTTAAAATATCTTTGAGCAAGGCAGGAGTTATTCTTTTTTTATCCGCTTCAGTTAAATTTGAAAACTGAGACAAGGTAGTAAGTTTATTCTTTTTAAAAAGAGTAATAGATTTTGGCTCAGACGTAATTTCAAATAGAAATTTGTCATGCCAGCTTTTAGGTGTGTTCCCATGCTTTCTTAATATACGGTATGTTTTCATGGTAAGGAGGTAGTCCTTATTACATATACAATAGAGGTCATATACGGTTTTGTCGTTAAAGTCATTGATGTGGTGGATATTGTTCCTAAAGAGATAAATATATAATTTAGAAGGAAAATTAAATTGTTGGAGACTTTCCTTTACAATGGAAAGAGAATTTATTTTTACGTGATATTTTTGGCACAGAGCGTCAAGTTCAATTAATGTAGTACTTCCGAGATTGCGGAACTGCATGATTTCCTCCCGTGCATAATGTGTTAGCTGGGAGATATACAGTATGTTATTACGATCAAGAATATTATAAAGGCGTTTAGACATAGGAATGCTGCTAATAGGAATTTCATTTTCAGGAGGAAATATGTAACCGTATGTGTTTAGCTCTTTCATAATGGGATTGAGAGAACAATTACGAGGAAGAACATTTGCTAAAGAGATATAATTATATTCCTTAAGTTCGGAAACAGTAGTAATTCCGGCATATGCTAATGCAAATTTGGTAATAGAAGAAAGATTAAGCTGCTCAATTTGGGTATCCATTGTTTTGACTCCTTTATCTGTATAAATAAAACTATTAGCATTATATCATTGATTTTGGATAAAAGGAAGAATGTGGACTAAAATTAGTCCTTGTATTATTGTATCTATATAGATGATAATTGTCGGGAAGATTAGAGTCCAGTCGCAACATTCAGAAGTCCAGTCACAACATTTCCGAATTAAAAGAAAGAAATCTGCCGATAATATAAATGAACAATAGATGATGTTATCCATATTTGATAATGAGCCATGAAAATGAGGTGGAATAGTTGAACATAGCAATTTGCGATGATGAGGAAAATATACGCATTTACATACGCAAGCTGATACAGAAGCAGGAACCTTTTTGTAAGATAACAGAGTTTTCATCGGGCAAGGAATTATTGGAGTTTCAGGATGAGACAAATGCAGAAGAAATAGACATACTTTTTCTGGATATCTCTATGGGAGATGAGGATGGAATGACTGTGGCAAAGCAGCTCAGGAGCCAGATGGAAAGCAAGAAAGAAGCAGTGTGGGGAAGCCTGCCGCTTCTGATATTTGTAACGGGATATCCGGAATATATGCAGGAGGCTTTTTCTGTTAATGCTTTTCAGTATATTGTAAAACCGATTCAGGAAAGCAATTTTGAGCAGGTTTTTGCACAGACCATACGGGAGTATCAATATCTGATGGCAAAGAAAAAGGAAAAACCCAAAGAAGTATTAGTTCGGAATGAAAATAGAACAAGAAGTGTTTCAGCAGATGATATTTACTATATTGAAAGCAGTAATCGGAAAGTGACCTTGTATTTGCGGCATGAAAAAATTGAATATTATGACAAGATCAGCTCACTGGAAAGCGAGCTTAAGCCGGATTTTTTCCGTATACACAAAGGGTATCTGGTTAACATAAAATATGTGGAACGATATGACCGGACAGAGGTGAAAATGAGAAACGGGGACAGTCTGCTGATATCCAAGTATAAATATCAGGACTTTGTAAAGCGTTATTTGGAATACATTTCGGAGGAAAGATAATTGAGTCAGGTTACATATGAAATCATTCGCAAGCTTTTTGAAATCTATCCTATTATTCTGCAAATCGTTCTTTTTCTGGTATTGTGGAATGTATTTTTTCGGTGGGAGAAAGGGATATGGATTGTTGCAGGAATATTGGCAGTGATGAATATCTGCATGGGGCTATGGCTGGAAAAGCCGGGGGTAATACGATATACAATGTCCGCTGTCATTGTGTTGGGATATTGTTTTTGCAAATACCAAAAACATTTGGAAAAGGCGGTATTCATACTGCTGCTGTTTTACAATTTTCATGCGTTAAGTTATTTGATTGCAGACAGTATTTATCAATGTACAGTGGAGAGCATATTTAGAGGGTTGGATGTTCTGAGTGAGGAATATATATTTCGGGTTTATCTGGGTATGGCGATAGGTATGGGCATCCTGCTTTTATCGTACACGTTGGTATTACTGATTATGACAGGTGTCGTGATAAAAATCGTAAAGAAACCGTTTATGCTGAGATGGCAGGAAACGATATTCCTTTCAGTACTGAATATTGTAGGGAGTATGATTGTAGGAATAAGCGTAGACCTTTCCGTAGTGCAAATCGAGGGTGGAGTTTTTCTGTTGTATGATGACAAGCAGGAAATGTTGTGGAAATTACCGATAATTGCGGTTCTTATCTATGTGGGGGAAATTTCGGCAATATACATCTACCAGAATTACAGGAAGCTTCAAAAAGAACGGCAGAAACATTTTGTGGAAGAACAACAGGTCAAAGCCATGAAGCAGAGACTGGAAGAAGCAGAGAACTTCTACGGGAGCATTCGCAGAGTAAGGCATGAGATGAAAAACCATATGACGAATATAAAAGGGCTGGTGGCAAGTGAGAAATATGATGAAGTAGAGAATTATATCGAAAAACTGGATGAAACCATACAGACTATGGACTATAAATTCAATACAGGAAATGCGGTCACAGATGTGATTATCAATGATAAATACCAGAAAGCGGAAAATGCAGGTATTTCGTTTCAAGTAAAATTTAACTTGGGGGAAACAGACACAATTTCTGCATTTGATATAGGTATCATTCTGAATAACCTTTTAGACAATGCCATAGAAGCCTGCGAGAAACTGGAGCAGGAACAGCGATATATCAATCTGACTTTAAAGAAAAAGAATCATTTCCTACTGATTGAAGTGGAAAACAGCTTTGATGGGAAAGTGATATGGGAAGATGGAGGTATCGTCCCGATGACAACGAAACAGAGCGATCTGCCGGATATTTTGATGGAGCATGGAATAGGGTTAAAAAATGTAAAGAATGTGGCAGACCATTATCTTGGAGATATGGATATCAAAATAAAAAACGATGTGTTTAAAGTCACAGTAATGCTGCAGCAGAAGGAAATAAAATAAAAAAATATGAAAAAGGAAGGAGAATGTAGTAATGGATGTAGGTTCAGTTTATGGCAGTTATTATGAAACAGCAAAGAGTTACATGGGTTTGAGGAAGGAGGAAAAACAAGCGGGATTTGCGGAAAAGGTCACAGACAAAAGTCAGGTTTCCTCGGAAGATATGACCTTGGAGGAATACAAGGAGTATTTTAATGAAAAGATGAATTCATTATATACACATCCATCGCAGCGGAATAGAAATGATATTATAGATATTACGGATGCCGCTTATAAAAGAATGCAGACTGATCCGGAATATGAGAAGAAAATATTAGACGCTTTAGCGAAGAATAAGGCAGTTAATTTTGGAAACTATATTCCACAAATATCATATATGCATATAGATGACACATATGAGAAATGTTACGGCTATACGCAGGGCATGAAGGAGAATGACGGTTATTCCAGGAGTTCCTCCGCAAAGGGAACTGATGCCGGACGGCAGAAAAAGGCAAGGCAGAAGGAACTGCTGGAAGAATATTTGGAAAAGCGGGCGCAGATGAAGGAATTTCAGCAGGAGGCGTTGGAAGAAAAGATTGCAAAGCAGGAATTGGAGAGGAGCAGGCTGACAAAGGTGTGGAGCAGTAAGAGGCAGATGGCAGCGGCAACCAATGCATATGAATCAAATGTAATGACAGAGACATCGACGGGTAGCAATTCACTGCTTGGCTAAATGCGGGCATTAAGCGTGGACTAACCATAAGGGGGTATATCGTGCAATATTGCACATAGCAATTCCAACTGACAGAGGAATTGCAGAAACAGATAACAGCCGGAAATGGATTTCACAATATATCAAATTCAAGGGAGGATTCAAAGATGAGCATTAGTGGAATAGGTGAGAAATATTATCAGAACAATGTGACAACAATGAAAAGCACAAACAGCAAGGACAAAGTGCAGGAATATTATGAGAAACTGTGTAAAAAGTTCCCGGAGATTACTTTTAATACGGGTAGCAGTCTTATGAGTGGAAATGAAAATAAAGTGGTAATAAATCTTTCTAGCGAATGTCTAAAGAAAATGGCAAATGATCCGGAATTTGCCAAGAAAGTAGAGTTTAATTTAACTGGTGCAGTACCGGGACAGAATAGAATGTTTGCACAAGCCAAAGCTGATAATGCAGTGATACATGGTGTTACAACTGTAATAGATGCCGATGGGAATGCTTCTGTTACTTGCGGAGGTATGACAAGAACCAGTGGTTCAAAACAAAATTCAACTATATTGAATGCGGAAAAGAAACAAAAAGAAAGATTACAGAAAAAGCGTGAGGAAAGAAAAATCTCAGAAGAAAAGGCAGCTAAGAGACGGGCAGAGAAAAAGGCGCAGTTGGAGAAGCTGACAGAAGATGAAACGTTTACAATATCAGCTACTGGCACTGATGTAAAAAGTGTTACGCAGAACCTCTTAGCTACGGTTTCTGGTACATCTGCGCCGACAGGGGCAAGTTTTGATATAAAGGCATAAGGAGAAATTGTTCATATTCCGCAAGGTGCATAAACCTTTGCTTTTGCGGACTGCCCGGACTTATTGCAAGGGGGCAGGGGCGGCAATATAAAAAATTGATGACAAAGGAGGATTAAAAATGGCTATTAGTGGAGTAGGACAGAGTTATTATCAGAACAATGTTGCAACAACGAAAAGTACAAAGAGCGTAAACAGCACGGGAGAAACGGGCAATACAAAGGAATTATCAGAAGCGGAAGAAATGGCGATTTTCAAAAAGGAATTTTATGCTGAAATTGATAAGATACCCAGAAATAGAACTATAACCAATGTGGCTATCAACATATCAGAGGAAGCATTTAAGAATATGAAAGATGATCCGGAGTACAGGGAAAAGATATTATCAGCACTTAAACGTGACTTAACTTCGTCCTTTGCACCGTTGGAAGCTTCTATGGTGCTCACTGTAGGAGCTACTGCTAAAGATTATAGGGGCGATTCATGGTCTGGTGTTAATAATCAATCGGAATTTTATGCTCGTTCACAAAACAGTTTTTATAAAAAGACAAGCAACAAGAAAGATAGACAAAAAGAGCTTTTGGAAGAATATCTGGAAAAACGGGCGCAGGTTAAAAAACAGCAGCAGGAAATGTTGAATGAAAAGATTGCAAAGCAGGAACAGGAAAGAAGCCGATTATTACGGTCGTGGAACAATGAAAGGCTGTTGTCAAAAGCGTCTAATGCTTATGAAGCAAGATACCAAACGGCAGTTGTTAAAGGTAGATAAAGAAGCAAGTGCCGCAAGAGAAAAGGCATATCAGGATTATGTTATGCAGTATGAGATGGCGGTTGCAAAGCAACAGAGTGAAGCGTGGAGAAAAGCGATAGATGGAGTGCCGGATAGTTTAAGAATGTTGTTGGAAATAAATAATACTGAAAATGTGCCGGAATATTCAGAAAAACAAAAAAAGCAATATAACGATGCAATCAAGGCTTATGATCATACCGGTAACGGTGTAAGCTGGTCGCAGTTTGAATGGAAAACTTACGATACACAGATGACAGTCACATTTGAGGATTCGGTGAAAGTTGAAAGCATTTCAAAAAATGGAAAGTTTAAGTGTATTATGGAGCCATATCCGGGTAATGAATTAGATTTTTAAAAAGTATTTCATGTAGGAGTCAGAGCATATTACTGACTCCTATGCAGAAAGGAGAACAATTTTATGAGTATAACGAAAGTTGGAAGTTCCTATAATTTCATTTATAACACAAAGACAGGTAAATTATCTACAAAAGATGGCAGCAAAAATGAATTTGTTGATTTTTGCAATGGAGATGTAAAGGGAGAAGATACAGAGACACTGAATCATTTTGATGAGCATACAAGATATCAGTTTACAAGAATGCTGTTTGCATATGGAACCGGAATGACCGGACAGAATCCTTTTGCCAATGATGAGAAAGTCGAGATTACAGCGGATATAGACAGTGCAACCCATACTTCCTTTTATGTGAATGGGCAGAAAGCGTTTACGGCAATTACGGGTATGTCATATCTCCCATCCGAGATTCAAACCTTTGGAACCGTACAGCAGCCATTTAAAACCAGAGGGTACAAACCATATGATCCCAGTACAAACAGTATCACGATTGGGGTTGGAAGCAGATTTAATCTTGGAAATGGATACAGCATGACGGTACAGGAAGATTTTGTCTGGGGCGAGGGCTATGGAAACGGAAGCAAGGCAGATGATGAAAGATGCAATATGATGATAGGTGGTCTGAGCTCCCTGATACATTTTGCGGATCAGCAGTATTTTTCAAGTATGACAGATACATACACCGATTATATTTTAGATTTTCTTGCGTCACAGGGAGTGGATACAAGCAGAGAATTTGTGATAAACGGGACACATTGCGAACTGGTAAATGGGAAAATAAGTGAAGTTGGTAACGATTATGTGGTGCCTAGTTCCATTCAGCAGAAAGCAGTGAAAAGATATGAAGAAAGTATGTCACAGCTTTTGAATAGCGGAACTTGGTATAGATGGTCATAAAAGTAATAGATCACTTGGACCGTTATGGAGAGTGAATAGATTCCGAATGACAGAGGAAAGGACAGCATATCTGCAACAGGAAAAAGAATTTTATACAGTGTTGGCATCCAAAATAGGAGAATAATTTTATGCATGATGCAAAAATGATATTGAGATAGGAGGAGTTCCATATGAAATTAGGGAAGAAAACAAAGACTGAAAAAGGAACATTTATGGCATATGCTTCTTGTTCATGTACTTGCTTCTGCGTATGTAAGTGCCAGAACTGTAATAGATCATTGGGGAGAAGAAAATAGAAATGGAAATAAACAATACTGGTTCTACATATGGGGCAGCATTTCGTCAAAAACCGATTTTTTTCATGTCTGGAAAGGAAACAGTGGCATTTTTTGAAGGGAAACTGAAGAAAAATATGACACTTCAGGAAGATTCCTGTACACTTGGCAGCAATGACACTTATCGCAGACAGCATACCACTTATGAGGTTTCGGACAAGAAGAAGGGAAGTACGTTTCTGGATCTGGATTTTCTGATTAAGGACGAAACCAGCAGTCTGAAAGGAAATCTCAGTGATAAAAAGGATGTGGATTTCTACAACTTTTCCATTCCATTTAATCGAACCATACAGAATTATTTTGGGGTTCAAATATACATGGACATGCCGGAAGGCTGTGATTATGACCTCACCTTATATGATGAATATGGCAATCAGGTCGGAAAGGCAGAATGGGACGGGGAAGGACGTAAAACACTGACCATCCCGAACTGGGATACAAATACCAATAAATATTGTATCAAAATAGAAAACAAAAATGGGGAAGAAGTTTCTCCGCATGATTATTATAAAATCAGTTTCAAGGTTACGGAAAATAAAGAACAGGAAAAGACCGATGCCATAAGGGAGGCATTCGGGAACCTTCACGGTGCATACAGCCGGAAAGATGAAAATTGGAGGGAATACCTCGACAAATATAATGAAGTCCTGATGGATACAGAGAAAAATTATACAAAAGAAATGGAGAAACTCCACCAGAAGCAGTTTGAAAGTCTGCCGGAAGAAAAGAAATACAAAGGCGGGCGCACAGTGGATGAATTGTTGCAGGACATGGCAGAAGGAAAGACACTGGATGATGCGGAAATGGAGTATGTGAAGATTTTTGCCAATCTGAAAGATTTTGAGAAAGCACAGCAGAAGGCGGAACTGAAACATGATTTTTCCGAGGATTTTGTAAAGGATCTGGAAAGCAAAGGTATCTCCCGTGATGAGCTGGAGGGAATGCAGATAAAGATTGAAAGCAATGGGAATGTAACAGTGAGCGGTATCGAAGATAAAGAAGTCCGGGAACAGGTTCAGAAACTGGTAGAGGAAAAGTACAGTGACCGGATGTATCAGTATTACACAGGAATTGCTGACAGTGTGGGAAATCTGTCGTCCAATACCTACCAGTATGCCACGGATGTGCAGGAAGTCAGGCGTTACTTAAAAGGGGTTACGGGAGAAGATATTTCTCTGGAGAACCTTTACCTGACACCAGACGGAAAGATTGGCGGGCTGCCGGGAAAAGCTGCTAATCTGATTAACAAAACAAAGGACAATGCCAAGATAGAGCGGATAAAGGATGCATTGATAAATATTATAGGACATAACCGGACAAGCGGTGATCTGGGGATTCCAGACTTTACTTCGGAGTTTCAATTCAGTAATGGTGCTTTTTCTGTGGCAGACAGTGGTTTTACGGTGGATATGGCGGCATTGGATAGAAGGCTGACGCCACAACCGCATGATAACATGTATTCGGATATGTATGCGTATAGTTTCAGGAAAGTATTATGATTATGAAAAGTAATTATACACAAGGAGAATGAATAGATGGTAATAACCCGCACAGTAGAGATGCATGCGCAGCTTGTGGGATATGATTT
>ENA-OOQO01000336-OOQO01000336.1-human-gut-metagenome-genome-assembly--contig:-NODE-336-length-30518-cov-1.900338_pt1 | contig 30518 bp, 31 predicted proteins | sample MGYA00241088_ERZ501162 | MGnify/ENA primary metagenome ERZ501162 (study PRJEB25962, sample SAMEA2042497) | human gut metagenome | biome: human gut; feature: human-associated habitat; material: faeces... | reverse complement strand
TATAATACCACAAATTAGTGTTGTTATCTGTAGCAGTAATGATGAAATTATATTTAAAATAGCTTTTTTACTTCTCAATTTTTTTCTCCTTTGGTAGTTCTAACATATCTCCTATTTTTTGATCCCAAATTTCAGGATTGAATTCTTCAAAGCCTGCTCCAGGATAAAATGTTAATTCACCAAAATATATTTTTCCATTTATCTCATAAAAATCTACTCTTACAAAAGGAATATCTTGTGATAATTCTTCAGCAAGTTTTTTCATGAATTCATAGTTTTTAGGTTCTTCTATATATTTATTTGAACTCGGATAATGTCTCTCAAATGGTAGTTTATGCCAATTCAAATCAAAAAATGTAACCTTTAATCCATCTTCTGAGTACCTGTCTGTACATGTAAATGCAAATTTTACTTTACCATTAAAGCACATTAATTTATAATCTTTTAATTCTTCATCATTGAAATTTTCCATATATTTTTCTGCAATTATTCTTGGTTTTACGTTTTTATATGGCCATTCTCTATGAATTCGATAATAGTCTCTTTTAAGCCATTTATTTACTTGTTTTTTTAGCTTTTTGTAATCAATTTTGCTCTTATCTTTACAAATAAACACATTTCCAGATGTATGTGTTGGTTTTAGCACAAATTCATTAGGTAATGCATCAAAATCAATATCGTCAAACTTGTCCCAAACTCCAAGTGTTGGAATTATATATTCTTTTCCAATAATATTAGCAACATATTCCTTTGCCTCATACTTATCAACCATTTTTGTGTATTCCGGATTTCTATCATGTAATTTTAACCATTGAAGCTTTTCGTTAAATGTTTTAGGGTTTTCTAAATCAAGTTTTGTACCCATCATTAACTTGTATTTCATCTTTAAAAAAGTTTCGTCTGGTATAAATGAAAGATAGTTTTTATTCATTAAGTATAATATTATTTTTTTTGGTTCTACTATATAACTAATTATTTTATTCATATGTCTTTTTATATCCTTTCAAACAATATGTTTCTATATGGCATTATACTTGCACCGCTCCACATTCTATAAATTCTAAAAATAAGCCAAAGGACTAATGCTACAAATATTATTATATCAAATACTTTTTTGTTTTTAACAATATTTTTCTCTCTATAATACAAGTATAAGTCAGAGTATAGTATATATTTAGGTAAATCGAAAAATAGCATTAATCTATATGCAACATTAATAGAAATAGTAATTGGCAGTAATGCTATTAGAAAGAAGAAACCTTTATAAAAAATATAATGTCCTTTTTCTTTCACATAGCTTACAAACTTATCATCTAAAAACATCATTCCATAAAGTATTAATGTTGGAATGTATCCCCACAATGATATTTGAATACGATTTGCATAATTTGCAAAGCCAGAATGCTTAATTAAATATATCATAACTGGGAAAGAAATTATACTAATTACTGTAGAAACTACTGGTATTATTATTGCATTTTTCTTGTTAATAAACTTATCTGGAAAATATTTATAGAAAATTGCAAATACCACTAGAATTAATGCTACATAATGTGATAAATATGCAACTATCATTAAAATTATTGCATATATACATTTATCTTGTTTCATTTTTTCCATAGCAATAAATCCAATTGCAGCAACAAAACAATTTCTAATAATATTTAAGCTTTGAAGTAATGGGATGAAAAAAAGTATAACAAAACTTGTTGCGTTTGTATCTTGAATTTCCTTATCTATTATATAAATATATGATATTATTATTGCAGAGTAAATAATAAACTCAAAACAAATATAGTTTCCTCCAAGTATTCTTACTAAATACATTAAATTATAATATATGTATTCATATCCATTAAAAATCAAACTGTTATTTTGGAAAAACTTAACATATCCTAATTCATTAAAGTATTTCATGTATGTCATTGTGTCTGAGCCGTCCTATTTTCTTTGTTACAACTCTAAAACATGAAAATACTATAAAAACAAAATATATAACAAAGTAATATAAATATTTTTGTGATATTTCCTTCTTTCCTATTTTTATTTTTTTATTTTTCAATTTAACTTGAACTGATCTTCTTGCACATAAAGTCATTAGTATGGCTAATACCACATATAATAAAAGTGTTGACCAACTCCATCCTTTTTCTATCAAATCAATACTTCCTTTCGTTCTTCAATACTAATTATAACACTTCTGAACAAATTCTTCGGTAACCTGCTCTATCATATACTTATTTTGAATAAAAGCTTTCTCACATTCTTTTCTTTGAATATCTCTTTTTTGTAGAATATGTTCTGCCCACTCTTTACTTGTTTTGTCAAGTTCTATATATCTAACAAATCCTGTAATATTTGCCTCTCTTGTAATAGTACTTGATACAAAGCATTCTAATCCTGTTGCCTGTGCCTCTATTATTACATTAGGCATTCCTTCAAAAAGAGAGGGAAATACTAATGCATCCATTGCCATATAATATTCATTTACATTAGAAACAGGTGGCATTATTGTAACAAAATCATTTAGTCCTAATAATTGAATTTTATCTTTAATTTTCTCCTCCAACTCACCTTTTCCTATAAGTATCAAATGAGTATTATTATCTTTCTTATGTATTTCATTAAATATATCTATTAGAAATTCATGGTTCTTTTGAATATTAAATCTTCCAACATGTCCAATAACGGTCTTATCCTCTAGTTGTAGTTCTTTCCTTATTTTGTTTCTTTTTTCTATATCAAACTTGAACCAATTATAGTCCAGACCATTGTGTATTATTTGTACTTTTCCATTTTTTACAGCTTTTTCTCCAAACACAAATTCAGCTGCTTCTGTTGATGGAGCTAGTTTTACATTTGGTATTATTCTAGGTAAGAAGCCAAAAAGTCTATTAAAAAATCTACTAAAGAAGCCTCCTGTTACACCTGCATTGCTTGACCTATATATTAATTTTTTTGCTCCACCTGTTTTTGCAACAAGCAAATCTAACGCAGCTAAAGACTGTTGGCTTGTTCTTAAAACTGATTGATACTTATTTTCTTTTATGATTTTTTTCAAGCTAGAAAATGATTTAAGTGGATGCTTTGATTTAGGTGGAATTATAAAAATTTTTCCTCCCATTTTTTCTATTTCTTCATCATATGCTCCAGCTTTATTAACGCAAAAATCCATTTGGTATTTTGCCTTGTCCAAGGTTCTATAAACTTTCATTAAGAATGTTTCTGCTCCGCCTCTATCCATGCTACTTACTATGCAAAGCAGCCTTTTGGCATCTTTTGATTCCATTTCGTGGCCTCCATATGTTTTATTTTGCTTTACTTTTATTATCAATAAAATCTGTTAATACTTTAATTGCAACTTCTTTATCAAATTTTTTATATGATTCCAGTGCATTCTTTTTTAATCTGATAACGTTATCTACATTTTCAGTATACTTCATTATATCTTCAAAAGCTTTTATGTTTTCAAATTCATATATATATGAATTGTAATCATTGAGTAATATTTCTCCACAGTTTTCCCAATTAGCTGCAACAACTGGAACTCCTGATGCTAATGCATCTATAATAGTTCCTGGAATTCCCTCTGTATAAAATCTTGTTGGAAATAATAAAAGATAATAATCTTTTAGCACATCTACTGATTCATTTGATGGAATACAGCCTTTGTATTTTATATACTCTGGAAACTTGTTTTGTATTTTCTCAAATTCTTCAATATAATCTTTGTCAATTGGTCCAAATATATCTAAACTATATATAGTGCTTTTTTCTTCTTCATTTATTTTTTCTACTACTCTTATTGCATCTTCAATTCCCTTTTGTTTCATAACTCTTGAGAATGTACATAGCTTTAATGGTGTGATATAATTTTCATTCAATTCTTCTTCCTTTAAAGCTTGAATGTCTTTAAAATTATATAAAATTTCAACATTTTTAATGTTCATTTTCTCAAGGTTGTTTTTCATAATTTTTGTTTCAACAAAAATTTTATCAAATTTACTTATTTTTTTCTTCAGTAAATTCCTATTTTGTAGGAGTTCTGGTAGCCATCCTCCAATTACTACATACATTACTCTTTTTCCATATAATCTCTTTAGCCTTGAAAATAATGGGACAAACACTTTAACTCCATTATGTGCTGGTAACATTATAATGTTTCCATTATTTTTTACTGCCCTTATACATTTTATTAAAAACGTAATTGGCTTTTTCTTCCAATTATATGTATCTAGCTTAGTTACTGCATTTTCGCCATATTTCTGGCAAAGTGCCATGTATATATTTTTTGTTTTAACTGTTTGTCCATCTAAAAATTCCTTTGTGCCACCAAAGTGTCCACATATGCAAATTTTACTCATACCTTTTCCTACTTTATATGTAATATTTTAATTATTCCCCATACTACAATATGGAATGCTGACCTAAATACAGATAAGTGTTCTATCTCTCTATATAAATACCAGTGATATTTTACTAAATCTAATTTATTGCTTGATATAGAGTTCTGTCTAATTCTGTATTCCATTAAAACTTCATCTTGACCATATATATATCGTTCTTTTTTTAACATCTTAAGCCATAAGGCATCATCGTTTCTTTTTCTAATATTTGGTACTTCAAATTTCCCAAGCTTTTGAACATTATACATTACAGTTGAATTTCCTACAGGACAGCTTAGAAGCACTCCATTGTAATCGACCTTTTTCTTACATTTTATAATTTTTCCATTTTTGTTTCCTTGTTCATCAATTTGTTCATATGAAGAACACACAAAATTGTAATTGTTTTCTTTCATGAATTTTATTTGAGCTTCTAGTTTATTGCTTTTCCACAAATCATCACTATCTAGGAATGCCATGTATTTTCCTTTTGCCTCTTGCATTGCTCTAGTTCTAGCTATTGCAGCTCCAGAGTTTTCTGTTAGTCTAATATATTTAATTCTTGGATCTTTATATGTACTTACAACTTCTTCTGTGTTATCTTTAGATTCATCATCAACAATTATCATTTCCCAGTTTTTATATGTTTGATTTAAAACTGTTTCAATTGTTTCTCCTATAAACTTTCCACAGTTGTAAGTTGGTGTAATGATAGAAATTAGTTCTTCATCCATTTTTTATTTTCCCACCTTTATTACTGTTTCTATGCATATTTTAATGTCTTCCAATATACTAAATTTTTCAATATACTCTAAATTCCATTTCATTTTTTCTGGTAATATATCATTTACATAAGCCTCATCAACAGTCTTGCCGCTTTTTGTTTGTTTCGAAATTATTTCATCTTCGTCTTTAAATTTTATACTTGCCATTGATGTTACTCCTGCAGGCATTAGCAAAGTTGCCTTCATTTCATCTGTATACATATCTACATATTTTTTCACTTCAGGCCTTGTGCCTACAAAAGACATTTCACCTTTTAAAATGTTTATTAATTGTGGCAACTCATCTAATCTGCATTTTCTAATTTTATTGCCAATTTTTGTTATTCTACTATCTTGCTTTCCTGTAATTAATGTTCCTCTTTTATCTGCATCTTGTATCATTGTTCTAAATTTAAAGATTTTAAATGTTTTTCCATTTGTTGTTACTCTCTCTTGTCTATAAAACACCGGTCCTTTTGAATCAATTTTAATCGAAATTGCAAGTATTATTAAGATTGGTGATAAAAGTATTAGTAATATCAATGAACCTATAAAATCTAAAAATCTCTTTAATAGTAGCATTATTTTTTTCTGTTTTAGAATATTGTAATACTTTAAAACAGAATCGTTTTGCATTTTTTTTGGAAGTTCTTTGAATTCTTTCAAAATCATATATTATATTCTCCTAAAATGTCTATAAAATTGTTTATAACATATTCAACTTGTTCATCTGTTAGTAATGTATATAAAGGTAAAGTTATTTCTCCTTTATAGAAGTTATAACTGTTTGGATAGTTTTTTATATCGAAACCTAAGTTTTTATATGCTGTAAGCATTGGTAATGGCTTGTAATGTACATTTGTAGCTATGTCTCTTTGAGCCATCCTTTTTATAATTTCATTTCTTGTTTTTTCTTCTATTCCATTTACTCTTGTTATAAATAAATGTCCTGATGAAGATGTATTGTTTTCTAGGTCTTCATGTTGTAATGTTAGAACGTTATGTCCTTTTAGTTTTTCTTCATATGTTCTTATTATGTTGTGTCTTCTTTTTAACATTCCATCATATCTTTCTAGTTGTGCAAGTCCTATGCTAGCCATTATGTCTGTCATATTGCATTTGTATGCTGGTTCAACTATATCATATTCCCATGAGCCTAGTTCATTTTTATGTAAGGCATCTTTTGTTTGCCCATGTAATGATAATAGTTGGAACTTCTTATATAATTCTTCACTATCTATTCCTTCATGTTTTTTCCAAGTTACTGCTCCACCTTCAGCTGTTGTTAAGTTTTTTACAGCATGGAAAGAGAAACATGTAAAATCTGCATATTCTCCAGATTTTTTATTATTTCTTATTGCTCCAAAGCCATGTGCTGAATCTGCAACTATAGCAACTCTACCAATTGCTTTTTGTATATCATTACTTGGTTTAAATAGTTCTTTTTTATTCTCTACAACTTCTTGTATTCTATCATAATCGCACAATATTCCTGCAACATCAACTGGAATAATTGCTTTTGTTTTTTCTGTAATTGCTTTTTCTAATTGATCGTAATCCATCTCTAAATTATCTTTTTGTATATCTACTAATACAGGTGTTGCACCAACATGGCAAATTGCACTACATGATGCTGTATAAGTATATGCTGATGTAATGACCTCATCTCCTTTACCTATGCCTAACACTCTTAAACTTAATTCTAGTGCTGCTGTTGCTGAATTTAGACATACTGTTTTATCTGTATTACAATATGCTGTAATTTTTTCTTCGAATTTTTTTGTTTTTGGTCCTGTTGTTATCCAACCTGATCTTAAAGCATCTATAACTTCCTCTATTTCCTTTTCTCCAATATCTGGTGGTGAAAATAATACTTTCATTTTACCTCTTCCTTTCTATTCTTCTGTTTCATGGTACGTTGGTACTACATTTGCCATAACTTCTTTTACTTTTTCAATTGAATAATCCTCATTATATTTTATATTTCCCAATTCATATAGTTTTTCGTTTAATTCTTTTTCTTCTAAATGCATTGGTTGTGTTATAAATATCTTATCATGTTTTGTTGAAACCAAACCTTCTTCTGCCATAAGTAATTCTTCATATAGTTTTTCCCCTGGTCTTAAACCTGTTATTATTATTGGTATATCTGCATTTGGTTCATATCCCATTAAACGTATTAAACTTACTGCTAAGTCATATATTTTTACTGGTTCTCCCATGTCTAGTACAAATATTTCTCCACCTTTTGCATATGTTACTGCTTGTAATATTAGTTGTACTGCTTCTGGAATTGTCATGAAATATCTTGTTATTTCTTTGTGTGTTACTGTTACTGGTCCACCTTTTTCTATTTGTTTTTTCATAAGTGGTATTACTGAACCATTGCTTCCAAGTACGTTTCCAAATCTTACTGCAACAAAGTCTGTTTTGCTTGTTTTGTTTTTTGTTTGTACTATCATTTCGCAAACTCTTTTTGATGCTCCCATTATGTTTGTTGGATTTACTGCCTTATCTGTTGAGATTAAAACAAATTTTTCTACTCCAAATTTATCTGCACAATTAACTACATTATATGTTCCAAATACATTATTGTGTATTGCTTCTAATGGGCTTGTTTCCATTAGTGGAACGTGTTTATGTGCTGCTGCATGGAATACAACATTTGGTTTGTATTTGTTAAACACTTCTTCTAGTCTTTCTTTATCTCTTACACTGCCTATAATTGCTTTTATATTTGCTGTTGGATAGTCTGCTTCTAGTTCTCTTTCTATATCGTACAAAGTGTTTTCGTAAATATCTAGTATTACTAGGTTTTGAGGTTTATATTTTATAATTTGTCTACAAAGTTCTGAACCTATTGAACCTCCTCCACCAGTAACTAATACTGTTTTATCCTTTATTAAGTTTTTGATGTTTTTGTTATCTAGCTCTATTGGATCTCTACCAAGCAAATCTTCTATTTGCACATTTCTTAAGCTGTTCATTGCTCCTTGTCTATCTATAACTTCTTCTGTTGTTGGTAGCACTCTTGTTTTTACTCCTGTTTCTTGACATATTTCTAGAATTTTTCTTCTTGATACTGCATCAATTTTGTTAATTGCAAAGAAAATTTCGTCCACATCATATTCTTTAGCAAATCTTGGTATTTCGTATCTAGTTCCTATAACTTTTGTGCCTAGTATATAGTGGTTTAATTTGTTTTTGTTATCATCTATTATTCCTACAATGTTGTATCTATCTCGCATTGAATTTTTAATTGTTATTATTATTTCTCTTGCACCCATTCCTGCACCTATTATTAATAGGTTTTTAGCTTTTACTTTTGTTTTTTCTTGATTGCCATATTTTGCACTTGCTTTTCTGCTAAGTATTGATCTTCCTGCTAATCTATACATAACAAATACACCTGCTATTAAAATACCAGATAGTAAATTCATTTTTATTGTTAAATACTCTAATCCTAAAATTTTTGCTATAACTGTAATTGTTCCTACTGATAATATTGCACTAATTATATATTTAACATAGTCTTTGCCAACCTCATAATGGAGCATATTTTGGTACATGTGGAATACATTTAAGAAAATTTCATATATTATAATACATAAACCAACTTGTTTTATAAATGAAATAGGTTGAACCTTTATACTTAAGAATATCATTGAAGCTATATAGCCTGCTATTATGATTAAAATATCTATTATTAATAGAAGTAAATTTCTATTTTTTCTTATAATTTCTACCATTTTAATGGCTCCCCTTTTTTCTGTTTTTAATTTTTAATTTTCTTTTAACATTTTACATTATATTCATTTAAAATGCAATATTTTTAGGCCTTTTTTTGATATTTTTCGCTTTATTTTTCTCTTTAATTTTTAAATAAATTTTCTATAATTAGCTAATACTAAGTATTATGGAGGTTTTATATGAATGATATTGAAATTTTAAAAGAAATTAATCAAAATTCAAAAATGGGTATGGATTCATTAACTACAATTTTGAAAAAAGTTACAGATGAGGATTTTAAAGATTTATTAAATACTCAGCATAACGAATATCAAAATATTTATGATAGAACTCAGGAATTGCTTGTAAAGAATAATGCTGAAATGAAAGATACTCCTAGCATGCAAAAGGCTATGTCGTGGATGGGTATTCAGCTAAATACTGCAAATGATAGCAGTAATTCTAAATTATCAGAACTTATTATTCAAGGTAATGATATGGGAGTTATTAAAGGTACAAAACTTCTTAATAACTATTCTTTTATGAACAAAGAGATTAAAAATATTCTATCTGATTTTGTTAGGCTTCAAGAAAAAAATATTGATGATTTGAAGCAATATTTGTAATAACCTTCTGTTTAGTAACTAAAGGAGTTTCTGCTTTGAAACTCCTTTGTTTTTACATTTCTATTTCCACCTCATATATTCCACCGTCTCCATTTAGGATTATTTCTTTTTCAGGAACTTTTCTTCCATTTAGGTAAAAATTTTCCACTCCTGTATTTTTTCCATTATAGTTTTTTACCTTTATATTATAAATGCTGTTTTTGTATCTGTATCTTATGCTGTACTCTTTCCAGTCTTTTGGAATACATGGGTTAATTCTTAAAACTTTGTTTTTGATATCCAACCCTAAAATATTTTCTAGCCCTGCTTTATAAAACCAGCTACTTGAACCTGTGTACCATGTCCAGCCACCTCTTCCTGCTAAGTTTCCTGCTCCATATATGTCTGCTGGTATAACAAATGGTTCTACTTTATATTTTAAGGCTGTTTCTTTTGTTCTTGAATGTTCTATTGGGTTTATCATTCTATAATATTCTAGTCCTTTATCTCCAAAGCCCAGTTTTGTAAATGCTATTATTGCCCACATGGCAGCATGTGTATATTGTCCACCATTTTCTCTTACTCCTGGCAAGTATGCTTTTATATAGCCTGGCTCTATTTTTGTTTTATTAAATGGTGGATCTAATAGTTTTATTATTCCATTTTCTTTGTCTATTAAATGATTTTCCAAACTTTCCATTGAAATATATTTCTTATCATTATCTGCTGCTCCTGATATTACTCCCCAGCTTTGAGATATACTATCTATTCTACATTCTTCGTTTTCTATACTTCCAATTGGCTCGCCATCATCTGTAAATGCTCTTTTGAACCATCTTCCGTCCCAGCCATTTGTGTTTAATGCTTTCTTTAAATTATCTCTTATTCCAATATATTTCTTAGCTCTTTCATTATCAGAAACTTCTTCGCATATTGGAATAAACCTATTTAATACTTCATATAGGAAGAAACCAAGCCATACGCTTTCTCCTCTTTTTTTGTTGCCAACTGTGTTCATTCCGTCATTCCAGTCTCCTGAGCCTATTTTAGGTAGACCATTTTCTCCAAAGTTTAACGATTTTTCTATCGCTTTTATACAGTGTTCATATAAGCTTCCTTTTTCTTTTGATTCTAAATACAAATCATATCGTTCATCTACGCCATCTTCTAGTAGTTCACCTTGCAAGTATGGAATTTCAATATCTAGTAAGCTCTTATCTCCTGTATATTCAATATATTCGCTTGTAACATAGCATAGCCATAAAAGGTCATCTGAAAATCTTGTTCTTATTCCTCTATTTGTTTCCTCATGCCACCAATGTTCTACATCTCCTTCTATAAATTGATGTTTTGCCTGTGTTAGTATTTGATTTTTCATTAATTCTGCATCTATATATTTTACCCCAAGTGTATCTTGTAGTTGGTCTCTAAAGCCTATTGCTCCACCAGATTGATAGTATCCTGTTCTTGCCCATAACCTAGAGACTATTGTTTGATAAATTGCCCAACCATTTAATAATATATTCATAGATTCTAATGGTGTTTTTACTTGCACACGTGTTAGTAGTTCATACCAATATCTTTTTACTCTGTTTAGTTCTTCTTTTGCATTTGATATTTTTGAATATTTATATGCCATGTCTTTTGCATTAAGCATATTGTTTTCTTCACCTAATGATAGTATTATTTCTTTGCTTTCAAATGGTTCTAGGTTTACTTCTAATTCTAATGCTATACATGAACTTTCTCCTAAACCATTTTGATTTCCAAGTGTTACTTTATCTAATGCTTCTGGTTTTGTTATATCTCCGCTTCCCTATAAATTCTTCTTTACTTCCTGTAAATGATACTATCTTTTCACTACTTCCAACAAATGTTATAGCTCCTTTGAAATTATCTGTATATAGATTTTGTGCAGTTATGCAATTTGCTTTTGTTTCTACATTTATATATCCATTTGTTTGTTTTTCGTCTTCCCCAAGTACTGGTTTTATATAGTATAAAAGTTTTAGATTTTTTGTTTTATCTGAAGTGTTTTTTAAGTTTAATATATTAATTTTTGCTTTATCCTCTAATGCTACAAATGTTTCCATTTTCTGTATTATTTGGTCTTTTGCTGTTTTTATTGTAACATATCCAAAACCATATTTAACATGGTACTCTTGTGGTTCATGGCCTATATTTTGGCTAAGGCTCCAAACTCTTCCTGTTTCTTTGTTTTTCATATATATTATTTCAGAAGGAATATCTATATTGCTACTGTTATTCCATGCTGAAAGTCTGTTTAGCCTACTATTTTTACTCCATGTAAAGCCTCCTAAGTTTTGTGTTACAACTGTTCCAAAGTTTGGGTTTGCTAAAATATTACTCCATGCTGTTGGAAGTTTATTTTCATTGCTTATTTTCATTTTGTATTCTAAGCCATCCTCTGTAAACCCTCCATAATCGTTATAGTATTTTAAGTTGGTATAGTCTTCGTTTATTAGCTCCATTTCGCCATTTTCCATATAAATATCATTATTTTCAATTCCAATATTTTTTATACTATCTTGATATTCTTCTTCTAAGTCTTTTAATTGGGTATCTATATTTCCAAGTGATGCATCTAATTTTAAGTTACTTCTAAATTTTAGTAGTTCTAGGTCTTCCTTTGTTATTTCTTTTGCATTTATTACAAATATTCCACCAAATGTATTTTTTAGGAATGCTAGTTGTTTGTTTTGTATTTCGTTTTCTATTTCAAACTGTATAAAATGCTCATAGCTATTCTTTTCTTCGTTTAATATTACTAAATCTATTTTGATGTTTTTGCTTCTAAAAAATTCCATTGCTTTTAGAGTGTCTTTTATTACATGCATATCGTTTACATCTTTTATTTTAACAAGCAAGATTGGTAAATCTCCAGATATTCCATATTTCCATAATTCGCTTTGCGAATATACTCTTTTAGGTAGTTTTGCCATTACCTCTTTTCTCATTGGGTTTTGGAATATAAGGTAACCAAGCATTTTTTGATATTTTTCTATGTCACTTGCTTTTAGCCCTAGATATACTGTTTCTGCCTCTGTTTTAGCTTTTGATAATTCAAATACCTTGCTTATTGTTTTTTCATTTGAATAGTTACTAATTAATTTTAATATTTGTTCTTCTTCAAAACCTGCTGATATTACTAAGTCTAATGTTGCAGTTTCTCCTGGCATTATTTTTATAGTTTTCTTTATTGCAAGTCCTGGATCTGTAACTAAACCTAAACTTTTTGAAAATGGTTTTGAATTTTTTATTGCTTCTGGCATTCTTAAATTGCCTGTTCCTATAAATTTCTCTTTATCTATCTCATATTGTGCATCTCCTATTGTTTCACTTTCTGTGTATAGGCTTATACCTGCATAAATATCTCTTTGCTTTGGTCCACGTTTTTTTCTTTTTATTAAAATATTTCCGTTTCCTATTTCTTTGAATATTAAAAATAGGTTGTTAAATGCCGTATGTGCATAGTCTTGTATATCTGTTGATAATACTGGTTCGAAGTAACTTGTAACCTCAAGTGTTTCTACATTATTTCCATTGTTTTTTAGGCTTAATCTCCTTATTTCTACTAGTTCTTCTGGTGCTACTGTTATTTTGGTTTTTACTTCAATACTACCTTCTATTTTTTTGTATTCTGTTTTATCTTGTGCAAATGTTACCTTTCCTTTGCCTTCTGGTAGGTTTGAATATATTTGCTTTGTGTTTAGGTTCTTTATATAAAAACATATTCCTTGGCTATAGTCTGCTGTTTCCTTGTATCTATTTATTAATAAGTTTTTATACTTGCTGTACCCTGTTCCTTTCAGAGTAGAAACTATGGTGTATTTTCCATTTGAAATTACATTTGATGTGTTTAGGTTTGTATTTAATTTTGTATATACTTTTTCGCTATAATTTTCGTAATCTTTTAATTTTAGTTTTTGTACTTTTTCTTTCTTTTCCTTTGTAATTATTGCTTTTTCTGGCATGCGTTCTTGAAGTAATATATCTATTGCTTCTATTTCTGGATTTGAACTAAATCTTTTTACTAGTATTTCATTATTAATTAAGTTATTTATTGAAAGTAAAATTAGTCCTTGGTGGTGTGCCATGTATGTTTTTACTGGTTCATAGGTTTTACCATATTGCAACCTTGATATAGTGTAATCTATTGATTCATAAAAGCCATATTCTCCATACATATCTTGTCTTTCTAATTGTCGCAAATTATATATTGCTTCTACTGGGTCATATTTTAGACTTAAGAATATTGCATAAGGCGATACCACCATATCTTCTTCTAGTCCTCTTTTTAGACCAAGCCATGGTATTCCAAAGGCTTTATATTGATAGTTGTTGTTAAAATCTCTTAGGTTAAACGCCGCTTCTGATATTCCCCATGGAAGATTTAGCTCTTTAGCATATTCTTTTTGGCTCATTAGCATAAAACGGCAAGATTCATCTAATAAACTTCCTTTGTAAGTTTTTATATTTATATTTGGCATTAAATATTCAAATGCCGTTCCAGACCATGATATAAGTCCTTTGTATCTATTTAAGCTAGTTAAAGTCCTACTTAAACTGCTCCAATGTTTTACTGGTACATCTTGTTTTGCTATTGCAATTAAGCTGGCTTGCCTTGCTTCTGATGCTAGTAAGTCATAATATGAGTCTGTTAGTTTATTTTCTTCAACATTGTAACCTATTGAGAATATTCTTTTCTTTTCATCATATAGAACACTAAAGTTTGTATTTTTAATTATATTATCTATTGAGTTTATAATGTCTGTTGTTTTATCTGTTTGATTTTCAATTAAGAACTGCTTTAATGTGTATAAATATCCGTATAAAATTTCCACTATCTACTGTTGATACATACCTTGGCACTAGTGGTTCTAGCGTTTTTGTATTGTACCAATTATATAGATGTCCATTCCATTTTTGCAGATTCTCTATTGTTGTAATCATTTTTTGTATTAAATCTATGGCATTGTTTAGGTCTACAAAGCCCAAGTCGTAGCTTGAACAAACTGCAAGTAAGCCAAGCCCAATATTTGTTGGCGAAGTTCTATGTGCAATTTTTTCTTTTCTATCCAATTGGTAATTATCTGGTGGTAGGAAGTTGTTTTCTTGGTTTATATTATCTTCAAAAAACTTCCATGTTTTTTTAGCAACTTCTAAGCAATATTTTACATCTCTTTTAGTAATTTTCTGTACTGCTTGTTCTTCCTTTTCTTCTTGGCTTATATAGCAAATTATTAATGGTGCAAAAATAAATATTGCTCCAAATATTATGAATGCTACATCAGTTCTTATAATTCCTACAATTAGCAGTAAAGCTCCAAAGAGAATATTTGCCCACATACTTTTATAGTATGCTGATATTGTGTTCTTGCTTTGTCTTTCTGCTTCTTCTGATGTCATCCATTCAAGTAAATTTTGTTTTGATATATTTACCCTATATATTGTTTTTACAATTGCATTCAAATTGCTATATGCCTTACTTGGCAAAACTGCAAGTTCTAAGAAACCTCTTATTATGCTTGCTTTTATTCCACTTATAGATTTTAAAATGTTTTTATGTGCTGATATAAATTCTGAATTTACATTTTTTCTAAAAATAACATAGTTAATTATATCTAGAATTGTTGGTGCTTCTAAAGCAATTAATGCAAGTATTGCAATTACTGCACTTGGGAGGTTTAATATTTTTAAAATAGAAGAAACCAATAACAATAATGCAACTGTTACTGTAATTAAACTTCTTCTTAAATTATCTAAAATTTTAAATTTTGAAAGAGTGTTTAGTGGGTTTATTTTCTTTGTTTTATCTCTTATTGTAATTACATTTGTAATCCATTTTGCTATCTGCCAGTCTCCTCTTATCCATCTATGGTTTCTTGCTATATAGCTACTATATTTGTATGGAAACCCATCTAATACTAGAATATCTGTTGCTAGCCCACATCTTAAATAACTGCCCTCTAGTAAATCGTGGCTAAGCACTGTGTTTTCTGGTATTTCATCACATAATATTTTATGAAAAAGCTCTAAATCGTATATTCCTTTTCCTGTAAAAATCCCTTCTCCAAAGTTATCTTGGTAAACATCTGAAATTGCATTTGTATACGAGTCTGTTCCACCTGCTCCTGCATAAATTTTAGCAAATAGACTTTTTCTGCTTGAAACAAGGTCTACACCTACACGTGGCTGTATAAGTGCATGTCCATCTATTACTATGTTTTTTCTTTTATCAATAACTGGTGTGTTTAATATGTGTGCCATTGCTCCTATAAGTTCTTTTGCTGTGCCTAAGCTTAAGTTTGTGTCTGCATCTAGTGTTATTACATACTTAATGTTTAATTTATTCTTTATTGTGTTTACTCTAAACTCATCTTTTCCTGTTAGTATGAAACTATTAAATTGGCAAATCATACCTCTTTTTCGTTCCCAACCCAAGTAGCATTTTTCTCCTCTACACCAAACTCTGTTTCTATATATGAAGTAAAACTTTTCTTTTTCTCCTGTTTTTACATATTTTTCGTTTAGTCTTTTTGCCTGTTTTATTCCTTCTTCTATTATATCTTTATCAAAAGGTTCTATTTCATTTTTTGATGATGTGCAATCTCCGTAATAGTGTAAAATACAGGTTTTCTTCTTTGTTTGCTAAATAATATACTTCAATTTTCTTAAACAATTCTATTACTTTTTCTTTACTGTTTACAATTGTTGGAATTATTACCATTGTGCTATATTCTTCTGGTATTCCATTTTGAAAAGCAAGCTTTGGTAATGGCTTTGGTTTTACAAATTTTCCTAATATATAGTTTAAAGCTTGAATATATATTTCGGAAACTGGTACTACTGAAAGGCATACTGCAAGTATTGCAACAGGTAAGTTTATTTTATAGAAAACGTATATACCAATTAATATGCTAAAAATGATTGTAAATATATATATGCTAGCTATATAGGCGGTAGGCTTTTGTGTTTTTCTTTTTTTCTTTATTCCAAGTTTATTGTTTAATAAATTTTCGCCTCTATCTATTAGGTAATAGCCAATATGCTTCTTTTTAGGCTGTTTTGCTTTTTGTGCTAGTTCTAAAACTTTTTTTGTTATATATATTTCAGACATATTTGTTTTTTGTGATAGCTTTTTAATTTTATTCCTGTAACATTCTTTTGTTTTGTAGTCCATCTTTCTATAAACGTCTGCTGGGTCTTGCCTTAATAAGTCTTCAACCCCATTGATTTCCTCAAATAAACTTAAGAAGTTTATTCTGTTTATTTGTCGTATACTTGTTATGCTATTTCCTATTAAAACTTTTTGAATTGCTATATCAAAGTGTTCTTTCCTAATAACCTCTGAAACTGTAAGGCCTAGCTTGTTTACCTGTTCTTCTAATATGTTTAAATATGCGTTTCCAGTTTTACCATATCTTTTTAGTTTATAAGACATGTATTCAATAAATGGGAAGCTTGAATTTTTATACATTTTTGTATTTGCTCTTATCTTTTTATACTGCTGTTTATGGTTTTCTTTTTTATCTACTAATCTTTCTACTATTTCCTCTACTTTGTATTTTTGTATTTGACTTACCATTATTTTTTCGCATACTACTCTTATGTTCTCTATAATTGCAATGTTTAAAAATATTGGTAAATTCCATATTTCTTCCATACTAAGTGTTTTTCTACGTTCATATGCTAATAAGCTTAAAGTTAAAGTTTCTTCATCTACTTTGCTATCTGTATATGATATTATTTCTGAGGCTAGCACATAAATTCTTGCAAAGCCTTTATATGTTCCTGTGCTTATCCCTGAAAAGTTTTTATATTTTTTCTTGGTTAGGTCATTTTTGATGTTTTTTACGGTTTCTTCTATAATATAAAAGTTGTCTAAAAGCCACTCTCCTGCGGGATATATGCCTATATTGTTTTTAATATGTTCATTCAAAGTGTTATATGTTATTTGTATGAAATTATAGTTATCCATTAATCTATTAATTGGATATGTTTCTACGTCGCTTTTCATATCTATTTCATAGTTTACAGCGATTTTTTCCATATAGTTTTGCAATTGTTCTTTATCTAAGGTTACACCTTTTAGATTTAAGTATTTATAACTTTTCAAAATAAAAACCCTCTCTATTGGTAAATTTATTCATATTTTTACCAATAAAAAGGGTTTTATACTTTTATTTTAACATTTCAGCAACTAGTCTACTTGTTCCTAATCTATCTGCACCTGCTTTAACAAATTCTTCTGCATCATCAAAATTCTTTATTCCTCCAGCTGCTTTAATTTTTTTGCCATTTTTCATGTGTTTTTTAAATAGCTCTATATCTTCTAATGTAGCTCCACCTGTGCTAAAGCCTGTTGATGTTTTTATATAGTCTGCATCAGATTGAGATACTATTTCACACATTTTTATCTTTTCTTCTTCTGTTAAAAGACATGTTTCTATTATAACTTTTAAGATTCTTCCATTGCATTTTGATTTTATTCCATTTATCTCATTTAAGATATAGTCGTAATTTTTCTCTTTTAATTTGCCTACATTTATTACCATATCTATTTCATCTGCGCCATCTTGAACTGCTTGCTCTGTTTCATACATTTTAACTTTGGTTAAATTATATCCATTTGGGAAACCTATTACTGTGCATATTTTCATTTTGTCTCCTACATATTCTTTTGCTTGTTTTACAAAGCATGGTGGTATGCAAACAGATGCAGTATTGCATTTTATTGCATCATCACATAGTTTTTTTATGTCTTCCCATGTTGATGTTTGTTTAAGTAAAGTATGGTCAACTTTTTTTAATATTTCTTCTTTCATAAAAATTCCTCCCTAATTTATACAAATTTCTCTGTTTTATTGCTTTTTTATTTTTATAATGTTATAATCAATTTAACATATTTTTACTAAAGATTTAAGGATGTGATTTATATGGATAAGTTAATTTTCTCACCTTTAGACATCACAGACATTGAATTAAATAACAAACCAGAAGAATTATCTATTGAAGATATTTTAAACAATGACGAAGATACAGAAAGTTCTTTAAATAATAGTGAAGTTTTTGAAAATGTTGATACTCTTGAGTTTCAAAGTTTTAATAGTTTTATTAAAAATGAACAATCTTTAGATAATCAATCTGTTCCAGCTCAAGAAAGTGAAGTTGAATGTACTGCACTTGTTGAGTTAAAACCTCATGGCTTACTTGTTGCTCAAACTATGTTTAAAAAGAGCATTAGAATTTCCATTAAATCATTTTTAATTTCTTTATCTTTAGGTTTTTTGAATTTATTTATTTAAAAGTTTCGCCCAAAATTATTTTGGGCGTTTTTGTTTTTAATATTCGTACCACATTCCCTCACTTTGCAATTTTTCTATAATTTGCTCGTGTTCTGCATTTGTTTTTGTGAAATATAGCTTTCCGTTTTTATCTGCTACAAAGAATAAGTAGTCTGTTGTGTTTGGTTCTATTGCAGCTTCTATACTTGCTTTTCCAATTGAACAAATTGGTCCAACTGGTAGTTTTCCTTCCATTCCTGGTCCCCTTGTATTGTATGGGTTTTTAGCATTTATTTCGCTTAAGTATAAATCTCTATCTCCCATATTTGCTTTTACTGAGTAATATGTTGTTACATCACTTCCAAGTGATATATTATTTTTTAGTCTATTATAAAATACGCTTGCTACATCTTTTCTATCGCTATCATTCATTCCTTCGGTTTCTACAACTGAAGCAAGTGTTAATAGTTCATGAACTGTGTAATTACTGTTTTCTATTTCTTCTTTGAAAGGCTCTAAAACTTCTTCCATTCTATCTAGCATTTTTCCAAATATATCTTCTATTTTTTCGTCTTTATTGGCTATTGCATATGTATCTGGAAATAGGTATCCTTCTAGTGAATAGTAAATATCGGTGTTTTTAATTTCATCTGTTAGGAACCAATATTTTGCAATTAGTGTATCTAAGTATTCTTCATTTTTTAATAATTCATATACTTCTTCTTGTGTATGATTTGTTTTTGCTTCTATTGTTTCTGCAAGCCACCACATTGGCTTTCCTTCTAGGTATGTTATTGTTGTTTGGTTTGGATCATACATTATTCCTGTTTGTAGCATATCTGTTATTTCTTTTAGTGTCATGCTTTCTTTTAGGTAATATGTACCTGCTTGGAAGTTTGATATTTTATTTAATTTTACATATATTTTGAAAGCGTTTTTGCTTCTTATTAGTTTGTTTTCTTTTAATATGTCCGCAATTGCACTTGTACCACTACCTAGAGGAATTTCAGTTTTCTTTTCCTCTATATTTTTGCTAACTGGTTTTGTTAATATTTTGTATGTTCCTAAGGCAAGCAATATTGCTACTAATATTACTGCTATTATTATAATTATTATCTTCTTCATTTTTATACCTCTCTTATTTAACTTCTGTTATTAAGTAATTTACTATTCCTGTGTATGTTTCTGTATTTATTCCATTGTTACTGTTTATTACTAGATTTGCCTTTATTCCACGTTCTTTTAGTTTTGGTGCAAGCTCTACAATAAATCTTTCTACGTTTTTATCTATACTATCTGCTATTATGTTTATTCCGTTTATGTCATCTTTTCTAGCTATACTTGCAATGTTTTTTACTGTTTTTGTTCTCTCATCAAAATTGCTTAAATCAACATCTCCAATTTTCAAATTAGCCCATACTTTAGTATTTTCACTGCTTTTTAAAGTTTCTGTATTTTTTATTAATATGCCATCATTTGTTAATTCAAGTAAGTCTTGTATAACTATTTTTTCACTATTCAAATCTATTGTTTCTCCATCTTTTAGGCTAATATTAATATTTTGTGTTTGCACTTCTTGTTCCATATCTTTTCTTAGTATGTATTCATTAGTTAATGTGTTTGCTTTTACGTATCCAACAATTCCATCTTCTGTTCTAATTAATCTCCAGCCCTTGCTTGTTGTATAAAATGCGCTAACAGTTTGGCCAATTTCAAGCTTTCCAATCTTTTTAGATAATGCTCTTGGTTTAAAACGTATATCAGTTTCTGTATCACATTCTGCTTTTATCATACCTTTGTTTAGTTTATCTATTATAACTATTTTTTCTGTTTCTAAGTAACTTGTTTCTATATTATACACAGTTTCCACTTTTTTAATTGGCACATATACAGTATTATCAGCTTCTATTGCTTGGTAAAGTGTATCAAACACAGAGCCATCTATTTTAATTTCTTTTTCATTTAGTTTCATACTTGCAACTGTTACTTCTGATGTAGCAATTAGCAATTTTTCCTCTGCATCATAATAAAATGTTTTATCTAATAATTGCTGTATATCTTCCTTTGATATATATACAACTCCGTTCTCATCTAAGTAGATTGGCTTTTGAAGCTTCTCTGTAACGTTCTCGTCCCCAATTACTAGGTTTATAACATTCTGAAATTTGTTTCTTTTATACCCAGGTGCTGTGTTTATTATAAATGCCACTATTATTAGTGCTATTACTCCAATTATTATATTTCTTATGAATTTTCCTTTTTGTATTTTAAGTTTCATATAATTATCCCTTTCTTTTTTCTTTAAATAGTATATCAAAAAATTAGAAAGAATAATATAGTTTTTTGGAAAATTTTTAAATTTTTTGAAACAAAAAACGCTTGTCAACTTTAACAAGCGTTTTACATTTTTGTTTTGGTTTGATTAATTTTTAACAAAAATATTGTGTGTTTACTGTAATATTGTTCCTTCATTTCCAATTTCACTAGAACCTGCTCCATATTGTGTTATAACCTCGCCAAGTTCTGGAATTTCATCAGTTAATGTTATTATCGGGCGAAGTTTACTCGTGTATTGTACTTGGTTAATTCCATTTCTTATTAATGCTGTATGCATTAATGCAACTGTTTTTATTTTAGATGTTACAGCAACCATATCTACGTCTCTAATAGTTGATCCTGAAGAATTATTAAGTCGTTGCATAACTACACCGAATGCATGACTTCCAAAATTATATATTTTTTCTCAAATGTAAAGTCAAGGCACGAGGGTCTTAGACTACCGAAGAAACGGGTATTCCCAAAAGATGCCAGAAGCCTCTTTGACTTTTCATTTTCGAAATAAATATATAATTGCTTGTAGTAACTAGCCAAACGCAGGAGTTTTGGCGGACTTTACACTACTAAACTTAAATTTTATATAACGCAAAAAGAGACGGACATTATCCATCTCTTATATATATGTTTAATAAAGCATATGTAAATATGCTTATTTTATCTTCTAATAAACATAATGTGTGTGTATGTGTGTACAGTCCCAAGGGTTTTAGCATTTCTTCGTTTCATTTTTCCTCTCCTTTGTTTTTGTTTTTTTAAATTTTACTTTTTTATGTTTGTAAAGTTGCTATATTGGGAAAAATTCTATATTGCTCAAGGTAAAAGTCACCTTTCCTATATTGTAAATTGTATAATTAAAAATTACAAATTGCAATACTTTTTGCAATTTGTAATATAATTGTAATATTTTATCAACTCCATGCCTCACTACTTACTAGTACTTCTCCTAATTCTGGGATTTCAGATTTTAGAGAAACTAAGGCGCGAGTAGAAAACTCATAGCCGTAGGCATTGCCATTAGACATGAACAATACGAAGTTGGAGTAAGCGAAGCCGTATTGCACGTAGCCAGGGCCAAAGTCAGCAAGAAAACTATACGCATAGACCCCACGAGAAGCCAGCCAGTAGGTATACATATTACCGCTTGTTCCGAACACTAGATTCTTTGCTACATTACTTGTGTTTTCTGATACTGTTGGTGGTCTTGTACCTTCTACAGATGAGTTTATTCTATAAGTATATCCATCTAATAAATATTCTCCTAGTTCTGCTCCATTATCTGATATCCCTTCTGGATGTTCTGGTGTATAAAATACTCCTCCAAGATCATTTGTATTATTATTTACTATATTTGTCCAAACATCTCCTAAATCCTTTAGTTTTGTTGTAAAGTTTCCGGTTGTCTGCCATTGACTTCCATCAGAGTACATTCCACCTGCTGGAGTATAGCCTAATGTTCTATTTACGTCCTCTATTGTCATTGCTCTGGCATCATTACCATATATTTCTTTTACTTTTGCTTCTATTTGCTCTTTTCCTGTATTATATGCATCTGCACATTTAGTTTTATTTCCGCTTTCTCCTAGTTTTAATTCTTCTGTTGATGGGGCTAAGGTTGTTATTAACAAAGTCTCATATTTTCCATCTTTATTACTATCTTCTCTTCCAAATACTACCCACTCTGTTCCTGTTGCTGCACTTGTATCTGTTAATAATGTTTCGCTATCTGTTAGTTTTATTTGTTGCCCTATTTTATAAATCCTTCCTGTTGAATTTGCCTTCTTACATTCTTCACATTCACACTTTAATTCTGCTAAGGTGTTATCTGTATATTGAAAATTATGTTCTTTTTGCTTTTGTTCTACATCATCTAATATTCCCATTAATTCATCTACTCTTCCTTGTTGCTGAGCTACTTTGTCATTTGTTCCTAATACTGCTTTTTCTGCACTACCAAATAAATTTCCTTTTATAGCTAAGTTTATACTTACTCCTACTAATATTAACAAAAGAATTATAGTTATAATCAAAGCTATTAATGTTATACCTTTGTTTTCCTTCATTTAAATCTACCCCTTCTTTTTTAAGATTTTATTTTTTGTACTTTAGTAGCCAAACGCAGGAGTTATATATTTTTTTCGAAAGAAAACAATCGAAGAGCCAACGGCTTCACTCGTGACCCTCGTAGCCATTTCGATTTTTTCTTGAGAACAAAACATATATAGCTCCGACGAGATTTGGCGGACTTTATAGTACAAAACTAATTAAAATACACAACAAAAGAGACGGACTTTTATCCATCTCTTACAAACAACTTTAATAAAGCATATGGGAATATGCTTGCTTTTTTTCTAATGAACAGAATATGTGTATATATATACACAGCCTCAAGGCTTACAGTTACTGCTAAGTTCATTTTTTTCCTCCTTTGTTGCTTTTCTCTTACCTTTAAACCTATTTTATAACAAAAAAATACAAATTGCAACATTTTTTGCAATTTGTATTTTCTTTTTTTATTTCAAAAATCCATTTATTATTTCTTGTTCTGCTTGTTTTTCATCTAATCCAAGTGTCATAAGTTTCATTAATTGTTCTCCTGCAATTTTGCCTATTGTTGCTTCATGCACTAAGTTTGCTTCTACATTATTTGCAATTATTGATGGAATTGCAATTACTTTTGCACTATCCTTTATTATTGCATCACACTCTACATGTCCAAAACATTTTGAATTTCCTTCTACATGTGATTCAAATTGTTGTACTGAATTTTCTGTTGCAACAGACCTTGATGTTACTTTTGTGCTTGAGTTTTCTCCATTTAGCTCTACATTAAAAGATGTTTTTGCTGTTTGATTTCCATGTGTCATTATTTTTTCTAGTATTACCAAACTTGTATTATTCTCTAAAACTCCTTTTGTAGTTCTTATAGTAGAGTCTACACCTTTTATTTGAACTGTCTCCATTTCCATGTTGCTACCTTCTTTTAGGTATACTTCTGTTACTGGGTTTAGAATTCTTTTTCCATCTCCTGAACCTTCTCCATAGTGTTTTTCAATGTATTTTACTTTTGCACCTTCTTCTAAGAAAAATCTATGAATTCCATCATGTTGAGAGTCTTTGTGGTGGTCGTTGTGTATTCCACAACCTGCAATTATTACTACATTTGCATTTTTTCCAATATAGAAATCGTTATATACTACATCATTTAAACCACTTTCTGTTATGATTACTGGAATATGAACAAATTCAAATTTTGTGTTTTCTTTAACAAATATATCTATTCCTGGCTTATCTTGCTTTGTTACAATATTTACGTTTTCTGTTACTTTTCTTTCTATTCCTTTGCCGTTTTTTCTAATATTGTAGGCTCCTTTAATTTCTCCATCTATATCAGATATTTCTTTTAATAATTCTTTATCAACATTTTCCATTAGGCATCTCCTCCTAACTTACAGCAATTTGTTTTTGGTATTATATTTTTCATTAAATCTTTTGATTCTCCAATTTTTTCAATTTCTCCGTTGTTTAATAAAATTACTTTATCTGCAATATCTAATATTCTTTCTTGATGAGATATAATTAATGTTGTGCCTTTTGTTTTTTCTCTCATATCTTCAAAGATTTTTATTAAGTTATTAAAGCTCCATAAGTCTATTCCCGCTTCTGGTTCATCAAATATTGTTAGTTTTGAATTTCGAACTGCAACTGTTGCAATTTCTATTCTTTTTAGCTCTCCTCCTGAAAGTGAACTATTAATTTCTCTATCTACATATTCTTTAGCACATAAACCAACTTTAGATAAAATATCGCAAGCCTCTTTTTTGGTTATATCTTTACCAGCTGATAGTTTAATTAAATCATATACTGTAATTCCTTTAAACTTAACTGGTTGTTGAAATGCAAAGCCAATTCCAATATTTGCTCTTTCGTTAATAGGTAAATTGCTTATATCCTTTCCATCTAAAATAACTTGTCCACTATCTTGTTTATTAATGCCCATGATTATTTTTGCCAAAGTAGACTTACCTGAACCATTTGGTCCTGTAATTACATAAAACTTGTCATTTTCAAGTTTTAAATTTATATTTTTTAAGATTTTTTTATTATCTCTTTCGAAACATATATTTTTAAGTTCTAACATACATCCTCCTTTTTACATTTAAAATATATCGCACTTTACTATTTTACCACAAAATTGGAATAAAATAAACATTTTTCATGAAAAAACTAAGACATGGGGCATTTTCTCCCATGTCTTGCTTTTTACTTTAAATATATCTTTGGGTCCACTGTTTCGTCATCTTTGGTCATTTCAAAATGTAGGTGTGGTTCATCTGCTATTTCAAATGATGCTGAGTTTCCTACTGTTCCTAAGCTCTGCCCTTTGCTCACGTTTTCGCCTTCTTTCACAAACTCTGTTGTAAGTAGGTTTGCATATATTGTTTTATATCCATCTCTATGTTCTATTATTACTGTTAAGCCATATCTTGGATCGTTTTTTATTGCTTTTACTGTTCCTTCTTCTGCTGATTTTACTACTGTTGTTCTTGGTGCTTTTATATCTATTCCTTTGTGTACTACCCATTCTTGTAATGTTTCTGAAAATATTAAATTATCTATTGAAAATGGCTTTGATATTTCTCCATTTACAGGATATGCAAATTCCAATTCTTTTACTGGTTCTGGTTCTACTACTGGCTCTTGAACTTCAACGTTTTCAGTTTGATTGTTTTCTTGTGTATTTTCATCTTCGTCATTTTGATTTATTTCAGATGCAGTTTCTTCAAGAACTTCATTTATTGTTTTACTAATTTCTGTACTTGCTTCTTCTAATGCTCCTGTGTTTGGGACAAGTTCTGTTAGCTTTTCTGCTGCAAGTAGGCTTTGTTTTGCAGATTCTTTTATTTTATTGTTATATACAATATATACAATAACACATGTTGCTATTAATACTAATAACACACCTCCATATATCATTAAAACTTTTTTTAAACCACTATTTGTTTTTTTTCTCATTTGGATTCCTCCCTTTCTTTAGTTTAATTATGTACCAATTTTTTTACTTTATTCAAATATTTTCTATTTTTACTCCTGTATAATAGTGATTTATTATTTGTTCTGCAGTAGCTCCTGTTTTTGCCATTGCATCTGCACCTGTTTGGCTAAGCCCTACACCATGCCCATAGCCTACAACATCAAATTGAACACTTTCTCCAACTTGCACATTAAATTTTGCAGATTTTAAACCAAATATTGTTCTTGCTTCAACTCCTGAAATACTTTTATTTCCAATTTGTATTGTTTTTACCCTACCACTTTCGTTATATTCAATAATTTGTATTGGCTTTTCTTGTGTCCAGTCTATAGTTGTTTCTGGATATTCTGCCTGCATTTTTTGAAGTACTTCTTCTTTAGTTAGTGTAACTGTTGAAGCATATTGTGTGTAACTATCTTCCCCAGATGTTTCTACACTTTGCAAATATGGGTAATTACTTCCACCCCATACATTTGCAACAGTTTCTGTTGTGCCACCACTATTTGAGTGAAAAAATGCATTTATTGGAGCTCCATCATATGTAATTATTTTCCCTGATGTTTCATCTACTGCTGAAGTAATCTTGTTCCAGTTGTTTTCTCGGTCTCCTTCATTCCATTTTTCAAAACGTTTTTCTTTAGAAATCCATGCTTGGCAACACTTTGCATTATCACAAATATCTGCATTTTCGTGTTTGCTTCCCTTATATATTTTATATTCTGTATATGTTCTTGCAACTATTGCTTGCGCCTTTAAAGCTTCTTTTTCAAAATTTGCTGGCATTTCTGCAGATACTACACCATATAGGTATTTATCCATTTCTAGTTCTTCTACTTCTCCTGTTTCAGCATGTAGTAATTTTACTATTGTAGGTGTTTTTGTATCTGTTTTGTTTTCATTTTGATTATTATCACTTTCTTTGCTTGCTTCATTTATTGCTACTACTGCTTTTTCTGGTCTTTTTGTAAATATAATTGGTATTAAAAAGCATAATAAAACAAAACCCAAAATATATATTAAAACTTTTCGCATTGTTTTTCCCCTTTCAAGCAATTTTTTGACGCATCTTTGTTAGTACCTTTTTTTCTATTCTTGAAACTTGAACTTGGCTCATACCAAGTCTTGTAGCTACTTCGCTTTGAGTTTTTCCTTTAAAATATCTAAGTATTATTATTTTTCTTTCTCTTTCATCTAATTCATCTATTAATTCATGAACACATATTTTATTTACTAATGTTCCTGTTTCGTCTTTATTTGTACTAATTTTTGAAATTCTGGTTTCTCCTCCTGCTTCATCATACAATTCTTCGTCTATAGATTCTGGTCTTCTTATTGCATCTAATGCTTCTACAATTTCTTCTTTTGATACATTAAGTTTTGCTGCAAGTTCATTTACCTTTAGTTCTTCTCCTGTTTTATTTATGTTTTGTCTTTGAATTTCGTTTATTTTTGTTGCAAGTTCTTTTATGCTTCTACTTACTTTTATTGGTCCATCATCTCTTATAAATCGTTTTATTTCTCCGTATAATATATGGTACTGCATATGTTGATATTCGTACATTATAGCTTACATCAAACCTTTGAATTGCCTTTATTAATCCAATACAGCCTATTTGGTATAAGTCTTCTATGCCATGTCCTCGTCCAGAAAATCTTTTTACTATGCTCCAAATTAGCCCACTGTTTTGTTCAATAAGTTTAGACATTGCTTCTTCTGATTTATTTTGTGCATTTACAATATCTTCTGTTTCTATCTCGTACATAATTCCTCCGTTACTCATCTTTAATTACTTTTTTCATAGTAATTTTTGTACCAACTCCTACTACAGATTCTATTTTTAGCTCGTCCATAAAGCTTTCCATAATTGTAAAGCCCATGCCTGATCTTTCAAGTTCTGGCTTTGTTGTAAACAAAGGCTCTTTTGCCTGACTAATATTTTCTATTCCCTTTCCTTTATCCATAATTACTATTTCTATTGTCTTTTGATATAATTTGCATTCAATATGTATAGTTCCTATTTTTTCTTCATAGCCATGAATTATACAGTTTGTAACTGCCTCTGATACGGCTGTTTTTATGTCTGAAATTTCCTCTATACTTGGGTCTAACTGTGAGGCAAAACTTGCTACTGTAATTCGTGCAAATGCTTCATTTTCTGATTTGCTTAAGAATTCTAAACTCATTTTATTTTCATATACATTTTCCAATTTCTGTTCCTCCTTGTTCTTCAATTATTGGTATTATTCTGGTTACGCCTGCCATTTCAAATACTTTTTTCACACTTGGAGATACATTTTTCATGAACATCTTTCCTCCAAACATGCTAGACATCTTATATCTACCTAATACCATTCCAATTCCTGCACTATCCATGAAATTAACATTTGTAAAATCTATTACTAATGTTTTTGGTATATATTTTTGTATCTCAAAATCAGCTCTTGTTCTAATCTTTTCAGAAGAATGATGGTCTATTTCTTCTGTAAGTTTTAATGTCAAGAGCTTGTCCTTTTCATTATATGTAACCTTCAAAATTATCCCTCCTATTTTAATTGTATACCTTATATATTCTAGTTTTTTTTGGGTTTTCCTTCGATGAAAAATGGGAAGTTTTGGCGAAAAAAATAATCGACAAAATTCTACATTTTGTCGATTTGATTTTTTGTTATTTAAAACTTTTTTATTTTTTTACTGTGTATAAGATATCATGGTTATCTTGTCCCCAAGGTTGGTTTGTCATAACTACAATATTTAAATTCTTATTCTCATCAATAAAATAGCTAGCATTATCGTTTTCTATTGTACTTACAACTCTCTTCTCATTATAAGACATTAGCCCTTCATATTTGTCTAATATGTCATTAGCTTCACATCTCTCTTTTACTAATTCAGAAACCTCTTTTAAAAGATCTTCTTCTAATTCGCTTTGGGTATACCCTAATTTTTTGTAAGCTTCTTCAAGATTTACCCTTTTACCAGTATTCAAATCTATATTAAATGTTTTGTATTTATATTCAATATTGGTAATTGGTCCCTCAACAATTACAATTGATAAAATATTGTCATTTTTATATGCATTATATTTTACAATATTATTTGCTATTCTTTCATCATCCAAATTCCATCTTGCTTGTTTCTTTTCATTCATATCTTGTATTGATTCTGTATCCCTTATAAGTTTTATTGAATCTACATACAAATCAAAATATTCTTTAATCAATTCCGCTACTTCATTGTTTATTTCTCTTCCATAAGTTGAATCTATATTTACATATGGAAATTTTGATGTTTCTAGGTCTGCTTCCCCTATTTTTAGGCTATTAGCTTCATATGTATATTTGTCTTCTTTTTGTGTTGACCAATTATACAAACCATATGTAAAACTGTCTATTCCTGTCTTATAGCTTAATTTGGCATCTGTTACTAATTCAGATACACTTTTATTTAAGTAATTACTTTCACCTGTTAAATTAAAATCCAAATGAAGATTTGAACTTGTATTATTTTCACTCATTAAATTTTCGTTTATATTAAAATTTAAACTTGTATTTGTATCTGTATTCGGTTTGTCATTATTTATCACATTGTTATATTCCCTGCCTGTTACCTTTTTATCATTCTCCTCTTTATAGTTTACAAAATAGACAATTCCTCCAACAATTGCCATTATCAAAATAAATATTATAAACAACAATATAGCTGTTGTTAAGCTTATTTTTTTCTCGTTCATCTCTCAATCTTCCTCCTTGGATATTTCACTTTCTTATATTATAGTTACTTTTTTATTGTACAGGTAATATATACTCCATTGAGCCCTTACCTACATCAACTAAAATTGTACATATAACATTTAACTTATTATTATTATCTATAAAGAATTTTGTTGAATCAGAAAATAAATTCTGGCTTATTTGCTGCTTATTCTCTTCTACATTAGTTGAATTATATTGATTACTAAATTCCTCTTTTAATACTTTTTCCATTTGTTCACATGCATTATTATACAATTCGTATAATTCAGCTGAGTCAAATTTTAGTGTATCACATATTTCTAGAAAACTTATTCCTTTACCTGTGTTTAAATCAATATTATATGTTGTATAAAATTTTCCAGCATTGTTAAATGGGCCTTCAACTATTACAATTGATAAAATATCATTATTTTTGTATGCATAATATGTTACAATATTATTTTCTATGCGTGTAGAGTCTCCACGATATCTTGCTCCATCCCTTTCAAGTTTATCTTCTATTACTTCCGTATCTCTAATAAGTTTTATTTCTGTTTTGAAATCTTCAAAATATTCATCAAATAAAGTTTCAACTTCAGTATTTATTTTTCTTGCATAATCTGAGT
>ENA-OOQO01000327-OOQO01000327.1-human-gut-metagenome-genome-assembly--contig:-NODE-327-length-31045-cov-2.776541_pt1 | contig 31045 bp, 29 predicted proteins | sample MGYA00241088_ERZ501162 | MGnify/ENA primary metagenome ERZ501162 (study PRJEB25962, sample SAMEA2042497) | human gut metagenome | biome: human gut; feature: human-associated habitat; material: faeces... | reverse complement strand
CGGAGCTGCCGGCGGTATGGGGACACAGTGCTTGCCAATATAACTGTGGCAAATAAGATTTTTGCGGTCGTATTTGCCGTTCTTGTGGGATATGGGCAGGGATTTGCACCTGTGTGCGGATTCGCGTATGGAGCTAAGACGTACAGAAGAGTCAAAAGATCTCTGAATTTCACCATGGCGACTTCGGTGGTGTTCATGGTGATGGTGGGAGGAATGTCATATCTGTGGGCAGACAGGCTGTGCGGAGTGTTTATGGAAGATGCCGGTCTTGCGGCTTTTTCCCTGAGGGCGCATGCTGTATCTATGCCGTTTTCGGCGGTATGTCTTGTGATGGGAATGTACTATCAGGCTCTGGGAGCATATGGAAAGGCCACACTCATATCCGCCCTGAGACAGGGGGTTTTCTTTATCCCCCTCATATGGCTGCTGCCAGTCTGGTATGGCGAACATGGTGTGGCTATAGTTCAGGCTGCCGCGGATATTTTGTCCGGCATCACAGCCTTGGTGTTCTGGTTTATCTGTCAGAGGACTTTCCGTACACAAATGAAAAATAGTCAGTGCCGATGACTTCATCCGATATGTACAGTCTGTTTTCGACCTCGGCTATCATGGAGTCTAGATAGTCATCCGGTACTTGCGATTCCGGTACCAGATATATGGTCTCTCCCGTTGAGGCGTCATATTTTATCTTGTCGGTTATAAAGCTTTGGTCGGCGAATATCACAAGTTCATCTGAGTTTGAAAGTATGTTGCGCCCGGCAAGCAGTCTTGAATCGAAGTCTGTTCCGAGAAGGTTCAGGACGGTTGGAAGGATATCTATGCTGGCGCAGAGCTTATTTACGACAACAGGCTTTCCCATGGATGAACACCATATTCCGAACTGGTTTCGGTGCAGTTCGAAGTCGTCATCCTCTATGTCCTTGCCGGCAAGCTCATTGTACACGCCGTCACTCAGCCCATAAGGATAGTGATCAGGTGCGACTATGAACAGGGTGTTGTCGAGTTTTCCTGCCTCCTCAAGCTTGTCCATGAGGTATTCCAGTGCCTTGTCAAGCTCCATCTGGGCTGCGACATAGGCGACAGCTTCGTCAGAGTAACCCTTGCCGGAGAGAAGTGATTCGGCTTCCTCACGATTCTTCTGACATATGTACTGATTGTCATAGTTGTATGGCAAATGTCCTGAAAAACTCATGAGGTACATATTGAAATGGTCGTCATCTATGAAATCATTGTACACAGCCTCGATACATTCCAGATCTGAGTACATGACGTGATCCGGGATGTCCAGTCCCGCCCCGATGGCCTTGAAGGTGGTGTATCCCATATTCGGATGGGTGCTGGTTCTGTCGTAATATGTGGCGTCAAAGTCGTGATAGCCGTAGCTCTTGTATCCCTGACTGTTCAAAATATTGCCCAGAGCATAAGGCTGATATGTGTCTGCGGATTCCTCAAAGCTCCATTTGGAGGATGCCGGGTACTGACTGAGACAGTTGGCAAATTCGCCGTCTATTGTGCTGTGATACCAGAGTGGATTATAGAAGTTGGTAAATTCAAATCCTTCATGGTATATCTTGTACAGGGTAGGGGTTGCCTCCTTGGATATTCCGTAGGTGCTGAGGCTTTCAGCCGTGACAAATACCACATTGTAGTCCTTGAACATGCCGGTGTATTCGTCTGTGTAGGTCGGCTGCACTCCTGAGAAATATGCTGTTATGCTCTTTAACTCATCGTCATCGGTGGAGTTATAGAGCTGGGTGAAGTTGATATTCTCATCTATCTGAGGCACATACTGAGGCTCTGACGATTCGGTGCTGTTTGAGCCGGATGCACTGTTCGAAGACTCGTTGCCTGATGACTTGCTGTTCTGGTTTTCTTTATCGCTTGATAGTGATGACATACTGTTTGACCTGCCCTGTATGTCCAGAGCAGATTCTGCAAGCTCAAATGTCTTGTCAGAGTTGCTCTTGGTTATCATAACTGTGCAGTCCCTGCCGGTGGTCATGATGACTCCCAGTTTGTTCATAGACAGCTCAAGCACGTAGCGGCCGTGGAAAAGGGAGTAAGGAGTGTATGCTCCGGTTCCGTGCACCGCCAGAAGACATATGGCTGCGATCCACATGACTGCGGATGATGCGGTCTGTACAATGACGCCCTTAAGTACACCGTTGCTCTCGCCGATACGGCCTCTGTCAAAAGTAAACTTTAATCTGTTTAGCAATACGAGACAGATAAGTGGGAGCAGGAAGAGCAGTATCACGTACCAGTTGGCCCTCAGAGTGGCGAACAGGACAGACTTAAAATTCATGGCATCATGGGCACCGCCGATGGAGACCAGACTAAGGAAAGTCCTGAAGATCTTATAGTACACAAACTGGGCTATATAGTAGACAGTGAAAATTCCCCATATGGTATACGCTGTGATGGCATTTGCAATTCTGTGCCAAAATGATGTCAGCGCGGACAGAGTGAGACCGCATGCAATGGCAAATGTCAGCGGATGCATTATATTGCTGTCTATACCATGGTAAATGGCTATGTGAAACAGCAGCTCCATGTATATAAAAGCAGCGGAAAAGAATACCGGGCGCCAGAGAGAATTCCCACGTTTTACAGTACTTTTGCTGCGGAGTGTTTTATCGCTACTTCGCGTGTTATCTGTTGGTTCGTTTCTACTCATATATTCTCCTTCTCAAGGATGCTTTCGAGTTTTGTTCTGACAGCTATAGGGTCAGTGACGAGGAGAGTGTTGAAATCAAGCTTTGATGCTGCATCAAGATTTGCCTGCCTGTCATCGAGAAATATACATTCCTCCGGGATGAGGTTGTATTTGCTGCACAGACGCTGGTAAATTCTCTCGTCTGGTTTGGTTATGTGGCACTCGTATGACACGACTCTTCCGTCTGTATAAGGAAGAAAGTGGAATCGTGGAGTGTGAAGTGCGAACAGTCTTCTCGGATAGTTGGACAGCAGGTATACGTGATATCCTCTGTCTTTCAGTGATTTGAGCCATTTGTCCGCATCCGGGAACATGTCGACCACGTCATCCAGATTGTTCATGAACAGATCTATATATTCACTGCATTCCGGGCTCAGTTCCTTGAATTTTTGTATGAGCTCTGATTCCGGGATGTCGTCGAGGTCAAAATGGTTCCATAGTGGATGATTTACCATGTTGTGATCCAGAGTATCTATAACGTTTTCGGGTATTCCAAGTTTCTGCATTGTGGTTCTCCAGTGGAAATCAACGAGAACCATGCCTATATCAAATATGATGTTTTTCATTTGTCTAATCCTTTCTGCTTGATAAAATATGTGTCAGTGAGTCGTTTAGCCACTAAAATTCTAACCCATATCCGATCAAAAATATATACTAAAATAAATCAGAAATAAGTTTATTTACAGTTTTTTGTTTTTGGTGTAAATTGTTATAATGAATGAATGTATATCACATAATGATGATACGTTCAGAATGCCTGATGAATGGGGATTATGTATGAGATACGTTTTTGTGGATTTTGAGATGAATCTTATAGATTCAGAACACAAACAGGAAAAGAAGATTTGCAAGAGTGAGATAATTGAGATCGGTGCGGTAAAACTGGATGATGAATATAACGAGATAGATTCGTTTAAGAGTTATGTCAAACCGGCATATGGAAACATGGCATCGCGTATAATAAAACTCACGGGAATAACAGATGAGATGCTCGAGACTGCCCCATCATACGAGGATGCTGTGGGCAGATTTATAGAGTGGTGTGCAGATGCGGATGTTATTTATGCGTGGAGCGAGAACGACCTGAGACAGCTGCGAGGTGAGACCAGACTGAAACAGTACACTCATCCGGAACTTGAGAGGGTATTTGCAAAATGGCAGGACTTCCAGAAGGAATATGCCAGGATGATAGGCACATCCAGAAGGATATCACTGTCGGATGCTGTATTTTATCTGGGAGAGAACTTTCAGGGTGCAGAGCATGATGCGCTGTGGGATGCCAGAAACACGGCTGAGGTCTTCAAGCTGTCGAAGGATGAGGAGAACTTCTTCAGGATAATGGCTCCGGTCATTGATGTGTATAAGCCAAAGAAAAAGCTGACATATTCATTGTCGGATACATTTGGCAATATTCATTTGGATGATCCGGGGGACTAATCATGGATCTGCACTGAGTGGACAATGGCTGTATGTGCCGAAGTCAAGAGAGAAGCATTGTATGATTTATTAGGAGAGACAGAGGTAATATAATGAATTGGAATAAGAAAGATACGATAAGGATACTGCTCATTTTGTGCGGTGTTGTATTGTTTGCATATGTGTTGTTCAACTTTGATAAGGTGTCCAGCCTTTTCAGCTGGCTGGTAAATATCCTTATGCCGTTTGTGATAGGGTTTGCCATAGCATTTGTGGTGAATGTTCCGATGAAGGGGCTTGAGAAGGTTCTTTTCAAAAATGAGAATAGCCGCCTGTACAGATTTAAGCGTCCGGCCTGTCTGATATTGTCGTTTCTGTGCATCATAGCGGTATTTACATTTGCAATAACAATGATCATACCGGAGATGTCCAAGACCATAACTGCATTTGCAGATAAGCTGCCAGATGCTATGGATGACATCCAGAGGAAGGCGATCAAGCTTATGAAGGATCAGCCGGAGATAGTAGACAAGATAAAGAGTATCGATATCAACTGGGATTCAGTTATATCCAATGTGGTTGGTATTGTGAAGAACGGCGGCAGCAGTGTGTTGTCTTCCACGTTCTCCATTGCCAGCAGTGTGGTAGGTGGATTTGTGGATGTCCTCGTGGGTATTTTCTTTGCCTGTTATATATTGGCACAGAAGGAGACTCTGGAGAAACAGGTCAAGGGAATCCTATATGCAGTGTTCAAGGAGGACAAAGCTGACAGATTTATACAGACTTGTGTGCTGGCTGACAGAACTTTTTCCAAATTCATATCGGGACAGTGCCTTGAAGCATGTATTCTTGGCTTGATGTTCTTTATCACCATGACCATATTCAGGATTCCGTATGCACTTACGGTGAGCATAATAATCGCGGTATTTGCGCTGATACCGGTGATCGGTGCTTTTGTGGGATGCTTTGCGGGCGCGATCATGATACTTGTGGAGAATCCGAAACAGGCCATAATATTCCTTATCATATTTATCGTGCTGCAGCAGATAGAGGGCAACTTTATATATCCTCACGTGGTTGGCGGCTCTGTGGGACTTCCATCCATATGGGTGCTTGTGGCAGTCATGTTGGGCGGCGACTTGATGGGAATCCTAGGTATGCTTATATTTGTGCCTCTTTTCTCAGTGCTCTACGCAATGTCTGAGGAGTATGTGGTGAAGAACCTCAGGGAAAAGGGTATATCGTGGAAGAAGTACAATCTGGCGTGCAATATACCGGAGGGGCGGTGGAATGGCAGGCTGGACGAGGAATGCGCCTCGGAGGTGAAAGCTAGATCAAAGCATAAAAATGAGAGTGATAAGCAGACCGGTGCGGATAAGGCTCAGATGTCTGGCAGTACAGCCGGAGATGGCTGCACTAAGGACAATACCAATAAAAATTCTAACTGTAATATCGACAGAAATGCCAATAGACAAAACAATATAAATAACGATAAGAGCAACAGTAGAAATAACAGAAAGAGAAAATAATATCGGCGGGAGTGCGTGATGTGCCGCAGGTGGTGATCCGAATTCAGAGCCGTTTAGAAAGAAGGATATACAAATGTACAGAGACATAGCGAAACTTGTTTTATACAGAGATCTTGGAGAGGACAGCATACTCATGAAGCTGTCTGGAATATTTGAGGACTTTGATCTTAAGAGGTGTGAGAACGCGGAGCTGTGTGCCCGCATATATGACCAGATTAAGAGACTCCTGGATCTTGCAACCAGCTATGGATTTGATAAGAATCTGTGGCATAACTACCTCGCATTTATACTTATCACAAATGAAAACTCATTCAGTATAACCAGCGAGAAGGTTGGGGCAAATGACGGAACAGTCAACTATTTTGCAAAGAACGACTTTAAGATATTCAAGAAACTGTTTGATTTTGATTTCTCCGAGATAGAGAGCGCACTTGGAATAGATTGTTTCTCAACTATCAACAACTATAAGTCCATAGGTAAGAAGGAGAGAATGTACAACAAGAATGTCAGCGAGAAGGTTCAGGCTGTCAGCAATGCGATAGAGGAGGCTGAGAACGAGGATCAGATATTCGACATCGTGACGGAGTTCTATAAAGCATATGGCGTTGGAATGTTCGGACTCAACAAGGCGTTCAGAATCACCCGTGAGCACGGAGATCTTGAGTTTGTGCCTATCAACAACACAGAGGATGTAATGCTGGATGATCTCATCGGCTATGAGATACAGAAGAAAAAGATCGTGGACAACACAGAGGCATTTGTGGAGGGACGCAAGGCGAACAATGCACTTCTCTTTGGAGACAGTGGAACAGGAAAGTCCACAACTATCAAGGCGATAATCAATGAGTACTATGACAGGGGCCTTCGTATGATCGAGATATATAAGCACCAGTTCCAGGATCTGTCACAGGTTATCTCACTTATCAAGAACAGAAATTACAGATTTATCATATACATGGATGACCTTTCATTTGAAGAGTTTGAGATCGAGTACAAGTATCTCAAGGCTGTCATCGAGGGCGGACTTGAGATCAGACCTGACAATGTACTCATCTATGCCACATCGAACCGCCGTCATCTCATCAAGGAGACATGGAACGACAGGAATGATATGGAGAATAACAATGGTATTCACAGAAGTGATACTATTCAGGAGAAACTGTCACTTGTCAACAGATTTGGAGTCACGATCAGCTACAGCGCACCGTCACAGAAGGAGTATTTTGAGATCGTCAAGGGACTTGCTGAGAAGGAGCATATCACCATGGATGAGAAGGAACTCTGCGCAGAGGCCAACAAGTGGGAGCTTGCCCATGGCGGAATAAGCGGACGTACTGCACAGCAGTTTATCAACTACCTCAAGGGACAGGGGCTGTAAAATATATAATGGGTTATTCTTTGTTGTTTGTTCAGAGAATAGCCCATTTATTATTCAGTTAGTGATTTACGGTTTTATATAGTTTTGTCCGGTAGAGATAATAGTTTGTCAATTACCGGGTGGATTAATGATGTCTCAGATAAAGCATTTATTGCACATAATTTATTGCCGGCATCCTTGCTTGATGCGCCGCAGTGGAATACTTGTTCGCTTGACGCTTCATAATCAATGATAATAAATCGATCATGACAATCTGGGTTCGGTTTGATTTTTAGTGGTGGATATTGATTCTCAAAATCATTAATGATATCGGTGGTTAGAAAACCTCTTCTTCCATGACCGTTTTCTGTAAACAGAATAACCTCTACCCCGGAAAGTTTCTGTGAGAGTAGTTGTAATGTTTTGGAATTCATATAGTTATCTATTACATAAATTGAATTTGCGGCTTGTTGGTAAATATCTATATAAGCTATGTCAGCTTCGAACTTCTGCCCTTTATATATTACAAAATTTTTATAATCTTTATTTGAGATAAAGTTGTCATTCAGCCGAGTAATGTTCTCCTGAATGTATTCTACATCTTTATCTGTTTTGTTTTGATGGTCTATTATGCTTGTTAATTGAATAGATAATTCAGAAACTCTTGCAGTTAACATTTTCATTTCTGGTTGCGTAACAAATTGCTGATTTTGTACTATAAAATGGCGCATTTCTTTAAATGCACGCATTATAAAAATGCTTTGCTGTTCGGCGAGTTCACCCTTAAGGACGGTTGCCAGCATGTAAACACCCTGTTCAGTGAAAGCATATGGTAAACTTCTAGACATTGAGTTGTTATTTGCGGTGACATTTTGGCACCGCAAATTATCGTATTCCTCTTTTGTGAGTTGAAACATAAAATCTTGAGGAAATCGAGCAATATTTCGTTTGACCTGTCTATTAAGATTTTTAACTTCATAACCATAAATTTGAGCCAAATCATGATCTAACATTATTTGTTGGCCTCGAATTATGTACACGCAATTTAAAATGGATTCAAAGGTAGTTAATTCTGATGATTCACCCATATATTGTATATTACCTTTCGCTGGTTGTGTGTTAGATGTTTTCTAATTCTTGTAATTTCTTCAGTGTTTCTATATAAGCTAAGAGCCTGGTTTGCTGTTCCTTCTTTAAAGTGTGGTAATCTTCAATCATCTGAATGTCAAGGGGAGAGAAACGCTCGTCTGATTCGATGATCGGTATATTGTCCTCACCATCAATACCGTTTCCTGTGAGAAGCTGTTCTGGTGTTATCTGTAGAACACGACAGATATCCATAATTTTTTCTGTTGATGGATTTGTTTTTTTCTTTTTCCATTCGCTGATTGTGCTTGTTGCAATTCCCACTTGCTTTGCAAATTCAGACTGTGTTAGGTTTCTTTTTTTTAATAGTAATAAGATTCTCTCACTGATGGTCATAAAAATCCTCTTTCATTTATTCATATTTATGAATGTCACATATATGAATAAATGCTAGCACGTTATGACTCAAAAATCAACATTTATTTATAGAAATAATTGCTGTTGAACTACGGTTTATATTTTGCTATTATTAAGATAATTTTGAAGTTGCATTTACGATGATAAGGAGTGTGGGAAAATGATAGATCTCAGCAGCAAAAAGGGTAAGACACTGGTATCGAGGATCATAGTTGTGGTTCTGTGTATCGCAATGGTAGTTACACTTTTAGTTTCAGCATTCTAATTTAGAATAACAGGTCGAATTGGAGAGTATATATGAGAGGAAAGTTTGGTGAGCATCAGACGGTGCGATCAATACTTAAGAGTTTGCCACATACTGTCCATGATGACGTAACGAGAGCCGGAATAGGAGAAGACTATGCCCGGCTCTTGTTGCGTGATGGGGATGGCGGAGAAAATACAGGTAAGACAGGAGATGCAGATTGCAAAAATGCGGGTGCGGCAAAAAGCAAAAGCGTGAATGTTGCCACTGGAGTGTGTATCGACAGCGGATATATGGGACTGAGGCTTGATATAGCCCGTCTTTACAACAGTGTAAGGATCGGTGGCTATATGCCGTGGGTGGCAACGGATACCATCGTCATGCCAGATGATGATGAACGCCGAATGAAGAAATTGCTCGGAAAGCTTGCGGGCATATGTGCAGAATGTGGGGTGGACATCCTCACAGGACATACCGAGGTGAATACCGCTGTGTCTGAGCCGATCATCAGTGTGACTATGATGGGAAAACAGTCAGGACATAGTGATGATGCAGACCTGTGCAGACTAAAACGACCAGTCGGTATGGATATAGTTATGTGTGGGCAGACAGGTGTGGGTGGCACCTTACAACTCTATTATGATAATCAGAAAGAGCTTTTCGAGAGGTATTCAGAGAGCTATCTGAGACCTGTAGAGAGAATGGAAGAATTGATACTGCTAGGCAGACAGGTGGATATAGCACTGGAGCATGGCAGTGTGTATGCCCATGATATATCGAGGGGCGGCGTATTTGCTGCTCTCTGGGAGATGGGGGATGCGCTGAAGTGTGGGCTTGAGGTGTGCCATGATGACATACCGATACTGCAGGAGACGATAGAGATATGTGAGCACACAGGGGATAATCCATATATGATAGACGGCTGCGGCGCGGCACTTTTTGTGGTTCCGGATGGAGAACATCTGGCTGATAAGCTCTATGAGGCAGGATATGAAGCATCAGTCATAGGTCACCTTACGGAAAACAGAGACAGAATAGTGGTTCATGACGAGGAGAGGAGGTTCCTTACACCACCAAAATATCTATAAATTTGAGTAGAAGCTACGTACGATTTGCATGGAGTAACTGCTGACTGCCATGGATGATCGTACTATATTGATTGCGCGTATCAGTGTGAAATCTATATAGATCACATATAGGTGATTCCGTTGATAACTCGTATTTGAGTATAGGAGGAGTAGTTATGTTAAATATTGTATTACATGAGCCGGAGATACCGGCAAATACAGGAAACATTGGAAGAACATGTGTGGCAGCAGGTGCAAGACTGCATCTCATAGAACCTCTGGGTTTTCAGATAAATGAGAAGCAGCTAAAACGTGCTGGACTTGACTATTGGGACAAGCTGGATGTGACAACATATGTGAACTTCGAGGATTTTCTTGCAAAGAATCCCGGAGCAAAGATATACATGGCGACGACCAAGGCTAGAAAGAAGTATACAGACGTAAGGTTTGAGGATGATGCATACATAATGTTTGGCAAGGAGAGTGCCGGTATACCAGAGGAGATACTGGTTGACTATAAGGATACAGCAATCAGAATCCCCATGTTCCCGGACATCCGTTCATTAAACCTTGGCAACTCTGTGGCAATAGTGCTCTACGAGGCACTCAGACAGAACGACTTCCCAGGTCTTGAAGAAGCAGGCAACCTACACCGCCTAAATTGGGACTTGTCATAAAGCGAAGCTTTATGATATTGCACGCATCAGCGTGCTACCGCTTGACATGCAATAGAGGGGGACCCGCTTGCGGGGGAGTAGGCTGTTGCGTCATGTCTGGTGCAAGCCAGACATGTCACATTGCACGCATCGAAATAATACAAAGGGGGAAGAAACATGGCATATCCTACCAGTGGAAAGAAAATGCTCAACATCTGTATTCTGGACATATTGAAGAAATATACGGATTGTGATCACACGATGGATCAGAAGGATATTATGAGGAAGCTGACTGAAGATTATGATATCACAGTTGACAGAAAATCCATAAAGGCAAATCTTGACTGTCTGTTCGACTATGGATATGAGATAGAATGTACAAAGACAGAGCGTATCAAAAAGGACGGAACAAAGGAGATCATTACATCAAACTGGTACTACAATCATGAATTTGATGATTCCGAACTAAGAATGATGATAGACAGTATTCTGTTCTCAAAGACTATTCCTGCCGGACAGGCCAGTGAGCTCATCAAGAAGATAGCAGGACTTTCGAATATATATTTCACAAATAAGATGACACATGTCAGCAGTCTGCCAGGTCTGGAGCATACAAGCAATCAGCAGACACTGTACAATGTCGGCTTGATAGATGACGCTATTTCAGAAAAGAAACAGATATCATTTGTGTATAACAACTATTGGGAGGACAAGAAGCTCCATCCGCGACGTGAGGAACCGTATATAGTCAATCCGTATCAGATGGTCGCAAATGATGGAAAGTATTATCTCGTATGTAATTATGATAAGTATGACACTCTATCGAATTATCGTGTGGACAAAATGACACAGGTTAAGATAATCAACAAGCCGGCTAAAAAACGTGATAAAGTCAAGGGCATGGAGCATGGCCTCAACCTGCCGAAGCATATGGCAGAACATATATATATGTTTGCCGACGAACCGGTTACGATAATACTCCGAGTGAAGAAGTCAGCTATATCAGATATAGTGGACTGGTTTGGAAGCAACTTTGATGTGGTGGATGAGAGTATTGCCAGACAGTATGAAGGATTTCGTGAAACCACGGATGCCGTGACGTATGTAAGACTTGTGTGCAGCCGTCAGGCCATGTCACACTGGGCGATGCAGTACGGAACATCGGTGGAGGTTATATATCCTACGGAGCTTCGAACCCAGATCGGCGAGGCTGTGAAGGAAATGAATAATAGATATAATGATTAACAAGACAGCTGTCAGTATGATAAAACTGACAGCTTTTTTGTGATATATATTTTTTGAGAAACTTTTCACCAAAAATCACTTTTACTGCAAGAAATCGAAGATTTTGATCGGAATATATATTAGAAACACACAGGGAGGTGAAAGCCATGTGGATAAATGGAAAGAGATGTAAGTTGAATTAAAAAAGACCCGGGTACTACAACAGAGCTTCGCTCTGGTGTAATATCCGGGTTTTGGTTTTTATTAGATTTTATGAGTCCTTGATCCTGAACTTGCCGTTACTCTTAATGCTTGGAGAGGAAGTATCTGCTTCGGAGTATCCCTCATTGCGTGATTCAATGTGAACCGGTTTGATAGGAACCAGCATATCCTTCTCTTTCGGAAGAGAGAAGATAAACTCGCTTCCCTTGCCTTCCTCGGATGTTAAGGTGATCTGCTCACCGTGGGCTTTGATGATCTCTTTGGTTATGGCTAGTCCAAGTCCGGTTCCGGTTTTGTCCTTGCCTCGGCTTGGGTCTGTCTTATAGAACCTTTCGAATACCTTCTTCTGGGCATCCTTTGGAATTCCAATTCCCTCGTCCTTGACACTTGTAAAGATTTTGTTGTCCTTTTCTGTCACCTGAACTCTTATCTGTCGACCTTCCGGTGTGAATTTGATTGCATTGTCTACCAGATTGTATATTACCTGCTGTATCTTGGTTCTGTCTGCGTACACAATGGTGTTGTCGGTCAAAAATATGCTTTCAAGAAATATTCCTCTGTCCTGACATCTCTTTTCAAATGTATTCACGGTAGGTGTTATTATATCCCTTATATCAAAGTTTGATTTGTCAAGCTGCAGGTCGAACGAGTCGAAGTTGTTAAGTTCCAGAAGTCCTTGTGTCAGCTTGGTAAGTCGCTGCGCTTCATTAAGCACTATTCCTAGATATTTTTCGTGCCGCTCGAGCGGAATGGTTCCATCCAGCATGGCTTCGATGTATCCCTTTATGGACGTCAAAGGAGAACGGAAATCATGGGATATATTGGATATAAATGACTTTCGGTATTCGTTTGAGCGGCTGAGCTCGTCAGCCATCTCCTCCATGTATCTGGCAAGTTCCCCGAATTCGTTGTTGGCTGTCACATTTACACGGGCATTGAAATTTCCCTGCGCATATGACTTTGAGGTCTTGATGATCTCACGTATAGGTTTTAACAGGCTGTTGGACATGAGCATCAATGCTATCATGGCGATCAGCATGAGGCTCAGAAATGGCACAAATGTCGTGGAAAGCATTCGAGTCTGGATATCCTGCTTGAACGTCATAGGTGATGCCAGTATGATAGTTCCAACATAATTATTCCATGAGTAAAGAGGCTGTCCCATGATGAGTGTTTCACTAGGGAAATAGCCGTTAAGTGTATTCTCATAACAGAATGCGGATTTTAGGTCATCACTGTCAACGTAGTTTTTTAGCGAATCTGATTTGCTGCCAGTGGAAGAACTGCCTGATGAATCAGAAGAGCCTGATTTCTCTGACTCGGAAGCTTGAGATTTAAATACTATATTGCTCTTATCATCGGTGAGCCATATTTCCATGTCTAGTGTAGTGGCAGTATGCTGAAGATCACTGTATAAAGTTTTATTGTCTATGGTTCCGTTTTGGTATTCTGTGATGGAGCTGTCGACAAGCAGCGAGATTTCGTTTTTCATGGTGGCTTTGCGCTCCGAAAGTACGGATTTCTGTGCGATTGCTATACTGTATATCATGAGCAACGAAAATATCAGTACGACCAGAATGACAAATCCTACAACGATTTTATCAAATGCAGTTTTCTTCATTATGACGCTCTCCATTCGAACTTGTAGCCAATGCCCCATACGGTGGCAATGCTCCAGTTGTGATTGTTATTTAGTTTCTCGCGAAGTCTCTTGATATGTACATCGACGGTCCTGGTATCTCCGACATATTCATACCCCCACAGCTTGTCTAGAAGCTGCTCCCTCGTAAACACCTGATTTGGTCTGCTTGAAAGGAAATAGAGTATCTCCAATTCCTTTGGCGGCATCTCGAGATTGTGTCCCTCGAAGGTCACGGTGTAATTGGATATATTGACCACCAATCCGTCATACTCAACAAATGTTCCCACGTGGTCTGCACTTGTGACATCATAGGTAGAGTTCTGTGTCTGTTTCTGTGTACTCTCGGTCATTGCCGATCTTCTGAGAAGTGCTCCGACCCTGGCGACAAGCTCATTTGAGTCAAATGGCTTAACAATATAATCGTCAGCGCCAATCTTAAGTCCCAGCACCTTGTCAAATACCTCTCCCTTGGCTGAGAGCATGATGATAGGTGTGTTGGATGTCTTTCTGATCTCAGTGCATACCTGATATCCGTCCATACCCGGAAGCATGACATCTAGGAGAACCAGATCAGGTGAATATTCTTCAAATAACTGCAGAGCTTCCGTGCCGCTTGCGGCTATCTCGGTCTCATAACACTCTTTGTTGAGGTAGAGTGAGATGAGCTCTGCGATGTTCTCATCATCGTCAACGATGAGAATATTATTTTTGCTCATATGTAAACCTCCCGCTAAAATAATTTATAACAATCACTTACAATAACCACTATTTTAAAGTTCCACTATGGTAACTCCTGCGTCGCCCTCTCCGAATTCGCCAAGCCTGAAGGATTTGACATGTGGCTGTGATTTCAGGAACTGATGTATTCCCTTTCGAAGAGCACCGGTGCCCTTGCCGTGTATGATGGTGACTCTGTGCAGATGTGCCATAAGTGCATCATCAAGGAATCTGTCCACAAGTGATGTGGCCTCATCGACCGTCATTCCAAGCACATTTATCTCAGGCTTGATATTCATCATCCTCGCCATGCTCTTGCCACCTGTGACTGTGGCTTTCTGCGGTTTCTTCTTCTCGTGCTCAACAAGCAGGAGATCTGTCGGTGGAAGAGATGCGCTGATTATACCCATCTGGACCTTCAGTTTGCCCTTGGAGTCCGCCAGAGCGGTGATGGTCCCCTCGGAATCCATGCTGATAACATGTACGGTATCGCCAACCTTGAAGTCAGATGCTTTGTGATCGGACTTCACTGTCTTGCGTTTCTCCTCGTTCATCTTGCCGAGGTCGTTGATCTTCGCGCGGAGCTTCTGTCTCTCGGCTTCCATCGCCTTGGCGTCGGCTTTCGCCGGGTTTGTAGTCCATTTGTTGTATTTCCTTATAGCGGCATCGGCCTCAGCCTTCGCCTCCTCTATGATCTCGGATGCCTCCTGACGCGCCTTTGCCAGTATCTCTGCTTTCTTGTCGGAGAGCTCTGAATCCTTCATCTGTGCACGTTCCTGAAGCTGCTTTGCGTCTTCCTTGAGTCTTGCAATGTCGGCTTTGTCCTGCTCAATCTCCCTCTTGCTTCTCTCGAGATCCGCGATCAGGGTCTCAAAGTCAACAGTATCGCTGTCGATGTTTGCCTTTGCGCTCTCGATGATGCTCTCATCGATCCCAAGCTTCTTGGCGATGGCGAAAGCATTTGACTTTCCCGGAATACCGATCATCAGTTTATATGTCGGCTGGAGTGTAGCCACGTCAAATTCGCAGCTTGCATTCTCGACACCCGGTGTGCTCATGGCAAATGTCTTGAGCTCACTGTAGTGTGTGGTCGCCATACATCTGACACCCATGTCGTTCAGATGTGACAGGATGGCGATGGCAAGAGCCGCGCCCTCTATAGGATCGGTGCCGCCGCCCAGCTCATCAAAGAGTACCAGACTGCCAGGCGTGACGTGATCCAGTATGTACACGATGTTGCTCATGTGGGATGAGAATGTGGACAGATTCTGCTCTATACTCTGCTCATCTCCGATATCGGCAAACACGTCGTCAAATACATTCAGCCTTGAACCGTCAAGTGCCGGAATGTGGAGTCCGGATTGTCCCATGAGGGAGAAGAGTCCCAGAGTCTTGAGAGATACCGTCTTGCCACCTGTGTTAGGACCGGTCACGATCAGAAGATTGTAGTCCTCACCCAGTTTGATGTCCACAGGAACAACCGTGTGCTTCTCGAGCAGTGGGTGTCTTCCCTGCCTGATATCGACGATTCCGTTTGTGTTGAATATCGGTTCGGTTCCCTTGTAGCTTCTTGCAAATGATGCCCTTGCGAATATAAAGTCCAGTTCAGCCAGTGTGTCAAAGTCATATTTTATGTATTCTATCTCTGCTGCAGTCTGTGCTGACAGAGATTCAAGTATCTTCTCGATCTCAGCAAGCTCCTGATTGTCCAGCTCCTTCAGCTCGTTGTTCAGGTTTACGATCGCCATAGGCTCGATGAACACTGTGGCACCGGTTGACGATTGGTCGTGTATCATACCGGGAAAATGGTTCTTGTACTCGGCCTTGATCGGGATACAGTATCTGCCATTTCTCATGGTTACCAGATTATCCTGGAACATGGTCTGTTTGCTGGTATCGCTGACAAGCTTTGCAAGCTGGTTGTGCAGCTTTTCATTTGTCAGGCGCTTGTTCCTTCGCACGGCCTTGAGCCCTGATGAAGCGTCATCGGCAAATTCATTCTCAGAAATTATGCATCTGTGGATCTCTCTGGACAGATGCTCTAATGGCATGAGCTCCAGAAATCTCGTGCGCAGACTGTCAGGACATGTAGTGCCATCCGGGTTCATGCTAAGACCAAGCATCTTGTTGGAGGCTTTCTCCTCCTCGATCTGCTCCTTGCTGCGTCTTCTCGTATCTGTCATGCTTGTGCCTTCGTTCTCGCCGTATTTCTTGGCGGTGAGTGCGAGATCCAGCATGCTGGCAACGTCAAGCAGCTCAGCAGTGGTAAGGATGCCCTCAACCTCAAGCCGCTTGAGCGAGGCTCCGATATCCTTGAGTCCTGCAAATGACAGATTACCCTGGGTGTTCAGACGCCTTAATGCATCCCTTGTCTCCTGCTGGAGCGTCTCGATCATGGCGAGGTCCTTGCGGGGCTTTATACGCTGGCATTTCCTCTTCGCCATGGGTGATGAGGCAAATGTGGTCAGCATCTCGACTATCTTGTTGTATTCTATAACTCTTAATGTTCGCAGATTCATTTTCAGTGTTTCCTTTTTATTTTGATAAGTGCTGTAAAAGCACAATTAAGTATACATAAAGTCTCTAATTCTACACATACATAATTGATTATACCCCTTATAATTATAGAGCGTCAACACATTGCAGGTGTAGAAAAACATACATTTTCCCTGATTAATCAAAGCGAATGGTTGCGGGAGGAAACCAAAGCTGATATTATGAAAAGATAGGTTAAAGGGTGACGAGGCAATATATTACAAATAATATATTTACAAAAAGAAGAGGAGAAAAAGCGGATGAAAGAGTTGTTACAGTTTTTATTGGGAATCGTATTGATGATAGCAGGAGGCGTGATGTTCCTTAAGAATGTCGTCGTGTCTGATTGGGGTCTTCTCAGTTCCTTGTTCCGTATAGGCGGTGGGGTGAATGTCAGTGGAATATTTATAATTCTGCTGGTCATCGCATTTATCGCACTTCTGGTTAAGCCGAACATGGGAACAGGTCTTGTGTTTACAGGACTTTGCATTGCATTCTTTGTATGTATCGTAATCTCACTTAATGTTTCACTGAGATATATGTCAGGACTTGAGCTTACACTCATACTTGGCACACTGTGCGTTGGAATAGCATTTGTCATCAAGGGGCTGTTCGGTGTGAGAAAGCTTGACAGGGAGGAGTCACGTAAGAAAGGCAAGGCGGCTTCGGACAAGCTTAATGAGTACGACAATATGTAGAATACGAGATACAATAAAGGCGGTTGTGGAAATGTTCAGTAAATACTGGATTTTCACAACCGCCTATTGTATTCTTATATATGATTAAAATTAAAGCATACAATAATAATTAAACATAGAAAGAGGAAAGAAAAATGGTATTTATAACAGATTTCAACGAAGGCGACATGATATCGAATGTCTATCTCTGCAAGAATAAGCAGACAGGAACTACAAAATCAGGAAAGACATATTACAACCTGGAGCTTGTGGATAAGACTGGAAGCATAGCCGGAAAAGTCTGGGAGCTGACAAATGCAATCGGACACTTTGAGGCAAAGAATTTCATCAAGATTGATGGTCAGGTGACATCGTTCAACAATGAACTTCAGCTCAACATCAAGAAGATCAGGATCGCAGACGAGGGAGAGTACGTTGAGGCTGATTATATGCCATGCACTAAGAAGGATATAGAGCAGATGTACAAGGACCTGATGGCACTCGTAGAGTCACTCGACAAGGATTACTACAAGGTGCTCCTGAAGAAATTCTTCGACGAAGATCCTGCATTTGTAAAGGAATTCAAGAATCACTCGGCTGCAAAGTCGATACATCACGGATACATAGGAGGCTTACTTGAGCACTCACTGGCAGTTGCCAAGATGTGTGACTACTACACCACATATTATCCGGTGCTCAACAGGGATCTGCTGATCACTGCGGCACTTCTCCACGACATCGGCAAGGTCTACGAGCTCTCCAAGTTCCCTGAGAACGACTACACAGACGCAGGTCAGCTTCTGGGACACATTGTCATGGGAACGATGATGATCCGCGATAAGATTAATACCATAGATAATTTCCCTGCCAAGGCGGCAAATGAGTTGGAGCACTGCATACTGGCTCACCACGGAGAGCTTGAGTACGGCTCACCAAAGAAGCCGGCACTCATCGAGGCACTGGCACTGTCCATGGCGGACAACACAGACGCCAAGATCCAGACATTTATTCAGGAGCTGGATGCGGCAAAGGACAACAATGGCTGGCTGGGCTTCAACAGAGCGCTGCAGTCCAACATCCGAAAGACGTCATAGGGACGTTCCTTTTTTCACGAGGAGCGTCCCTGTGTCACAAGGAGTGTCCCTGTGTCGCGAGGAGTGTCCCTGTGTCGCGAGGAGCATCCCCTGTGTCATGAGGTGGAGCGTCTACGTGCATGAGAAATGGTATCATACAACGGTTAGATTAATAATATAAAGGGACGATCTTCAAGGCATAGGATCGCCCCATAACGGCAATAGGAAGAGAGATAGTATATGTCAGATATTAGGAACAATAGGAGACCTAAGAACAATAGGCGAGTAAATGGTGAGCAGAGAAAAAAAGCTGCGGAGGCAGTGAATAGTGCAAGTTCAGTTGTTAGAACATCCGGAACGGATGCGACAAATACTGGTGAAGTTACACTTGTCAAAAATGAGGATTATCAGGTGCTCATCGAGGACATGGGCAATGACGGAGAGGGCATTGGACACGTTCAGGGCATGACTGTATTTGTCAAGGATGCCGTGGTGGGCGATCTGGCGGAGGTGAAGATCGTCAAGGTGAAGAAGAACATAGCCTACGGAAGATTGATGAAGCTCATCACACCATCGCCATACCGCGTGGAGCCGGTGTGCGACAAGGCGAAACGATGCGGCGGATGCACCATGCAGCAGGTTTCCTATGAGCAGCAGCTCGAATACAAGTGGAACAAGGTGAAGAACTGTCTGCAGAGGATCGGCAAGATGGAGAACGTGGAAGCCATCATGGAAAAGCCAGCCTACGGCATGGATGATCCATTCCACTACAGGAATAAGGCACAGTTTCCTGTCGGTAGGGACAAGAACGGTGATGTGGTCATCGGATTCTACGCAGGAAGAAGCCATGACATCATAGACACAGAGAGCTGTGCCATCGGTGCACCTGTGAATGACAAAATAGTTGCTATCGTCAGAAGCTTCATTGAGGACAATTACATATCGACCTACGATGAGGAGACTGGAAGGGGACTGGTCAGACATATCCTTATCAGAGTTGGATTTACCACCAAGGAGATCATGGTGTGTCTGGTGACAAATGGCAAAAAGCTTCCGCACAGTGAGATTTTGATAGATGAACTGGTTAAGATAGACGGCATGACATCCATTTGCCTGAATGTCAACATGGAGAATACGAACCGTATACTCGGTGATAAGTGCATAACCCTCTGGGGACAGTCATACATCACGGACTATATCGGTGACATAAAATATCAGATATCCCCATTGTCCTTCTATCAGGTAAATCCTGTCCAGACAAATGTCCTGTACAACAAGGCTTTGGAGTATGCGGACCTGTCCGGTGACGAGACTGTGTGGGACATGTACTGCGGAATAGGAACCATATCCTTGTTCCTCGCACAGAAGGCAAAGAAGGTATACGGAGTGGAGATCGTTCCACAGGCTATAGATGACGCAAGACACAACGCCGAAATCAACGGGATCACAAATGCCGAGTTCTTCGTCGGCAAGGCAGAGGAAGTTGTTCCAGATATATATAAGAAGGGCGGTGATGGCTCACACGCGGACGTCGTGGTCGTGGATCCACCGCGAAAGGGCTGCGATCAGGTCCTTCTGGACACTCTGGTCCACATGGCACCGGAGCGTATCGTTTACGTGAGCTGTGACCCGGCAACCCTGGCGAGGGATGTGAAGATACTTCAGGAGAGGGGGTATGTGGCGAAAAAGGTGGCGGTTGTTGATCAGTTTTGTCATAGCGGGCATGTTGAGAGCGTGGTTCTGTTGACTAAAGTACATAATTGAGAGTGTGAAAATGCTTGAAATATAAGGCTTTTCCGAGGATTTGGAAGTAAATCCAGGTCCTCGGATTTTTTGCGTTTTAAGGGCTGAAAAGCTATTGATTTTTATAGGTGGATAGATAGAAGTGTTGATTTAAGGTTGGGCAGACAAAAATATTGATTTTAGCTGTCCGTATTTTGGCACACGTCTTATGGTATTTATTTAATTGGTGGTGCGGAATTTGCACTCAAATCAATTTACTTTTTGCGTTAAATATGCTATAATAACGCTATATAAATGGATGAGGAGGTCACTCATGAGTATAAGCAGTGAGATTAAAGATATTAGAAGAAAATGTCTGTTGAATCAAACGGAGTTCGCTGATGCGATTGGTGTCTCTTTTTCAACAGTAAATCGTTGGGAAAATGAAAAGGCAATTCCGAATTATCAAGCATTAAAGAAAATCAAAGATTTTTGTGAAAAGAACGATATTTCCTTTGAAGTAGATTCAAAGGTATGGGAGGAAAAATAATGAATGTAATTAGTTTGTTTAGCGGTTGCGGTGGTCTTGATCTTGGCTTTGAAAGAGCGGGATTTAATATTCCAGTTGCTAACGAATTTGATAAAACAATATGGGCTACTTTTAAGGCGAATCATCCTAAGACAAAATTGATTGAGGGCGATGTAAGAAAAGTGACCAAGGAAGATATCGCACAGTATATTGATGGAGAAGTAGACGGAATAATCGGAGGACCGCCTTGCCAGTCTTGGTCGGAAGCAGGTGCTCTTAGAGGTATCGAAGATGAGCGCGGACAATTATTCTTTGATTACATCAGAATCTTAAAGGAGTTTAAGCCTAAGTTCTTTTTAGCAGAAAATGTAAGTGGGATGTTAGCAAATAGACATTCAGACGCTGTGCAAAATATATTGAGACTTTTTGATGAGACTGGCTATGATGTATCACTTACACTTGTAAATGCAAAAGATTATGGCGTTGCACAGGATAGAAAAAGAGTATTCTATATTGGATTCAGAAAAGATTTAAAAATCAAGTTTGAATTCCCAAAAGGTTCTACAGAGGATGATGATAAAAAAATTACTCTGAGAGACATAATTTGGGATTTACAGGATACCGCAGTTCCGGCAGCAGAAAAAAACAAGCATAATCCAAATGCAATTAATAACAATGAATATTTTACTGGCGCATTCTCAACCATTTTTATGAGTAGAAATAGAGTGAGAGACTGGGATGAACAAGGATTTACTGTGCAGGCATCAGGAAGACAGTGCCAGCTTCATCCACAAGCACCTAAAATGGTTAAATTCGGGAAAAATGATTGTAGATTCGTAGAAGGTAAAGAACATCTTTATAGACGAATGACTATTAGAGAGGTTGCAAGAGTTCAAGGATTCCCAGACGATTTCAAATACATCTATGAGAATACTGATGTTGCTTATAAAATGATTGGTAATGCCGTTCCTGTAAATCTAGCATACGAAGTGGCCTTAGGAATCAAGGCTGCATTAGAGTAAAAATAATGGAGACTGTTTACGAATATGAGTGAACAGTCTCCTTATTTTCTATCTTCCTTTTCTTGGAATTACGATATTGTAATTTGCTTCTAAATCATCAAGTATATGATTATGATTTGATGCACTAGGTTCTACTTCAACAAACTCACCTAACTTAAAGAGTTCTTTTGGATCGCGTATTACTGTTTTGGTGGCTAATTTTTGGTACGGTTTGAATCGAGTATACACGTTCTTTCCACGGTTTGTGCCTTCTGTAATTGGATTTATAGGTCTATGAGCAACCTTGAAACTTTCAGTTGCTGCATTAACAGATTCAGTTGTAATTTCCTCGATGTTGTTAATCAAAGACTGAATAGTACTTGCACTATTGTTTGAAATATACATACAGTTAGCAACGTGGTCTCCGCTTCCAAAACCACGAGCAACTGTGAGAATATCATCAGCAGTAAATATATCTAGAAAGTCTTGCCCGGTTTTTCCAGATCTTCTTCCAAAGCATATACTTACGCCAACATAAGGTGCAGTTGCAGTTTTTGCCCATTCGTTAGCCCAAACGGTAGATGCCTTTGTCATTCTTTCAAAAGCTGCCGTTCCAAACTCAGCTATGAATCTTTTATGTCCATACCAATTTCCGAAATAATCTGCATTTCTAAGTTTGGCAGAAATCTTAATTGGCTCTCCCTCGCTTAATTTGATAATAACATCAGTTTTATTATCTTTGCTTTTACTACCAATTCCATCAACGGATACTATTTTAGCACCAGGAATAATTCCTTCCTTAAGCATCCAATCAGGTAGAGTTGATGGTAGACTTTCTCCAATGTGTTTACTAACCATTGTGACTATTTCATTTTCAAATGCGTCTGAAGCTTTTGACATAGTTTATTTCCTCCTTGGTTTAATCCTTTATCGTTTCCATGATGTCTTCCAACTTACAATCCATAGCCGCACAGATTTTGAGAAGAACATCAGTTGTGATGTTTGCACCTTTGCCAAGTTTGGCTATGGAAGCTGCACTGATTCCAGCAGCATCCTTAAGATCATTTTTATTCATTTCTTTGTCGATTAACATTTTCCACAATTTGTTATAACTGATTCGCATTGTCTGACCTCCATTTAATCCGTTACATCCATAAGGAAACCGTAGCGTCCTGGCTCTAGTCCTTTAGTAAATGTGATAATATTTGTCCCTGTAGATTTGAAATCTATATTAGGTACATCTTTCATATTATCGAGAAGAATAATCTGACCACAGTCCTGATGATTAGTAAAGTATGTGTACAAAGATGCCCTCATGCTTTCTGGGGAAACATCTGAAATACCTTGATCTAGTCCAAGAAGTGGTGTATCAATCACGAGGAATCCAGGGTCGTATACAGCGTTCTCTGATAAGTACTGTCTGAATGACATTGCAATAATACTATTCAGGAAAGATGTGTATCCCTGACCATTGAAATTCTGCTTTTTACGACCATTGACTTCCGCATCAAAACTTGACAAATTAAGTCTTGCAGTCGTTAAGTTCGGAAAATTGCATTCGGTTAATGCGTCTTTAAGCAGTTTATCTATTTTTTCTTGGAACTCCCTATCCAGTAGCTCTTTTGGATGATATTCTGATTCAGATTCTTCTTCGCTAGGAAGTTCTCTTAAATCTGTTTCCCAGCTTGTTGCAAAATCCGCTATTACACTTAATTCGTGCTGAATCTGAATATATACACGATAATCATCGTGCATTTTCTTTAAAGAATCCGCCTGTGGTTGAAGTTCCTCTTGGATGATTTTTTCTATATCGTCACGCTGTGTTTTAAGTTGTTTGAGTTGTGCTGCGATATCTTCTTTTTCGGCAAGAAGCTCTTTTTCTGTTTCAACAAGACCATTCATTTGGCTAGTAATCCTATGTAATTCTGCTTGAGCGGATTTTATATAGGATTTTTTGCTTTTGGCAGGTATGGTTCCGTCACAAAATGGGCAGATGGTATTGTGTGCGACATTTTTCATTTTTACCTCTCCGTTAACGATAAATGAGAGGCGTTTTATGTCTGAAACATACTGACCTCGAAGGGTAGCATATCTTTCTTGAAGAAGATTGCATTCAGCTGCTTGCTCTTGAAGTTCCAATATCTGTCCAAGTATCTCTTTACTTGTGGAAGTTGCTGTCGATATTTTTTCTTCAGTTGTTTTTATGCTATCGATGATTTCCTGTATCTTTTCCTCTACATCGATACCATCAAAAAGAGCAAGTTGTTCTTCGAGAACTTTTTTCTTTTCTGATATTGCTACTATTTTTTTGTTTACATATTCTTCAACTGCCTTTTTCCTTGCTACACGAATTTCCTTTTTTGTCTTAGGATCTATGTTTGCAAACTCTTTACCATATATGAGTAAGAGCAATGATGATAAAAAGGCAGTTTTTTCTGTTCCTTGAGTCGGCTCAATTACAGATGTTTCCTTTACTATATCTGTCACACTGAAAAGAAGAAGGGGGAGAATTGTTCTCCAGCTCATTTTCTGTGTGTCAAAATATTTGTTCTTATAAATATATTGTCCATCCTCAATACCTATGGATGCCAATAATAAATCTCCTAATAATGGAGCAGGCTCCTTTTTCTTTGGGTTGAACTTTAAATCATAAGTACAACTATCATATCCAGGAACATTGGTAACAACTTCAACTTTGTTTTTACCAAATGAACGAGTAATCTGAATATTGCCCTTTGGGGTATGCAGGCTTAGTTCAATTGTTGTATATCCTAAACTGTCATCGAAAGGTTTGTTCTTTCCACCGAAGCAGAAGTCTATGCATTTGATGATGCAGGTTTTACCGGTGTTGGAACGACCCTGGATTAAGTTCAGACCCGGTTGAAGTTCGACAAAGGAGTCGGTTTTGCCACTGCCTTTAGCAAGGACTTTTGTTATATAAAACTTGCTCATGCCTTCCTCCTTAAATCTTTAATTGCTTTACAATTTATAAGTTTTACAATTTCTTCATCCGAAGATTCTGCAAATTTCCTGTGTACCTCTTTGACTATTTCGAGGTATTGGGTTGCATAGTCGGATGATAGTGAATCCACATAATTTTCCCCTTTATCATTAAGAAAGTATGTGAATCCTTCTTCTGAGTGCTTTATAGAAATCAAACCACTCAAAACAAATTCTTTTATTCCTTTGTTACAGCTGGCTCTTTTTGATGCCAGTTCACTAAAGTTATAGTTACTATCTCCATGTAGATTTATATGGGATACACCAAAATCTCTACCATAGATTGTTATGAAATCATACGCTGCAATACGGTCAACTGTTGCAGCTTTGGGTTGGATAGAAGATAGAACTAATAAAACACGAAGACCCGTTTCAAAGGATGAGTTAAATATCTCATTCATCAATATTTACCCACGATTTTATCTTCTCGTCATTTACCAGGATGTGGCAAATGCCTTTCTTTTCAAGATTTCCAATAAGACCAACAACGTTAATTAGGGCAGATTTAGTTAGCGAAATTGTAGTAATCCTATCAAGGACAGCTTTAAGTCTGTCATACCCTGTTGCATGATCATCGTCATAATATGTATCTTCGATGCCTGCGTAAGCATCTTCTTTTAATGCTGTAAACTGTGAATCCCCATCTGCAAATGTTTCTCTTGCAACGTGCTTTACATATTCCGCTTGATAGTAAGCTTTCCTTTGTGAGGAATAGTGACGTTGTAAATTTTTAGAAAGGGTAGGAATCATATCAGGAGTAATATCTCCAGCAGCTTTTCCTAATTTTTCTGCATACACTTCGCATAGGGCGTTTACATATGGCAGCTCTTCCGGATTGAGTAATCCAGGCTGTACCAGTTCAACAGGTATAGATACCTGCTCATTTCCTAAATAAATAATGCTGTTTTGACTATCAAAACGGACATGATTGACAGGAGTATATGGAACGCCATTCTCATCGTATTCAACAGGTGAGTTTTGAATAAGATTGACATTTCCTCCTGGAAGGTTTGTTACATTAACATTACTCTGACCTGTTTGTTGTATCGATGGTGGAGCAGGGCTATTGATTATTGAATTATTATTTTTATTCATTTGCCATCCTCCTATAATTTGATGTTTATCGTTCCGTTATTGGTCAGATTAATGTTGTTATCTCCGTTTTGAACAACATTTGTCTGTTGCTGAATGATGGTTGTGTTTTCGGATTTAGTATCTTCCTCTGGAAGAGGATATAAACGAAGATATAAATCTCTTATTTCACATCGTAGTCTGTACGACTCTGGCTGAAGAACTTTTCTTAGTTGTTCGCCTTCCTCCCATGATTCGTTTCTAAACCACAAGATGTTTCTTCCGGGAATCAAGCGAAGGAATTGATCTGAAAGATAGTAAGTGTATTCACTTAAAATATCCATCGTATCCTTTACTAAAGTTCGAAAGGCATAATCTTCAATTTCCCGATATTCAAATTTCCAACTATTGATAAAATCCGTAATGTTATCTGAAAGGAATAAGTCCGTTGCTTCTGCTGATGGGTCATTATCAATACAGTATTTGAATAAAGGTTTTGCACCTTCTCTAAATCTTTTTAGAAAAAGGGTGTCATTCTCATTTAATTTATTTATGACAAGCCTTGGTTTTTCGGGTTGATCTGCTTTGCCTTTTTCCATATCATCAGCCAGAGTTTCCATTACTTTTCCCCAGGCATCAGCTACAGCTTTTCCGGAAGCAAGAATCTTGTCCTCAATTCTTGCTTTTGGAGTTTTAGGTTGATTTTCAGATTTAATTACTTCAACAACATCATCTGTAGGAGAGAGGTCAGAGGTATTTGCATCTTCAATGGTTGTTTTTATGACAAAACTTCTCTCATTTGTAGTACCAACAGAAGACACAAACTTCCAAGGTGATTTCTTTCCGCTTTGGGTATGCCATTTCTCAAATGTTGCACGACCTTTTGTGTTATCAGGTCTTTGTGTGATGACAAAGTGCAATACTGAAAGCAAGAATACCGGAAGTTCAACATCTGTAATACTATTCAAACTTTCCTTTGTGACGCTTTTATTTAGAGCAATATCAAAGAGAGTGTTTTTGTCGATTTCGTCATCATCCTGAATTACCTCGATAAGAGATTTTACAAGCCACTCAGAACGCATTTCATTTATAAATCTGTTTATGAACTCTGACATTCTATTTAGAAGGTCAGGGTCTTTTTGTTTTATGGAAGAAGTGTATGAACTTATGACCGAAGGGTCAGTAAAAGGGATATAGGTAGTCCCGTAATCTTGGCAGGTCTTAAACTGCGTAGTGCATTTTCCGAAAGTACCACCTTGAGCTGATTCGAAACTATCGCCTGTAACTACCTTGACCAATCCCATCATTACATCAGTGTCTTTCAGTCCGTCAGATCCACTATTAAATTTATCTCTTGCTTTTATTCGTGTTTTTCTCGCCTGAAGAATTAATGAAAATAGTATTCCTCCGCAAAGATAAGGCACCTTTGTTGGGGTCATCCTTACAACCTCCTTTATTTAGTAACCTTAGAAAGCTTAGAAAGACGAAAACAGGGAGTTAGCCTGTTGACGGAAACCTTAGCCACTATAGGTTTATAAGTGAAGATTGAGATAAGACGTGGAAATGTTTAGACCTACCGCATCAACACTTTCTCAATATTATATCAGAAAAATATGAAAAAATCTACACTTCTCAAGTTTTGATATGTGATTGTGAAGAAAATCTCGTAAAACTGATATAAAACTTCAAACCGAAATGAAAGTGAGGTGATTGGCAATGGCTAAGAACTCAAAGCAAACATCCAAGGCAGTTGCTTCGAAAGCAAGCAAAGTTCTTCGTGATGGTCGTTACAGCAAGATATCAAAGTCCGTAGCTGGAAGTGCATTAGCACAAACAAGACCAGTAAAGCGTAAGTAATACTAGCAACAAGGGTGGATAGAGCAGGATTGGATAATCAACCTGTCCATCTCCCTTCGGGGAAATATCAAATATTAAATATCACAAGGCCTGATTAGCTATAAGGGCATTGGGATACAAATATCGGCATCAATCACAGGACAACCTGTGAAAGGTGCGATAGAGGTACCCTTATTTCCTTATGCCCTTTTTCAGGCAATTCATGGGTCGGTACTTCTATAAGCAACGACCCTATTTGTTTCCTATGCCCTTCTGCAAGAACCAGGCAGAAAGGCAGGAACTTTATGAAAATCAAGATTCGTTACGAGAACGAGTATCAGACACTTGAGGTCGAAAACATGGAATTGGAGAAATGGTTAAATATCTCCATTTCAGAAGAAGAAAGTCAGGAAGACTACGAAAAGAGAATCCAAGATGTAATCGAAGAGAGATTTAACAGACCCGATTACAACAGCTGGCACAAGCATGACCGACATACAGGAAATGCAAAGATGAAGAACAAAGAGGGTGTTATTGAAGTTAACACCGAAGAGGCAATTATGGCCAAAGCAATCGACCAGTCTGTTTTCACAAGAGATATCGATGGACTGGAAGAGCGAATGGATCATGAATGGCAGTACAAACATTATTGCTCTCATATAAGAGAAATTTTAAAGCCGGACGCAGCAGATATGGTTATTGCTATTGTACTTGATGGATTAACCGTAAGCGAGTACGCAGAGAGAATTGATGACGAACCAAACAATGTAAGTCATCGCTACAGAAGAGCAATTAACAAATTGAAAAAAGTTTTTTCAAAAACGTCCTTTTAACCCTTCTCCCAAGGCTACCAGGTAGGAGGGTGACACCTCCGAGAAATTAATTTAAGGAGGTAATTCGTATGGAATTACAAGTATTTAACAACACAGAGTTTGGCTCTGTAAGAACAGCAACTGTAAACGGTGAGGTTATGTTTGTCGGCAAGGATGTAGCAAACATTCTCGGGTACCAGAACGGTAGTCGAGATATTAACCGTCATGTAGATGAAGAGGACAGACATAAAGTCATGCTCTTTGATGGTAACCAGGATAAGGAAACCATCATTATCAACGAGTCTGGTCTTTACAGTCTTATCCTTTCAAGCAAGATGCCTAATGCGAAGAAGTTCAAACATTGGGTAACTGCAGAGGTTCTTCCGGCTATCCGTAAGCATGGAATGTATGCCATCGATGAGATTTTGGAAAATCCTGATCTTGCGATTGCAGCACTTACACAGCTTAAAGAAGAGCGTGAGAGAAGAAAACAGCTTGAATGTCAGACGCTTGTTCAGCGTCAGCAGATTGCAGAGATGCAGCCAAAGGCAAGCTACTATGACCTTATTTTACAGAACAAGAACACAGTTCCTATTACACAGATTGCAAAGGACTACGGTATGAGTGGTCGCAAGTTCAACGCACTTCTTCACGAACTTGGAGTTCAGTACAAGTTCAGAAAGACCTGGCTTTTATATCAGCAGTATGCAGAATGCGGATACACACAATCACGTACCTATGCAATCGATGAGAATAGAAGTGTGATGCATACCTATTGGACACAGAAGGGCAGACTTTTCCTTTATGACCTTCTAAAGAACGAAGGCATCTTACCAGTCATTGAACAGGAGGATTAAAAGATATGGGCATTGATAAGTTTAATCATGAGGGTTATTCCGACCCAACTACATATGAGGCTCTTACCAATAGCCATCGTGAAGAAGTGGCAGCTGATAAAAAGGCTGCCTATCTTCCGTTGGTATATGTTTGCAGTCCGTATGCAGGTGATATCAAAAATAATGTAAAGAATGCAAAACGATACAGCAGATTTGCTGTTGATGAAAATGCTATCCCGGTAACACCTCATCTTTTATATCCGCAGTTCATGGATGACGGAAATGAGGCGGAAAGAGAGATGGCTATGCATTTCAATTATGTACTTCTTGGCAAATGCACAGAGGTCTGGGTCTTCGGTGGTGTGATAAGCCGAGGTATGGCTCGTGAGATTGGTGTTGCTAAGAAAAGAAGAATGAAGATCAGATGGTTTACCCAAGATTTGAAGGAGGTCGGAGAATATGATTAATTTTACTGTTTATTCAGCAGACTGTGTCGGCAACAGCGGTAACTGTCTGTATCCTAACAAGATGATTGTTTCCGACAAGGAATCCTTTATTAAAGCAACGAAGATGGATCATGTAACTGCAAAGTACAAGGGAAATTATCGAAGTAAGGATAACTTTGAATCCTCCGACTGTATTCCTCTTGACTGTGACAATGACCATTCGGACAACCCGAATGAATGGGTAACTCCTCTTGATATAGCACTTGAAATACCGGGAGTTGCTTTTGCTGTATCTTACAGCAGACACAACAACCTTCCAAAGGGAGATAAGTCTGCTAGACCAAGATTTCATATCTTCTTCCCTATTGAGATTGTATCGGATGAGCAGGAGTATGCAGATATGAAACGCAGGATTGCAGACAGTTTTCCTTATTACGATACCAACGCATTAGACTCTGCAAGATTCCTTTATGGCAATGACTCTGATGAAGTGGAGTTCTATGAAGGGGATAAAACCATTCTTGATTATCAGGAAGAGGATGATTTTGCTGATTTCGATGCAAGCCTTGAGCAGGTGCAAGAAGGTCAGCGTAACAGTACTATGAGTCACATTGCCGGAAAGATTATCAAGAGATATGGAAATACAGAAGATGCTTATCAGATTTTCCTTAAGAAGGCAGAACTCTGTAATCCACCACTTCCTGAAAGTGAACTCAAGATGATATGGCGAAGTGCATCAAAGTTCGGTAACAAGGTGTCAAACCAGGAAGGTTACATTCCACCTGAACAGTACAACTCTGACTGCAGATTAAAGCCGGAAGATTTTTCTGATGTAGGACAGGCTACGGTTCTTGCAACCGAGTATAAGGATATCCTTCGCTATTCCCCATCGACTGATTACATGGTCTATAATGGTAGTTTCTGGGAAGAGTCAAAACCAAAGTCCCAGGGCGTTTCTCAGGATTTGACGGAAAGACAGCTTGCAGAGGCTGAAACCGAAATGAAGAAAGCTATGGATGAACTTGTAAAGAACGGTGGTATGGAGATCCTTGTATCCGTGGGCCCGAAGAAAGCAGTGCAGATGTTCAACAAGCAGCAGGCTCATGCCTATGAAATGTATGAAGATGCCGTTGCATATAAGAAGTATGCCATTAAGCGAAGAGATACAAAGAACATTGCAGCCACTTTAAAAGAGGCTCCTCCGATGCTTGAAG
>ENA-OOQO01000321-OOQO01000321.1-human-gut-metagenome-genome-assembly--contig:-NODE-321-length-31153-cov-2.006142_pt1 | contig 31153 bp, 37 predicted proteins | sample MGYA00241088_ERZ501162 | MGnify/ENA primary metagenome ERZ501162 (study PRJEB25962, sample SAMEA2042497) | human gut metagenome | biome: human gut; feature: human-associated habitat; material: faeces... | reverse complement strand
TTTCTTTCGAAAAAAATATATAACTCCTGCGTTGGGCTAGTTTGAGGTTGTAAGTTATATGTGTAGTATTAAAATTACGATAATATAGATATAATTTACAAAAAAAGGAGTAATTAATAAAATGGCAAATAAAAGAGATTATTATGAGGTTTTGGGCGTTGATAAAAATGTAAGCGACGAAGAACTAAAAAAAGCATATAGAAAGCTTGCAAAAAAATATCATCCAGATGCAAATCCAGATAATAAAAAAGAGGCTGAGGAAAAGTTTAAAGAAGTTTCAGAAGCTTATGAAACTTTATCAGACCCACAAAAAAGAAGAATGTATGACCAATTTGGACCAGATGGACCACAAGGTTTTGGCGGAGGAGCAGGAGGACCAGGTGGTGGATATTATTCATACACAAGTTCTGGTTTCAATGGTTTTAGCGGTTTTGATGGCTTTAGTGACTTTGGAGATTTAGGAGATATTTTCTCAAATATATTTGGAGGAGGTTCTGGCTTTGGTTCAAGAACATCTAGTTCAAGACAAAAGTCTTCAGGACCAAAGAAAGGCAGAGATTTAAGATATAGCTTAGATATCACATTCGAGGAAGCTTTTTCAGGAGTTAAAAAGGAAGTTACTATAGTAAGAGATGAAGAGTGCCCTACATGCCATGGAAACAAAGCAAAGCCAGGTACAAAAGTTACAACATGTGAAGCTTGCCATGGATCAGGAAAAGTTACACAAACAGTATCTACAATTCTAGGACAAATGCAAACAACAAAAACCTGTCCAGAATGTGGTGGAGAAGGTACAAAAATAGAGGAAAAATGTCAGGAATGTAGAGGAAAAGGAACTATTCGTAAAACTGTAAAAATTCAAGTTTCTGTTCCAGCAGGTATAGATAATGACCAAATTATAGCATTAAAAGGAGAAGGAGAATCTGGAATAAAAGGTGGACCAAGAGGAGACTTATACATAGTAGTTACAGTAAGAAACCATAGAATATTCAAAAGACAAGGAAACACTGTACTATGTGAAGTGCCAATTACATTTACTCAAGCAACATTAGGAGCAGATTTGAAAATTCCTATGGTGGATGGAACAGAAGAAAGTTATAGAATACCAGAAGGTACACAAAATGGAACAAGGTTTGCAATTAGAGGAAAAGGATTTAAATCAGTCAATAGTTCAGTGCAAGGAGATTTCATCTTTACAGTAAATGTACAAATTCCAAAAAGACTAACAACAGAACAAAGAGATTTACTAAACAAACTTGCTCAAACAATGAATGAACAACCACCAATAAAGAAAAGAGGAATATTTGGGTAAAAAAGGGCGAAAACGAGAGTTTTTGCTCTTTTTCTCTTCACAAAGCCAAGAAAATGTGATAAAATTAATACAGTTTAATTTAGTTTAGGAGGCCATTATGGTAAGAATGAAAAAAACCGAACTAACATGGGATAAGTATATGGACTATTTAATTGAGACAATTGATGAGAGTAAATTTATGAGAAGAGCTGAAACAAAACCAATGTCTACACCAAAGGCAGCAAGCGAATCTCACGTAACTTCAAGAGCAACACATTCAAAAATAGCTGCAAACATTGCTAAAAGGTTAGCAGATGGACTAGACTTAAATGGAGAATACATTTATGCAGGTATGTTAATGCATGATGCAGGACACCCATTTAGTGCACACGAAGGAGAAGAAATTTTTAATAAATTTGGCAAAAGAAAAAATTGTGGATTTTTCCATCATAACGCTAAAGGTGTTGAAGTAATTAGAGCTGAAGGAATAAGAGATAAGGCAATTAGCAAAATCCCTAACATTAATGAAAATCCAGAACTAAGAGAACAATTAGAAACAGAATTCGACTATTTCTTAGATGTAATAATATCACATGATGGAGAAGCAACCAGAGGAGAGAGAAATAGAAAAGAAACACAATATCCAAGCATGCATGATGCTGTGAAAGATAAACTTAAAAGGGCAAACTCTTTTAATGATTATAAATTTGTTGCACAAACACCGGAAGGAAAACTTGCAAAAATGGCTGATGTTATAGCATATTTAGCAACAGATATTCAAGATGGATTTAGAATTGGAATAATAGAAGATTTTGATGACGATTATTTAGCTTTATTAGGAGAAGTATTAACAACAGGATATTCAACAAGAGAGGGCTATATAACTTGTGCAAAAAATAAGATTAAAGAAGTAAAAGAAAGTAAATTAAGAGAGCTAAAATCTGAAATGAAGAAACCAGAAAATGAAGCTATCTTAGCAAATGCAAATGAAATTATAAAAAGAGCTGAACAACAAGGGGTAAACGTAACCTCAATGAGAGATGAAGAACTACAAAAGATAGATGCAATTATGGAACAAAAAATTCAAGAAATAAAAGATAAATCAGAAGGTATGTCTGAGGAAGAAAAACAATTTATGTATGCAGATATAGAAAAACTTAAAGAATTTGTTGGAAAGATGTTAAGTGTAAATTCTTCAGTAGTACAGGAGATTACAAGTAGAATGCAAGAATATTTCATAAATGATATAGTTACAGAGACAAGAGCAAAAACTGAAGAAAAAGAAAAAACAATTCTAGAGTTAAGAGAAAAACTTGCATTAAATCCGGGAGACAAAGAATTAAGAAAACAACTAGAAGATGAAGAAAAAGACACTCCAGTTAACCCTAAATTTTCTTATAAAGCAGAAAGACTATTTGATAATATTAAGAACTTAAATTATAAAAAAATAGTTCAATATACAAAATGGGATTATCAAATTGAACAACAACCTGAAGCAGCAAAAGAACTAGTTACAATTGCAGCTAAAGCCTTAAAAGAAACCGGTGCAATTAGAAATAAATTTTATGATAGAGCAATTAGAAGAGAGGTAGAATCAGAAGCACTACAGTATATGAGAGTTAAAACAGTTGATGAATCACAGTATGAAAAAAACAAAGAAAAGTATGGGATTAGGGCTATAAAAAGAGCTAAAACACCTGAAAACGGTGAAAAATATACAGCAAAAGGAAAGCAAGCGAGTGAAAATAGAAAACATCAACTATGTAGAGAAGTTTATAACAACGTTCAAAAAGAGGGAGACAATTTTGCAGTAAAATTTAATAATGTTTTTGCAGCAATTCCCAAAACTGTAGAAATGGTTGTAGATGAAGCTATAAGTTATGATGAGTCATTCACTAGAAGGGTAAACGCAACTAGAAACATCATAAAAGCAGAATATGATGGAAAGATAGAAAAATTAGATGATCCAGACAAACAAGAGAGACTTGCTCTTTTACTAGTAGGAAGAGGAATTTGCAAGCCAAACCAAACAGCGGATACAATAAAACAGGCAATGAGATCATATGGATACCTAGAAAGATATGAAGAAGAAGAAAACAGAAAAAATCAAAGCAAGCTATTAGAACAATATGGAACAATAGAAGAAGTGAAAAAACATAGAGATGAGATAATACAAAAAAGAATTGAACAAGCAAGAAATAACATGGAAGAAAAAATGGCATACCAATTAGCAATTGACTATATAAGTGGTATGACAGATAGAAGCTTTAATGATTTAGCAATTAGAACTGGCTATATGTCTTATGATGATCTAGATACAAAAAGGGGAACAACAAGAAGCTCTTCAGTTGTAGATTTAATTGCAAAAAATAATAAAGAAAATGGAGAAGAAAGATAAGAAATGCCAAAGTTTTTTATAGAAGCAAATCAAATGCAAGAAAATAAAATAACTTTATTAGGCGAAGATGTAAATCATATTGCAAATGTTTTAAGAAAAAAAGTAGGCGACGAAATAAATATTTGCAATATATCTACGTCTGAAAACTTTTTATGCCAAATAGAGGAAATAAACAAAGATTTTATAACTTGCAAAAAACAAAAAGCGTTACAAACAAATACAGAATCTAATACGGAAGTTACAATATTTCAAGGGATTCCAAAGGCAGAAAAAATGGAACTCATTATTCAAAAATGTACAGAACTTGGCGCAAAATATTTTGTGCCTGTACAAATGGAAAGATGTGTAGTAAAGTTAGATAGCAAATCTCAAGCAAAGAAGATAGAGAGATGGAATAAAATTGCTGAAACTGCAGCGAAGCAAAGTGGTAGAAACTTTATTCCAAAAGTAGAAAATTTAATAAATTTGCAAAATCTTTTGAATTTAATTCAAAAATATGATATAGTATTATTGGCTTATGAAAATGAAGAAGATTTTACATTCAAAGAAGTGGTACAGACTTTAAAAAATAAGGAAAATTTAAAAGTTGGAATAATAATTGGTCCAGAAGGTGGAATAGACATAAAAGAAGTAAAACAGCTTGAAGAAGCTGGTGCAAAAATTATAACACTTGGAAAAAGAATATTGCGAACAGAAACAGTAGCTTTAGCAATGACAAGCATTATAATGTATGAACTAGGTTAATATGAAACATATGAGAAAGGAAGATAGGGTTTGAAAAAAATTGAACTTGAAAATATTGAAAAAATAAAAGAAAAAAGGGAATTATCAAAAGAGGCAAAGGATAAAATAATAGGTAGAGTAGTGGCAAATAGTGCAATAGGAATTGCAATTTGTATTTTAATATACACATTTAAAATTGCATCAAATTTACTTGTAAAGGAAGCTGCAACACTTGTGTATAATGTATATTCAATTGAAATTCTAGTGTTTGCTTTAATATTATTAGAAATTGCGTATAAAAAAGATAGCGGAAAATGGGCAGCAAGTGGAATGGAAATGCTTGTACTTGCTGTGTTTATGCTATTTTCACCATATATTTACTTAAAGTTTAACAGAAAAATAATGTATCCAATAATTGCAACCGTGGCTATATATTATATAGCTAAAGTAATTGCAATATACTTTATGGAAAAGAAACAGTATTTAAATGACATTAGTGATATACAAGAAATAATTAAAAAAGAAAGTCAAGATGATAAAGCTCAAGAAGAAAAAACGAAAATATTAGAAGAAATGGAACAAAAAAGATTAGAGGCAGAGAGGGAAAAGATCATAGAAGAAACAATAGAAGTTCAAGAAAAACCAAAACGTAAAACAACAAAAACAAAAAAATCTGAGGCTAAAGGAACATCTAAAAAAACATCAACAACAAAAAAGAAAACCGAAACCAAAACAACAGCTAAAAAAGAAAAAGCAGAAACGAAAAAAACTACAACTAAAAAGAAAACAACTACAAAAGCCGAAAAGAAAGAAAAAGATGTTCCAAAGAAAACAACAAGAAAAACTACAAAAACTACTGATAAAGTAGAAAAAGAGGAGAAACCAAAAACAACTAGATCAAAAACTACAAGTAAACCAAAAACTACAACAACAAAGCCAAAGAACACATCAAAGAAAGAGAAAGAAACAGCTGAAAATGTAGTAGAAGTAGTAGAAACACCTGCACCAAAGAAAAGAGGAAGACCAAGAAAAAATCCAGAAACAAAAAAGGAGAGTTAAATTAAATGTTAAGAAGTATGACAGGATATGGAAGAAGCAAATGTGAATTTGATTCTAGAGAATATACTGTAGAAATAAAATCAGTTAATAATAGATATAGCGATATATCTATTAAATTACCTAGAAGCATAAGCTTTATGGAAGATAATATCAAAAAACTTATATCAAAATCTGTTACGAGAGGAAAGGTTGAAGTTTTTATATCATTTATAAATAATAGTGACAAAGGCAGAAGCATAGAAATTAATAGAGAACTTGCTAAAAATTATATAGATGAAATGAGAAAACTTGCAAATGAAACAAATATTAATTCAAACATAGAAGTAATAGATGTAATGAAAATGCCAGATGTTTTAAACACAAGACTAAGTGAAGAAGATGAAAGCATTATAGCTAAAGAAGCTACACAATGTACAGAAAAGGCAATAGATAACTTTATAAGCATGAGAGAAAACGAAGGAGAAAAGATAAAAGAAGATTTAATTAACAGAATTTCAAGCATTTCTGAAAAAATTGATAAAATAAATGCAATTTCTACTGGACTTGTGAGCGAATATATAGTAAAATTAGAGAAGAGGATAAATGAATTATTAAAACCAAATGTAGTAGATGAAGCAAGATTAGCACAAGAAGTTGTAATCTATTCAGATAAATGCTCTGTTGAAGAGGAATTAACAAGACTAAGAAGCCATATATCACAGTTCTTAGGCTTACTTGAAAAGAACGATAGTAATGGTAAAAGAATAGACTTTTTAATTCAAGAAATGAATAGAGAAACAAATACAATTGGTTCAAAAGCAAATAATTTGGAAATAACAAATTATGTGGTAGATATAAAAACAGAATTGGAGAATGTACGTGAGCAAATTCAAAACATAGAATAGAGGAGGTACATAATATGCAATTAGTAAATATTGGTTTTGGAAATGTTGTTTCTGCAAACAAAATAGTTTCAATTGTAAGCCCAGAAGCAGCACCAATAAAAAGGCTTGTACAGGAGGCCAAAGATGAAAAACGAGCAATAGATGCAACATGTGGTAGAAGAACAAGAGCTGTTTTAATAATGGATTCTGAGCATGTTATTCTTTCTGCAGTACAACCAGAAACAATAGCAGCAAGATTAGATAAAGATATAGCAAAAGAAGATAATAATGTTGAAGATTAATTTTAATTAGAAAGGAAATGATAAAAATGATTATCAAACCAACAGTTACAGACTTACTAAAAATAGTTGATAACAGATTCGAACTAGTAATACTAGTTTCAAAAAGAGCAAGACAAATAGCAGGAGGACAAACACCATTAACAAAAGTAAAAGAAAGATCAGCAGTAACACTTGCAGCAAATGAAATTGCTGAGGGTAAGGTGAGAGAATGCTAGTACTATTATCTGGAGTATCTGGTGCAGGAAAAGACACAATAAAAAAAGAATTATTAAAAAGAATGGATAATGCTACAACAATGCCATCTTACACAGATAGAGAACCACGTGAAGGCGAAGTTGATGGAGAAATATATAACTTCATAACAACAGCCGAATTTGAAGAAAAAATCAAAGCAAACGAGTTTTATGAGTATTCTGCACATCATGAACATTATTATGGAACATCAAAGAAAATATTAGATGAAAAAGTTAAATCAGGTAAAATAATAATAAAAGATATCGAAGTAAACGGAACAGAAAACCTATTAAAACTATTACAAAATGATATCAAAATAGTAACAATTTTCTTAAAAGTTCCAAAGGAAGAATCAAAAAATAGACTAGAACATAGAACAGAACATGTAAACGAGCATGATATTGAAGTTAGACTTAATAGGTTCGATTATGAAGAATCAAAAATTGGAATGTATGATTATGTAATAAAAAATGATAATCTAGAAAAATCAGTTCAAATAATATTAACAATTATACAAAACGAATACAAACTAAAGAATAAAAATTAGAAAGGAAGTGCTACATATGAATAAGAAAGACAAAATATTTGTTAAAGTATTTGCTGCTGTAATGGCAGGAATGATGCTAGTTGGAGGATGTGCATCATTATTATATATGATATTTGTAAAGTAAAAATTTTAGGAGGAACAAATGCTAAAGGGTTTAGAAGGAATGCTATCAATAAAAGAAGGAGACCTAACTGCATACTTTAATACTTTACTTAATAGTCCATATCAATTAATAACATTTATAATTGATATAACCTTAGTAATATTTCTTGCAGTTAAATTTCTTCAATTTGTAAAAGGAACAAGAGCATTGCAATTACTAAAAGGAATATTATTCCTAATTGCAGCAACAATGCTTAGCTCACTTTTCAATTTAAAATTGTTAAACTTCATATTAACATCATTTATGACATATGGAGTAATATTATTAATAGTTATGTTTCAACCAGAGTTAAGACGTGCTTTAGAGCAATTAGGTTCAAACAAGGTAAACAAATTCTTTGGAATTGAACAAGATATCGCAACAAAAACCAAAGAAAATATTTACAAGGTTGTAATTGCAGCAACAGAAATGTCTAGTACAAAAACAGGAGCATTAATAGTTGTTGAAAGAGATATAAAACTAAAAGATATAATAGATACAGGTGTAGCAATAGGTGCAGAAATTTCACCACAACTTTTAGTAAACATCTTCCAACCAAACACACCTTTGCATGATGGTGCAGTTATAATAAGTGAAAGCAAAATAATGGCAGCAGCATGTATGCTACCACTTGCAAATGATAAGAATATATCTAAAAAGCTTGGTACAAGACACAGATCAGCAATAGGAATTTCAAAAGAATCAGATGCAATAGTTATAGTTGTATCAGAAGAAACTGGAAAAATTTCAGTAGCAAAAAATGGAACATTAATAGCTGATGTAAAAGAAGATGCATTAAAACAAATTTTAATAAAGAACTTAGTGCCAAAAGTAGAAGAAAAAAAGAAATTCAAATTATCGAGGAAAAAATGAGAAATATAAAACTAATAATAGAATATGATGGTAAAAAATTTGGTGGATGGCAAAAGCAACCCACCAAATTAAATATTCAAGGGGAAATTGAACAAGCAATAAAAGAAATAACTGGCGAAACTGTTGAACTAAATGCTTCTGGAAGAACAGATAGTGGAGTTCATAGCTTAGGGCAAACCGCGAATTTTAAAACAAATAGCAATATAGAAATAGGAAAAATGGCAATAGCAATTAATTCAAAATTGAAAAAGAGTATAGTAATAAAAAGTGCAGAAGAAGTAGACGAAAACTTCCATGCACGTTACTGTTGCAAAGGTAAAAAGTACAGATATGTAATAAACAATTCATATCAAGGAACAGCAATATATAGAGACTTAGAATGCCATATTCCACAAAAACTGGATGTGGAAAAAATGCGGAAGAGCAGCAAAATATTTTGAAGGAGAACATGACTTTAAATCTTTCAAAGCAAGTGGAACAAGCTCAAAAAGCACAGTAAGAACCATATATAAAGCAGAAGTAAAACAAGATGGAGAAAGAATAATAATAGAACTTACAGGAAATGGTTTTATGTACAATATGGTAAGAATAATTTCTGGAACACTAGTAGATGTAGGTTTGCGGAAAAATAAAACCAGAAAAAATACCAGAAATAATCAAATCAAAAGACCGAACCAAAGCAGGAAAAACCCTTCCAGCACATGGACTATATTTGGTGGAGGTATATTATTAAATTTAAAATATTACAAATATATTACAAATTGTAAAAGTATATTGCAATTTGTAATTTTTTATTATAGAATAATTTAAGAATAAAAACAAAGGGGAAGATGTTAAATGAAGAAAAACAAAGGTATAACATTAATAGCGCTAATAATTACAATAATAGTAATGTTAATATTAGTAGCAGTGAGTGTGAATATTTTAATTAAAAGTAACTTAATAGGAAATGCAGAGAAGGCAACAAATGCTTATAAAACAGCAGCTGAAGATGAGTCTAAGAGTAGTAACATAGTAATAGACGGAGTTGATTATTCAAATGTAGATGAATACTTAAATGGTAAAAGCATTGCAATGTTTGATACAGGTACAAATGTAATTACTAAAATGCATACCCTAGCAAAAGATGGAGAGGTAATGTTTAATGATACAACAGGTGCAAACTTGTCAATAAATGAAATAAAAAAATATGAAGGAACACCAGACTTAACAAAAATGACAGAGGCTAATATAGTGTCTTGGACAGACGGATATAAGGCATTTGAACAAGAACCAGATAAATATAGAAATATTGTTCCAGAAGGATATAAAATATGCCCAATATATATGTGGTTTGAAGAAAATGAAGGCACAGAAAAGAGAAACTTTTTTGGAAATTTAGGAACCATGGGAGGTAGTAATGATCACGAAGTAAAAACAGGAACAATATATTGGTGGAGTGAGAGTAAAAATGTATATTTAAATCCAGATAGCTCAAATATGTTTCGTAACTTGCCATATTTAACAAATATAAGTGGACTTCAGACATTAAAAACAACATATGTTACTAATATGAGTAGCATACTTAACTGGAGTACTGCCAACCTACAAGATGTTAATGCTTTGAGAGATTGGGACACAACTAATGTAGAGAATATGGAAAATCTTTTGTATGCTTGGAATGTGAATAGTAGAAAACTAAATATTAATGGCTTAAAAAATTGGAATACTTCTAATGTAAAAAATATGAATTCTATGTTTGTTGGAACAGGAATAGAAAATACTGAACCTTTAAGAAGCTGGAACACCTCAAAGGTAACAAATATGAGTTATATGTTTGGTGACGGCGACACTGGAGGAACTTTAAATAATTTAGATGGTATTTCAAATTGGGATGTAAGTAAAGTTACAAACATGCAAGGAATGTTTTCTTTATGCCCAATAGAAGATTTAAATTCAATTTCAAATTGGAATATAAATACAGTTGATAATATGTCCTTTATGTTCAATGCGTGTCATAACTTAACGGATGCTTCAGGAATCAACGATTGGAACATTAAAAGAGACTGCAATTTTACAAGCATGTTTTCAAATTGTTCAACTCATCCAAATTTTACAAAAATAACAGGTACTTGGGATGAGAATGGTACATTTACACCAAATTAAAAAGTACATAAATATAATAGCAACAAAGCTAACATTGAATAAATTAGCAACGCATGTTGAATAACACTCAATATGCGTTTTCTTTTAACTACCAACCAAAATTACCCCCACTACTAGACAAAACTAAAAAAACATGATATAGTATATCGGTAGTTTAATCATAAGGAGCGTAAGTCATAATGAATAAGATAGAGGAAGCAAGAAGAATTCTTGAAGAAAACGGACAGGGACATATTAAAGTTAAAAATGAAGAATTGGCAGATCAAATTTTACATATAGATTTTGAAAGATTAAAAACATTAGATGAAGAAATAACACACCCTTGTTGTACTTGTAATATTGAGGATATAAGCCCAGTTAAAGCAATTAATCCAGAGAAGAAGGATATAGAAGAAATTGAGGAATATATAAAGATAGGAGAAGATGTTGTAAAGTCTGGACATTTTGCAATAGGCATAATGGCAGGAGGTCAAGGCACAAGACTTGGACATAATGGACCTAAAGGAACTTTTAAGCTTGAATTAAATGGTGAAACAAAATCATTATTTGAAATAATAGTAGATAAATTAAAAAATGCATATGAGAAGTATAACGTGTATCTAAATTGTTATATAATGACTAGCCCAGAAAATAATAAAGAAACAGTTACTTTTTTTGAAAAGAACAACTATTTTAATTATCCAAAGGAATATATAAAATTCTTTATGCAAGAGGATTTGCCGCTTTTAAACAAAAAAGGAAAACTAATTCTTGGCGAAGATGGACTAATTAAACTTGCATCAGAAGGAAATGGTGGCATATTCTATTCAATGTCTAAAAAAGGTATAATAGATGATATGAAATCTAAGAACATAAAATGGATTTTTATAGGCTCCGTAGATAATCTGCTTGTAAAATATGTAGACACACTTTTACTTGGCTTAGCAATAAAACAAAATGTTAATATTGCAACTAGAACAGTAATTAAGAACAGTCCAAATGAAAGAGTAGGAGTATTATGCAAAAAAAATGGAAAAGTAAAAGTTATTGAATATACAGAAGTACCAAAAGAAATGATGGTTGCAACAGACGAAGCAGGAGAATTTTTATATGGTGAATCACACATAATGTGTAATCTTTTCAGCTTAGAGGCAATTGAAAAAGCCAGCACAAAAGAATTAAAATATCATGTTGCAGTAAAGAAAATTAAATACATAGACGAAAATGGAAAGCTAGTAAACCCAACAGAACCAAATTGCTATAAATTTGAGAAATTTGTATTTGATAGCTTTGGACTTTTTGATGAAATTGCTATCTTAAGAGGAAAACGAGAAGAAGATTTTGCACCAATTAAAAACGCAGAAGGTCAAGATAGCCCAGAAACTGCCAAAAAACTATATGAGAACTATATGGCAAAAAATGTATAAATGTCAAAAGAAAAATTAATAATAATAGAAGGTGAGAAGTATGAGATTTAAGGCAAAGCGTAATATTGTTAAAGGAAGAGCCCTTGCGATGGACTTGGCAAAAGTAACTATAGGAACATTAATTATAGCATTTGGAATAGAACTATTTCTATTACCAAATCAGCTATCAACAGGTGGATTTTCAGGTATTGCAACAATAGGATTTTATATAACTGGAATACCAGTAGGTACTTTAATTCTAATACTTAATGCACCTTTATTTTTAATTGCATTTTTTAGAGTAGGTAAGGAGTTTTTTATAAAAGCAATTGCTGGAACAGTATTACTATCAGTTTTTTTAAATGCATTTGAAAATATGAAACCAGCTACAACTGATAGATTTTTAGCATTTATTTATGGATCAATAATTGTAGGAATTGGAACAGCAATAGTATTAAAGGCAAATGGCTCAACAGGTGGAACAGACTTGCTTGCAAATATAATAAAATCTTATAAGCCACACTTAAAAACAGGAACACTAATAGTAATAACAGATGCAATAATTGTTACTGCAAATACATTATACTTCAAAGACATAGAAATAGCACTTTATTCTGCACTTGCAATATATGTACTTGGAAAAATACTAGACATATTTTTAGAAGGTGTAAACTTCTCCAAAATGCTACTTATAATTTCTCCAAAATGGGAAGAAATATCTCAAGAATTAAACACCGAGATTGGAAGAGGAACTACATCACTTTATGGAGAAGGTATGTATACAAGAAAAGACAAAAAAGTATTATTATGTGTAATGGCACGTTCTGAAATACGGAGAAGCAAGAAGAATAGTAGAAGAAATAGACCCATCAGCATTTATTATAATTACAAATGCAAGGGAAGTTTATGGAAAAGGGTTTAAAGAAATATAAAAATAAGTTAAATTCAAATGATTATGTTATATAGCTGTAAAAAAATTGTAATGAAAATGTAATACATTTTTCTGAAAAAAATATTGACAACTTATAGAGAAAAAAGATATAATAATTTTGACAAAATTGTATAAATAATGTGAAAATATAATGAATTAAAAGGGTGGTAAATATGGAACAAAAGAAACTAAGCAAAACAAGTAAAATAATTTTAATTAGTATATTGGTATTAGCCATAATACTAATAGCTATAGTATGCGTTATAGTAGTGAAAATAAAGAATAAACAAGATAAGAACAAACAAGCAAGCAGAGAGTATGTATTAATTGCTGAACAAGATGGAGACATGTATGGTTCTAAAGTTAATGCGAAAATTGAAATTAGATTTCAAGATAATAAGTTACATGAAAAATTTACAATGACATTAGATGACTCTTTTTATTGTTCTTTAATCGAAACTGGGTTAAAAGAAAATGGAATTAAAGCAAGCTTTGTTGGAGACAATAAAATAGTTTTAGAAGATATAGAAGCAGAAAAATTCAATCAATTAAATTCTTTGATTGTAACTGAAAGCGAGTTACGAGAAATGTTTGAAAAAGAATATACAGAACAGGAAATGGAAGAACTTTTGATAATATGCGAGTACAGTTTTAAACAAAATGGATACAAAATATTAACTGAAGAAACAGAAAATTTAGAAGATAAATATGAAATTTTGTTAAATGGGACACTTATAAATAATAAAAATAATAAAGACTATTCATGGAAACAAGATGTAAAAGAAGATAACAATAACTCTATTGATAGTGAAGATGATTATTTAAATACTCCACGAGACTTTCTAAATGAAAAATCATACAATGAATGGTTTGAAGATCAAGACAGACTTATTGATGATATGGAAGAAACAAAGAAGTTATTAGATTCAATACAAAACTCTAACTAATATATAGTACGGACAAGGGGAATATAGCATATACCCCTTGTTTTTTAGTATATTATACCAGTTGGAATGTAAGTTGCATCTGGTGGAGGTACAAGTTCATCTTGAGTAGGCTTTTCAGTATTTTCTATTTTTGTAATCTTTATTATTGGAATTTCACCATGGTAGTTACCTTTAGAAATTTCACCAATAATTCTTACCCATGAACCATCTGCAAAATTTTTAGCATCTTTATGAGAACATAAAAAGCCAACAATTAAAGTCTTTGAGCTACCTTGAACGGTCATATCTCTAGCTAAAACAAATTCATTTTCAGGGAAATCTAAATTTCTATAAACATACCCAGTAAAACAAATTTTTTGACCTAAATATGTATTCAAATCTTCATAAACACACTTTAAAATATTGGTGTACTCATTAGAATTAATATAAGCCACATCAGTCTCTATGGACTCATCTTCAACTTTGAAATTTGAACTTAATATTTTATAAAGCGAAATAAGGAAGAACACAACCACAATTATACTAATTATAATAAGTGCAAATTTCACAATGCTCTTGCTATTTAACTTAACATTCCAAACAAACATAACATACCTCACTTTTGCTACTATTACCCCTTGAATTATAGAGATAAGTAGCCAAACGCAGGAGTTTTGTATTTAGAGAAAATCGAAGACCCCCGAAAAGCTTCTTTAGGCGTCTCCATCGTGGGTTCGATTTTAAATAAATACAAAAGCTCCGACGAGATTTGGCGGACTATTTTAATATATCCAAATAGTAACAGACTTTTCATTTAATTGTATGTAAAATCTTGAAAGATATGATAATTTATGATATAAATATATAGTTAGTATAAAAGAAAGAAGGAGACATTATGGGATTTTTAAGTAAATTATTCAAATCATATAGTGAAAAAGAAGTTGGCAGAGTAATGCCAATAGTAGAAAAGATAAATAGTTTAGAACCAACAGTAGAAAAGCTAACAGATGCTGAATTAAGAGCAAAAACAGATGAATTTAAAAGCAGATTACAAAAAGGAGAAACATTAGATGATATTTTGCCAGAAGCATTTGCAACTGTTAGAGAAGCTTCAAAAAGAGTACTTGGTATGAGACATTTTGATGTTCAGTTAATAGGTGGAATAATTCTTCACCAAGGAAGAATTGCAGAAATGAAAACAGGTGAAGGTAAAACACTTGTTGCAACTTTACCAGTATATTTAAATGCCCTTACAGGAAAGGGAGTACATGTAGTTACAGTAAACGATTACTTAGCAAAAAGAGATAGTGAATGGATGGGAAAACTATACAAATTCCTAGGTTTAACAGTTGGTCTAGTAATTTCAGGAATGACACCAAAGCAAAAGAAAGAAGCATATGCAGCCGATATTACTTATGGAACAAACAATGAATATGGTTTTGACTACCTAAGAGATAATATGGTTATAAGAAAAGAAGAAATGGTTCAAAGAGAACTAAACTATGCTATTGTAGACGAGATAGATAGTATTTTAATTGATGAAGCTCGTACCCCACTTATAATTTCAGGAACAGCAGCAGAAAGCTCAGATTTATACAGCAAAGCAGATGATTTTGTTAAAAGATTAAAAGCAAAAACAATAATTGAAGAAGACACAAAAGATTTAGACCAAGCAGAAGATAATGAAAAGTACGATTATGTAATAGACCTAAAAGCAAAATCTGCAACACTTACAGAAAAAGGAACAAAAAAGGCCGAAGAATATTTTAAACTAGAAAATTTAAATGATATAGAAAACTCTGACATAGTTCATTATATAAATAAAGCATTACATGCACATGGTATAATGAAAAAGGATATAGACTACATAGTAAAAGATGGAGAAGTATTAATTGTAGACGAATTTACAGGAAGAATTATGTATGGAAGAAGATATAGTGATGGTTTGCACCAAGCAATTGAAGCAAAAGAACATGTAAAAATTGCAAACGAATCTAAAACACTAGCTACAATAACATTCCAAAACTATTTTAGAATGTATAATAAATTATCTGGTATGACAGGTACTGCTATGACAGAAGAGGCTGAATTTAGAGAAATCTATAATCTAGATGTTATATCAATACCAACAAACAAACCAATGATAAGACAAGACCTAAATGATATTATATATAAAAATGAAAGAGCAAAATTTAGAGCCGTAGTAGAAGATATAAGAAAAAGTCATGAAAAAGGTCAACCAGTTCTAGTAGGTACAGTATCTATTGAAAACTCTGAAAAACTAAGCAATATCTTAAAACGTGAAGGAATAAAACACGAAGTATTAAATGCAAAATACCACGAAAAAGAAGCCGAAATAATTGCACAAGCAGGAAAATATGGTGCAGTTACAATAGCAACAAACATGGCAGGACGTGGTACAGATATTATGCTTGGAGGAAACTCAGAATTCTTAGCAAAACAAGAAATGAGAAAACAAGGATATTCAGATGAACTAATAGAACAAGCAAATGCACATAATGAAACAGAAGATGAAGAAATACTAAAAGCAAGAGAAACTTTTAATAAATATCAAAATAAATTTGAAGAAGAAATAAAAGAAGAAAAAGAAAAAGTTCTAGCAGCTGGTGGACTAAAAATTATAGGAACAGAACGTCATGAATCTAGAAGAATTGATAATCAGCTAAGAGGTAGAAGCGGTAGACAAGGTGACCCAGGAGAATCAAGATTTTATATAGCACTAGATGATGATTTAATGAAAATCTTTGGTGGGGACATGATAACAAGTGTATACAATACTTTAAAAGCTGACGAAAATATGCCAATAGAGATGGGCTTGCTTTCAAAAACAGTTGAGAATGCACAAAAAAGAGTTGAAGGTCAACACTTTAGCATAAGAAAGCATGTACTTCAATATGATGACGTAATGAACACACAAAGAGAAATAATCTATTCACAAAGAAGAGAAGTTCTAGATGGAAAAGATTTAAAAGAAAAAATACAAAAAATGATGCACTCTGTAATAGAAGAAATCATTCTAACACATGAAACAGAAGAAGGACTAGATAAAGAAGGCGTAAAAACAGAAGTTAAAGCAATACTAGACATAGAACTAAATGAGGTAAATGATAATACTCAAGAGTTAATAGAAGAACTATACAACAAAGTTATAGAAAACTATACAGCAAAAGAAAAAGAAATAGGCGAGCAAACATTAAGAGAACTTGAAAGAGTAGTTATGCTAAAAGTAGTAGACCAAAAATGGATGGACCATATAGACGCAATGGACGAACTAAAAGATGGAATTGGTCTAAGAGCATATGGACAAAAAGATCCAGTAGCATTATACAAACTTGAAGGGTTCGACATGTTCGAGCAAATGACAAATGATATAAAAATAGATGTAGTAAAAATACTAACACATTTACAAGGACCACAAAAAGTTGAAAGAAAACAAACTGTAAAAATTACAGGAGAAGGGCTAAAACAAGATAGAGAAACTGCAGTGCCAAACAAATCACAAAATGCACCAAACACTCCAGTAAAAAATGAAGGCCCACAAGTAGGTCGTAACGACCAATGCCCATGCCGGAAGCCGGAAAGAAGTATAAGAATTGTTGTGGAAAATAATTGCAATTAATTATTCAATATAATAAAATATTAGCATAGGAGATGATTTTATGGGATTTTTTGATGCATTTAAAAAACAACCTAAAAACCAAGAACCAAGACCAGTAGAAAAGAAAGAAGTGGAAAGACCTTATATAGTGAAACAAAGTCCAGAAGGAAGACTACAAATAGATTATAGTACACCTGATAAAAGGCTTAAAGAATTTTATGACATGACAAGGTTAATAATAGATAATAAACAGATTAATATAAATGGGAGACTTTTTACACAAGCATTGGTATCTTGGTATGGTGAAGATGATTGCATTAGAATTGATAGAACTACAAACAGAGAAATATCAAGAAGAACAGACTATAGCAAAATAATAACACAATTAGATGTAAATAGATTATTAAATGAACCAGAGTATGGTAATGCTGTAATGAATAAGTTACTAGACCAAGGAAGGGTAAATAGATATTTGCAAAGAGGCTTAGAAAATAACCCAAGCCAACCATGTGGAAATTATATAGGCAGTATTGCTAATAGAAATGGCGAATATATTAAAATATTTGAAACAGATATAGGAGAAACAGTACATAATTTACCAGAAATGACAGAAAGAAGACGTGAATACAAGCAAATGAGAGAATATGCATTAAGAAAAGAAATGGAAAGAAAACAGCAAGAGATGGATGAACTTAAAAGAAGAATGGAAGACATACAAAGATAACAAAAAAACAGTTACAATTAATTTTGTAGCTGTTTTAAATTTGACATATATGCTATAATATTTTTGTAGAATAAATAAAAGAGGTGAAACATTTGATAGAACTAGAAGAAAACAAACATAAACTAATTTCACTAAAAGAAAGATTAAAATCAATAGGGGAAGCACTAAGAATAGTAGAATTAAAAAAAGAAATAAAAGAATTAGAAGCCAAAACTAATGAACAAGGCTTTTGGGATAACAATCAAGAATCTAGTAGTGTTCTTACAAAAATGAAAAGATTATTAAACAAGGTAGAGAATTTTGAAAAATTACAAAATGAATTAGAAAACTTAGAAAGTTTAAATGAACTGCTATTACAGGAAGAAGATATAGAGCTGGGCAAGGAAGTTTTAAAAAACACATCAAAACTAGAAGAAAGCCTAGAAAAGTTAGAAATGGAAACATTACTTTCAGGTAAATACGATAAAAACAATGCAATATTAACTCTTCATCCAGGAGCTGGAGGAACAGAATCTCAAGACTGGGCAGAGATGCTATATAGAATGTACTGTAAATGGGCAGTTAACAATGGCTTTGAGGTTCAAGAATTAGACTATTTAGATGGAGATGAAGCTGGAATTAAAAGTGTAACATTTTTAGTAAAAGGTGAGAATGCTTATGGATATTTAAAAGGAGAAATGGGAGTGCATAGATTAGTTAGAATATCACCTTTCGATAGTGGCGGAAGAAGGCATACATCATTTGCCTCATTAGAAGTTTTGCCAGAAATTACAGAAGACATTAAATTAGATATAAACCCAGAAGATATAAAAATGGATGTATATAGAGCATCAGGGGCAGGAGGTCAAAAGGTGAATAAAACATCATCAGCAGTAAGGCTTACACATATTCCAACAGGCATTGTAACAGCATGCCAAACAGAAAGATCACAAACACAAAACAGGGAATATGCAATGACAATGCTAAAATCTAAATTATTAGAATTAAAAGAAAAAGAACAGAAAGATAAAATAGAAGACCTGAAGGGAGTTCAGCGAGATATAGCATGGGGAAGTCAAATACGTTCATATGTATTTTGCCCATATACTTTGGTTAAAGACCATAGAACAAATTATGAAGTAGGAAATGTAGAAGCGGTTATGAATGGCGATTTAAACGGTTTTATAGAAAGTTATTTAAAAACAACAGTAAAAAAATAAGGAGAAATATTTATGGAGAAAAACAGAAAAAAGATAAGCATATGGAGAATACTTGCATATTTTATAATATATAGTTTTGTAGGGTATGTTGTAGAAACACTATTTGCACTAATAAACTATAACGTAATAGAAAGCAGGCAAAGCTTCATGTATGGACCATTTTGCGGTATTTATGGTTTTGGAGCTGTAGTTCTAATATTAAGTCTAAGATTTTTCGATAAGAATAATTACACTCTATTTTTGGGAGGTTGCCTAACAGGTTCCATAGTTGAGTATACAATGAGTTTTTTAGGAGAACTACTATTTAATGCACGTTGGTGGGACTACTCAAAAAGATTTTTAAATATAAATGGAAGAATATGCTTGCTATATGCACTTTTCTGGGGAATACTAAGCTTAGTTTTAATGAAAATGATAAACCCTGTTGTAGATAAAATAATTGACCACATAAAGCTAAAACTTAGCCAAAAGCTACTAAAATGGCTAGTTGGCATTGCAACAGCATTCATGCTATTTGATATAATTATAACAGGAGTTGCAGAAGAACTATTTTTAATGAGAATGGCTGTTGAGCATAATATAGATATAAAAAATAAAGAAGTTGCAGAAAGTATGTATGAAAAGATATATGGTAACCCCAAAGCAGTTGCAATAATAGATAAATTCTGGGGAAATAAAAGAATGATTTTAACATTCCCTAACATAACTTTAAGAACAAAAGCAGGAGAAATAGTGTATATAAGGGACTTGTTAGCAGATATAAAACCATATTTCTTTAAATTTGAAGGAAATAGAATAAAAAAATTCACTCCAAATATTGACATTTAGCGATTTTTCATATATAATAGTACAAGTTATGGAATAATCCCAAAGTAAAAGAGTATCGAGGGGAGGGAATTATAGATGGCAGAAATAAAAGTTAATAATGGAAATATAGAAGACGCATTAAAAAGATTTAAAAGACAATGTGTAAGAAATGGTGTACTACAAGAGGTTAGAAAAAGAGAACATTATGAAAAACCTAGCGTTAAGAGAAAGAAAAAATCAGAAGCAGCAAGAAAAAGAAAATTCTAATACATAAAATTAAAGAGGCTAAAAATAGTCTCTTTTTTTGTTAAAACTATTGCAAAAAAAGTTAGTATAATTTACAATATAAATGGTAAAATAAACAAAAAGGAGATAGAAAATATGTCATATAAAACTCAAGAAATTAAAAAGGGAATACAAGCACATGTAATTGAAACAAACAAATTCAAAACAAATTTGTTTGCAATGTTTTTAACTGTGCCATTAAATCGTGAAAACATAACTCAAAATGCACTTATACCAGCTGTTCTAAGACGTGGAACAGAAAAGCTAAAATCACAAGAAGAAATTAGCATAGAGCTAGAAAATATGTATGGAGCAACATTAGATTGTGGTGTTGAAAAAACAGGAGATAACCAAGTTTTAAAATTTTATTTAGAAACATTAAACGATAACTTTTTACCAAACAAAGAAAACTTATCAAAAAAGGCAATAGAGTTATTGCTTGATGTAATTTTTAACCCTTTAACTGAGAACAATCACTTTAAAAAAGAATATGTTGATTCAGAAAAGAAAACAATAAAAAGATTGATAGATGGAAGAATTGATAACAAAGATATGTATGCATATACAAGATGTATAGAAGAAATGTATAAAAATGAACCTTATGGGCTATACAAATATGGATATATAGAGGATCTAGAAAACATCAATGAGGAAAACTTATATACAGATTATCAAAATCTTTTAAGCATAGCTAAAATAGATTTTTTTGCATCAGGCGAATTGCAAACAGATAGCGTAATTTCAATAATTGAAGAAAACCAAAATATACAAAAACTTCAAGAAAGAGAAGATACACATATTGTAAACACAGAAGATACTGAAAAAAAGAAGAAAGTACAAATTCAAACTATACAAGATGTAAAAGATGTAACACAAGGAAAGCTAGTAATTGGGCTAGATATAGACTATTATAAGAAAGATTCACGATATGCAATGTGTATATATAACGTAATCTTAGGCGAAAGTGCAACATCAAAGATGTTCCAAAATGTTAGAGAAAAAGCAGGATTGGCATATTCAGCAAGATCAACATATGTAAGACAAAAAAACAACATTTTCATAAGAGCAGGAATAGAAATTAAAAACTATTCAAAAGCACTTGAAATAATAAAAGAACAGTTAGAAGATATGAAAAATGAAAAATTTTCAGATGAAGAAATTTATAATGCAAAAAAATACATGACGTCAGGAATAAAAACAGTTCAAGATGAACAAGATTCTGAAATAACATACTACATGGGTCAAGAACTATCTAAAACACTATTAACATTTGAGGAATATATGGATAAAATTAATTCAGTTACAAGAGAAGAAATATTAGAAATAGCAAAAAACATACACATAAATACAATATACTTCTTAATGAATGAAAATAACTAAAAGAAAGGGTGTAAAAATCATATGCAAATTATAGAAAATTCAAAAGTAAAAGAAAAGCTATATGTTGAAAAGCTTGAAAATGGCTTAACAGTTATGATAATGCCAAAGAAAAATATACAAAAAAAATATATGATATGGGCTACAAATTTTGGTTCAATAGATAATAATTTTATAGCACCAAATGATAAGGAAGAAACAAATATTCCAGATGGTGTGGCACATTTTTTGGAACATAAAATGTTTGAACAACAAAATGGAACAAACAGCTTAGATACGTTAACAGCACTTGGAGTAAATGCAAATGCATATACAACAACAGACCATACATGCTATTTGTTTGAATGTACAGACAATTTCTATCCAGCAATGGACGAACTTATGGATTATGTACAAAACCCATATTTCACAGACCAAAACGTTGAAAGAAAAAGGAATAATTGGGCAAGAAATTCAAATGTATGATGATTACCCAAGTTGGGCAGTGTATATGAATGCGATGAAATGCATGTATAAGAATAACCCAATTATAATAGATATTGCAGGTTCAATAGAATCAATAAGCAAAATAGACAAAGAAGTTTTATACAAATGTTACAATACATTTTATCATCCATCAAATATGGTAATGTGCTTTGCAGGCGAATTTGAGCCAGAAGCATTAATAGAGGAAGTAAAAAAACGATTAAAACCTACAGAAAAGCATGGAGAAATAAAAAGAATATATCCAGAAGAACCAGAGCAGATTGTAAAAAAAGAAAATACACAAAACATGGAAGTTAGTATGCCAATATTTGTAATAGGCATAAAAGATGTAATCGACAACAAAAACTGCACAAGCAGTAGCATTGTAAAAAAGCATATAGCAATTGAAATATTATTAAATATGCTAATTGGAAAAAGTTCAAAATTATATAAAGAACTTTATGAAGCTGAACTAATTACAGGAGAGCCATATTTAGATTATGAATTTTCAAAACAATATGCACATGTTTCAATAACTGGGCAGTCAAACGATCCTAAAAAAGTTTTAGAAAAATTTGAAGCGGAAATTAAGCAGATGAAGAAAAACGATATAGATTTAGCACATTTCCAAAGAGTAAAAAACATGATATACGGTAACTATGTAAAAGAATATGATGATGTAGCTGAAATCTGCAGAATGTTTGTAGGGGACTATATGAAAGGTATAAACAGTTTTGAATATATAGAAGAATATGAGCAAGTAACACCAGAATACACAAAACAAGTGCTAGAAGAAGTTTTCAAAGAGGAAAAGACAGTATTATCAATAGTAGAGAAATAAATAGTCTTCAAAAACTTGACAATTATGTAAACGATATGATATAATCACAGAGTAAAATTTTAGTGAATTTTAAATCTATTTGGATTTAAAATACATGAAATGATACAAAAACCAAAACTAAATAAGATTATATGGAGGGAAAGCAAAAACACTAAAAAAGTACATTAGCATATGACAATACTTGAAAGGAGCTTTAGAGTACTATGAAAAAGTTTTTTGTTCTCGTTACGCTAGTCGCAGTATTAGTTGCTTGCTTCAGTACAACTGTATCTGCGGCAAACACAAGCCAGAAACCACAAAATGACGGATGGGCGAGAATTCGCTATGCAGGAAATGGACGGTATTTGGATATACCAGCTGAAAACTTTTACGACAATGGTACACAATTGCAAGTTTGGGACAAAGCATATGGCAATCAAAATCAAATTTTTTACTTCCACGACACAGGTAAAGGATGGCAAATTTCTTCACACTTAACTGATAAAGTTGTGGAGGTGCGTGATAGTAGCCACGAAGATTATGCTCAAGTAGCACAGTGGGATAGGCATAGTTTGGCATGTGCACGTTGGAATATTATTCAAAATGAAGATGGCACAGTTTCATTCCAAAACGTTGAATCTGGTTTATATTTGAACGTTTGTGGCGGAGGAGATGCATCAAATGGAACCAAAATTATTCAGTATCATAATGATGGTACCATTGCCATGAAATTCTACATAGAAGTAATGGAGTATTCGGACATTTTAAGTGCAACTTTTGATAGGTATACTAAAACAAGTGAAGTTAAGTGGACAAAATATACTCCAATTGTCTCAAATATTCTTAATGATACTGGATGGGAATATCAGACTAAAGGAAATTACTACTATCCTAGTGTAAATCAAGAATGGATATTTGAAAGTGCAGAATTTTTATCTCCTAACACAGTAGCAAATATGCTAAAGGAAAAATCTTATAATAGTAGCACGTGGAGCCAAATTAAAGATGCAATAAGTGGCGAAATGACAGAAGATGGAGTGTCAATGCTTCTTGCAAAACTAGGTTTTGACTCCGTACCAGGAATTGGATATGCAATAGGTATTTTGCAGGCACTTTGGGAAAGTCAAGATTCCATAAAATGGAATGAATTTGTCAATGCTGCAAAGATTGATCCATATGGTAGATGTTCAGGTGTTATAGTATATACATACTATGAAATTGCAGAATATACAACATATGGTCCTTTAAATAATGGAACAACATATTGGGGAAAAACTAGGCATGTCCATAAAGTACCACACGTAAAATATGCTACGTGGACTGGTGATAATTTTTATGAGGTTTGTAAACTACCAGTAAAAGTTATTGATGGTAGATGGTGGTATTATTTCAAGTAAGCTAAAAATCATGTGGAGTTTTCATAATTGAAGCTCCACATGATAATATAAAATAAAAGGAGTAGTTATGAAAAAAAGTTTAATAATAATAGGAATAATTGTAATTATAATTTTAGGCATTTTAATAGGAAGTGTTTGTATGAAAAAAAGCACAAAACTTTCTAAAGACCAGTTTATAGCATTAATGAAAAAATTTAATGAGAATACAAATTTTAAGATAGAGAATAAAAATTTAACAATATACAAAAAAGATGGATTTATATTGTCTAAGAGAATAGATGGTGTTTACACTTGGACAGACACAGCAAATAAAAAATCTATTAGCTATATGCCAGAAGGAAAAATATATTCAAATGTGGATTATATAGAAAATGATTTAGCAGAACTTAATAATATGAATTATGAATTTTGTGGTTTTGAACGCTATAATGATATTAAATGCGCAGTAGGAAATTTTGAAACATCAGAATATTCTATAAAAATTTGGGTAGATGCTAAGACAGGAGCTTATTTAAAAATAATAAATAAAGGAAAAGATTCTCGGGGAAAATCAATTTGAAAACGTACAAGAATATACAGTGGAATATAATGTAGTTACAGAGGAAGATGTTACTAAACCAGATTTATCAAATTATACAGAAACTAGTATTTAAACCAAAAGGCAAGCTTTAAAACTTGCCTTTAATTTATTTTATTCTTCATGTGAAGCCATTTGCTTCCTCATTCGCATTTCAGCATCTTTTTTTGCCATATCTTCACGCTTATCATAAAGCTTTTTGCCTTTGCCAATGCCTAGTTCAACCTTTACAAAGTTACCCTTAAAATATAAACTCATAGGTACAAGAGAATACCCCTTTTGCTTAATTTGACCGTACAAGTTTATTAATTTCATTTTTATTTACTAAAAGCTTTCTATCCCTTAAAGGGTCTTTATTGTATATGTTTCCAAATTCATATGGACTTATATGCATATTATAGATAAAAAGCTCGCCATTTCTAATTCCTGCATAACTATCTTTTAAATTCACCTTCCCATTTCTAATAGACTTAATTTCTGTTCCTGATAATACAATACCAGTTTCTAGTGTATCTATAATAGTATAATTGTGCTTAGCAGTTGGATTTTTTGCAATTAATTTTGACATTTAAATCATTCCTTCTTAAGTACAAATAATGCAAAAGCATTATGTACTTCTAAATAAATATGAAATATTATATCACATTTATTTAGAAAAGTGAACATTATTCATCATTATGATGATGATTATTAGTTGATCCATAATACCAAACAAGACCTATTATAACTATAGCAGCTATTGCAACAATAACCCAAACCCACATAGTTGAGGTATTATTTGTAATACCATTTGTAGCAGTTCTTGTAGCTGAGTAGTCTCTAACATTATCGTTTATTTTAGTGTCATTCATTCTTAAAGCATCTTCAACACCATTTTCAGCAGAACCAATACCATTACGTACATCGCTACCCATACGGTTAACGCCATCAACAACAGCATTTGTAACATTTGAAACACCATTTTTTACATCACCAGTATTTGCTGAAACAAAACCTGAAAATATGCATAGAACAAAAAGAATTACAGATACTAATACAAAACTTTTTTTATGCATGATTTTTACCTCCTATTTTTAGAATTCAATAATATTATTTTAAAATCTAGAAAAAAATATGCATAAAAAAATTGCCTTTTCATACATAAAAAGGCAAACAAAATTTATTTTAATCTTATTAAAATCGCAATAGCAAGCAAAATTAAAACTACGCCAACAGCTATAAGAATTATATTAATAATATCAGAAACACTCAAATGAAAATCGTCGCTAGTAGTTGTAGTAGAAGTCTTTGCTGGTGCATTAACATTAGAATTAGAAACAGGGCTTGTAGTATTATTTACAGTATTATTTTGTACTTCATTTCTTGGAATAGTATCATTTGAAACATTATTTTGTATATTTTCATTTTCTATATTCATATCAATATCAACTGCATAAACAGCTGAAAAGCTTAACATTACTAAGCAAAATAAGATCAAAAATAATTTAAAAAACTTCTTCATTTTTATTAAATCAATCCTTTCAAAATTTACATATATATAATACACAAAAAAAGCAAATTTGTCCATACAAAAAGAAAAAAAATAAGAGAAAATATTTAGAACAAAAAGTTTTTCAAAGCTCTTGACAAAAACTACTATGCAAACTTGACATATTCTAAAAATTGTTTGTCGAAAAATGCAAAAATTTGACGAACGATTTTTGTTGCAATTATGGGTTCTTTGTGGTATATTAGTTGTACATTAATCTGGAACTTTATTTCTTAAAAAGTTCAAAATGGATTTCAAAAATATTTTAATTCTAAAAAATAAGAATATGGAAAAGATGAAGTTTTATACAGAAGAAGAAATTATAGTTAAGTATGTATATACTAAGAATGATGGAACAGTTACTAAGAATGAAGTAGTTAAGACTGGACTAGAAAATGTTAATAGTATTGATGGAGTATTTAATTATACTATAAGTAGTTCTGCTAAAATAAAAGATTATGTAGGAAATGCTAAATTAATAGTTAAAGATATGTTACCTTATACTATTAATATTAATAAATCTAAATTACCTAGTACTTGTACATATGATGGTAATAAAACTATTACTTGTATTAAAGAGTATAATAATATAACAGAGGAAGACTATATAAATGGCGTATTTGAAGTTAATGCATCATTTAACTTAGAGTTAGTATTTATAGGAATTGACTCTGATAAAATTATTAATAAAGCTCAAACAGTGGTAGATTTAGATGGAAATAAAATTCCATCAGAAGAGACTGAAACTGAAACTGAAGTATTAAAAGGAAATTTAGTAGTAAAACATATAAGTGGTAACACTATATTAGAAGTAGAAGATACTAAAACTAATTTAGGTGGAGTAAGCTATGAGACTAGTGCTAAATCATTCTATGGATATACATTAGATACTAAAACTTTACCTGATAATGCTAATGGTAAGTTTGTAGCAGGTTCTACTATTACAGTTATTTATAATTATATTAAAAATAATTATAAAACCCTTATTTATGGTAATCCCAAAGTAATACTCGAAGAAATAAAGTACCAAGTAAAACCCCTTACTTATAACAAAATAGAAAATCTATATATGCAGTTCAAAGACAAAATAGATAACTTTACTAAAAATATAAAAGGCTATTAAAGCCTTTTATATTTTAACTTCTTATTTTATTAATTAGATTACCATCAAACTCTTTATTCCTAATCATTTCTATCTCATACTTATATGGTGGATATACTTTATCTTTACTATTATCATCTTTAGTTACATAAGGAGTTTCTAATATTCTAGGTATCCCCTCTAATCTCTCATTATAAATAATATTAATTAAATTATCAAAACCAATAGTACCAAAGCCAATATTCTCATGTCTATCTTTATGACTAGCCATAACATTCTTACTATCATTAACATGGATGCAGCCTATTTTATTAATACCAATAATACTATCAAACAAATCAAGAACACTATCAAAGTCACTCATATCATAACCAGCATCATTTAAATGACAAGTATCTATACATACTCCTATTTTATCTTGATATTTAACTCTATCTATAATAGCTTTTAATTCTTCAAAAGACTTACCAACTTCATTACCTTTACCCGCCATTGTTTCAAGTAAAATAGTAACATCATAATCATTATCAAGAATTAAATTTAATCCATCACTAATATTAATAATAGCTTCTTCTCTAGAACAATTAACCGCCGAACCAGGATGTAAAACCATTTTCTTAATACCAAGTTCCGCACATCTTTCTATTTCTCCCTTTAAGAAAGATACTGAAAAATCAAAATTATCTATATTAGCCAAATTAACTATATATGGAGCATGTACTACAACATTATTTATATTTATATTATTAGGTATATTAACACTTACTTCTTCATTTTCTATTGTAGATGTTATAGTTAACAAAATAATATTTTTTATAAAATCTCTTGTATCTTCATCCATTAAAACTAGTGAAGCCCTTAAAGAAGAACAAATAAACAAAAAGTCTGAATAAGCTTTATTACTCTTTTTAAATCCACTTTCTTTAGATAACACTACTTTAATATTTGTAGCTAGTAACTGACTATCATTCTTATAAGAAACATGACTACCTATAATAAGTTCCATATCTATCACTTCCTCTACCTAATTATACTATATTTTATCAAAAATAAAAAGAGGATTATCCCTCTTTAATTAACATCCTGAACCAGTAGCTGTATTTTTAGTAGTGTCGCTAGCGTTATAAAATTGGCTACCATCAGCAGCAGTAAGTGTTACGCAAATCTTAGAACCATTAACCTTTACAGTACCACTTAGTCCTGTTGGATTAGTAATACCTGCAGCTTTTAATACAGCAGCATCTAAATTCTTTGCAGTAGTAGTTAATCCACCTTCACCAACAAATGTAGTATATTCATCAGCAGGTCCACCAGCTACTCCAGCACCCAATGTAGCAAGTTCATATTGTTTAGTAAACCATTCAGTAACTGTACCTGCAGCATTATTTAATTGACTAGATTTAGCACTGTTCATCGAACTAATAACTGATGGTATAGTAACTACGATAATGATAGCAAGTACTACGATAACTGCTAATAACTCTATTAAAGTAAATCCTTTTCTATTTAATTTTTTCATTATAAATCATTCTCCCTTCATCTATCTTACAAAATAATCTTATCACAAAATAAAATCTTAGTCAATTATTTTACGGTAAATATTTACATATTTATCACTATACTTTTTACTTTTAATTAATTCTAAATTATTATATTTATCTTTTAACTTATCAAAACTATACTCTAATAATAAGATTCCTTTATCTAAAAGTAAATCATACTTAGTAACTAGTTCTATTACTTCTTCCATTACTTCCATTTTATAAGGAGCATCTACTAGTACAATATTAAACTTAATATTATTATTTTTAAAATATAATAAACTATCTCTATAATCTTTACTAACTATAATACTCTTACTATTAATATCAAGATTATTAATATTCTTATTTAAATATCTTAATATCTCTTTATTATTATCTACAAAATAACATCTACTGGCACCCATAGATAAAGCTTCTATACCAAGACTACCAGTACCACAAAATAAATCCAATATGATAGAATCATCAATATAATTTTGAATACTAGCAAACATAGATTCCTTTACTCTACTCATCGTAGGTCTAGTAGTTTCTACATTATATCCAAGTAATTCTCTTCCTTTTAAATAACCACTTATTACTCTCATATATGACAACCTCTTACATTTGTATATTCTTTAAATCTTTTATTAATACCCATAATATAATAAAATAGTTCATTATAATACTTCATATATTCTCTATATTCATCATATTTATATATCTTTTCTTTTAAAGATAACTTCTCATAATTATCAGTACTATTATTATATCTTTTTATTAAATCTAATAATTCTTTATTACCAATAACTATTCTTTTATAATAATCTAATTTACTAATTAATTCACTACTCTCAAAAGAATCTATTAACTTCTTAGTTTTATCTATAACATTATCCATTATCTATATTTAAAGTCCTTTTCTAATTCTCTTTGAATATCTCTTTCTTTAATAGATTCTTTTTTATCATAATTCTTTTTACCCTTACATACTCCTATTTCTACCTTACATCTACCTTTTACAAAGTAAAATCTAAGAGGTATTAAAGTATAACCCTCTATTTCTAGTTTATTTTTTAACTTTAATATTTCTCTTTTATGAAGTAATAACTTTCTAGTTCTATCTTCTTCATGATTAAATCTATTACCTTCTTCATAAATAGAAATATGTGTATTAAGTAAATATATTTCATCATTTCTAATAATAGCATAACTATCTTTAATATTAACCTTACCTTGTCTTACAGACTTAATCTCAGTACCAGTAAGTACTATACCCGCTTCATAAGTATCCTCAATTACATAGTCATATCTTGCTTTTCTATTTAATATCTCCATATATATTCCTCATTTCATATAAATTATATAATGAAATAATAAAATAGTCAAATTAAAGAAAAAAGATAACATTACATTATCTTCTTAATACCAATTTACTAATATCTTCTGAAGTATCAATCAAATCATCAATACTTATATCAATACTTCTAAGTAGTTCAAATCCATCTGCTTTAGAATAATTATTCTTTAGTATCTCTATAATACTATTTAAATCTTTATCACGATATTTAATATATATAGTAGCAGCTATTAGCTGACCGTATAATGCCTCTATCATATTAATATGATGTTCTTTATAATTATATCCTTTTCTTATAGTTCTATTTATACTATTAATACAAGCAGTATTAAATATCCTAATCATTTCTATATAACTATATTCATTACCATATTTAGATAAATAATAATCTAAAAATATTATTTCATATAAAGAAGCTATTGCTTCATTTAAGATATAATCTCTACTAGTATATATATTACTTTGCATAAAAGTAGAAGCATGACCATACTCATGAACTGTACTAGCTATATTAAAAGCATTTAATCTTTTATAATACTCAATATTAATAT